>Ga0302347_1001892_pt1 | contig 23225 bp, 20 predicted proteins | sample PhyWR1_FD_202178 | JGI IMG/M metagenome (GOLD analysis project Ga0302347, IMG submission 202178) | Leaf surface microbial communities from wheat plants in UC Gill Tract Community Farm, Albany, California, United States - DLSL W.R1 (v2)... | ecosystem: Host-associated > Plants > Phyllosphere >...
AGCAATGTCTGTCGGAAGGTGGATTTTGCTGTTGCAGGAACATTCTTTCTACTCTGAAAAGCGTTTCCGATGATCGCTACCTTGAGCTTACAAGCCTGCTCATATCTCTCCGGGATTAGTTGCCATTAGTGCGATTGCTACGATCCTGGTTCCGCATTTCCTAACCCCAATTGTGGATCTTCATGCCACCGACCTGACTGATCATCAAGGTCAGCAGCAGAGAGGGCTCCGTACCTTCATCCATAGCGGCTGGTGGTAGCCCCAGTTCTTGCCACCATGTGCCAGGTCCATCCCATGTCAGCTCATGACTGAGCCCCGTACCTACCGGAAGAATTGCCTGGTCAAGTGTGTAGCGCTCGGAAGCCAGGCAGGTGACATGAGTCAGCAGCTTTGATGTCGATGAGGGTTCGGCTGGTAATAGCGGCGGCGGAGAAGCTGCTTCGATTTTTTCTACTTTCTCGACCTGCGTGAAAGCAGTTAGCGTGGCTTCATATGGTGATGGGCATTCCTGAGCGGGTTCTAGCTCGGCAACGGCTGCAGGCAATTCCACCAAAGCGGCCATAGGCCTCTGTTCGTCTACACGCCGCTCGAGAGCGACCGCCCCTTGAATCAGGCTGCGTTCGTGCAGCACGGTTCTCATATGATCGTAATCGGTCTCAATGTAGGACAGAGTCGTAGCAATATTCGAATGATTGAGCAGGCTTTTGGTCAGGTGGATATTTCGTTCCGGTTGGCGCATCAGGTCTGTAGCCAGCGTATGCCTGAACCGGTGAGGGGTCATTCGAACGCCCATTTTTTCAATAAGCTTGCGATACATTCCTTCGACCTGGTCAATATTCATGACCTTGGATCGGTAGTGGCTGGAAAACCTGTTGACGTTGAAAATCTGGTCATTCGGTCCGAAACCAATTTCATCAGCGGCATCTAGCAGCCTGCGAATATGGGGCTCCAGGCCAACTGGAATGGGTATGAAAAATTCACGGTGGGTTTTTTCTGTATCAGCTTGTACTTGAATCAGGCGATTGTCCCAATCGATGTCCCGGTACCGCAAATTCAGTAGCGCATTGATACGAATACCCGAGTAATAAAACATCTCGTACACGGTGAGCCAGAACCAGGCAGGCGTTATTTTGCTGCGTTTATTTGTGCTGTGCTCTTCGATCACCAACGATTTTAGCCATTCGCGCGCAGTTCTGATTGCGTTGCGGTCAATCGTTTTACTGGCTCTTCTCGGTGGGTTGACCGTGGTTTTCTTGAACGGATTGATTGCGCAATGAGTCAAGGTGCCTTGTTCAATGGCATATCCCCATATGCTGCGCAGGTGGTTTGAATAGGTGTTCCAGCTTTGTTTGGTAAGTCCTTCTGCCAATACTTTTCTGCGCCATCCCAATATTGACCGGTGGTCAATATTTTTGACGGATACGCTGTGACCAAAATGCCTGAGCAGCGCGCGGGTTGAGGCCAGGTAGATCTTCCCGCTGGCTTCTCGAAGGTCATGGGTAAAAATGTAGTCCTGAGTCAATTCCAGCGGGGTGTTCATTTGGAGCCCTCGGCTGATTCGACGACAAGGTTCAGGCTCACATTGTCGAACGGGACTTCGTTGAACACCGTCAGCGGGTCGTTCAGCAGGTAGCCGCGTAGCTTTTTGGTGCTGCGTGGCCCAACCACGTTACATGTCCAGATGTTGAGGCTCTTTGCTGTTTTGCGATGCAGTTTCAGTTTCTCAAAGCTGCGCTGCACCAGTTGCCATGCATTCAACTCCTGGGCTTTCGCCTGGGTTTCAAGGGCAGGAAACTCCAGTACAAACCTTTTGAAAATTCCGGGTGTCACCAGCATTGCAGTCCCCGCTACGGTATGCACGAGTGCTTTGGTGTCATTGATGATGATTCGCCGGGCAGCGATCCCCTCCTTGAGCCAATCAACAAACCCCTGGCCCAGCTCGATTTTCTGACGGGGAGGTGCGGTTAGGGTTTCTGTCACGTCCTCATTTCCTGCATCGGCCAGCGGCGTCTCTGGCTGACTGGGGCTTGTATCTGGGCGTGATTCCAGCGGGGCTTTGATGTTGTCTAGAAGCGCCATCAATGCTTCGACCTCGGCAGGGTCGCTGGTGGATGGGGGGAGGTGCTCGAACAAAGCATTTGTAGTTGCTGCAAATGGGGTTGCTGAATCCACCTGCGGGGGTTTTTGCAAAGTAGAGGGGAGGCTCTGGGCATCGGGGGTGCCTGATTCGTCGACCTGTACCGTTCCCGAATAAGCAGCGGGACGATCGTTCGCGTCGGTCCAGATCAGGGCAGGAGAGAGCCTGAGCAACGTAAAGGTATTCCGCCAGCCGCGGCCGTTATCGATCGTTGCCTTCCAGATCGCCTTGTCCTGGGCATTGGTCTGAATAACACCCTGATCTTGCAGCACGTTGAAGAAGGTCGCATTGGAGCTGGGTATGCCTTCGACGCCCTGAGTCAATAAGTAGGCTCGAAGCTGATCTGCAATGGGTTTGCTGACGAGCCAGAGTGCATCGTGTGTCAGCCACCCATCTGCCGGCCCATCTGCTTGATTCAGTCTGAGAGTGTCGCGAACCAGGTAGCGCAAACCATCAGCCAGTTGTCGCTGCAAAGACTGCTTGGGCGCAGACAATGCACGTAACGGATTGCCGCCCAACGCTTGGGCGACAGATGCCTGGTCTGCCTTGACGACAATTTCACCGAGAATTCCGGCGTGCTCGTAATGGCCAGCCAGAATAAAGATCAACTGCGCCCACAGCTCAGAAAAACCACTAAGCCAATCCAGAATATCCGGGGTCAGTACCTGCGTATAAATCAGCGCTGCAGCTGCACCATGAAGCTGGTAATTGCGCCCGGCCACATAGCGGAAGCGATAGGCGCGCCTGATGGGCCCGTGCCAAGGGTGCCAGATCTGCCCATCTTCCAGCTCGATGTGTACATCGACGATAATTTTGCCTAGATCATGTATCAGCGCGGCATAAGCTGCCGCTGCAGTCCAGGCCTCGGCTTGAGCCGATTGCGATTCTGGAGGCGCGTCGATGGGAAGCAGATAGGTCTGGCGGATTTTCAAGGCGTAGGCGACGATTTCCAGGCCATGATCCAGCATCCCGCCAAGGTGTGCATGGTGGTGGTTCTGTGAGGCTGGGAGGAGCTGAACCAGTTCGGCGTAGCGAGCTATTGGGTGGCGGTACAGGCGCTCAAATTGCGCACGGGATAATGATGCCCGTTGCCAGATGTGCTCCAGCATTTTTTGCCGTCGCGGTGTGGCCAGAAGCGTTTGGCCGCAAGCAGGTCGTAAAAAACCGTTTGGGGGCGGTGCTTGGTCAGGAAGTGTTTTGCTACGGCGAAATAAACTAAACATGGCCAGCTCCACATAAGAATCATGGGCGGGCTTTTCCTCTATCAGATGGGGTCCATTCAACGGGAAAATAATACCCGCTGCTCATCCTATTTAAAAAGGCAATATGCCATCACTTCCATGAAGTCGGAGTGATTTTGGGGCCTATAAAAAAGCTTGGAAATCGGATGGGTCTCTTCGCCATGTAGGTGCCGTCGTTTATTCGTTGTCTCTCAGTTGTGTAGGTGATGGCTGAACAGTCGGTAGTTAGTGACAGCGTCGGCCTATGTTATTGCAGGGACAGGCCTTTTGCGCAGCAAGCCCTTTCGGATGGGGCTTTTACCCTTGGGCTCCTTTCCATTGGCCATTATCCTTTAAACCATTTTGGCTTCTGTTTTTGAGCTCTGTTGTAAATACCCGGTAAAGTTATATCCAGGTATACAACACTTCAAAGGTGCTAGTCGCGTTGTGGGTCGGGCGCGCACTTATGCGGCAGCAGTTCGGTTATGCTGTGATGATCTTTTATCAGGTTCGTTTTGATGGACATCGTTCACTCGATGCAGGTTTTCGTTAGCGTCATCGAAACCGGCAGTTTTACCAAAGCAGCGCAAGCCTTGCACCTTCACCGGCCTGCTGTCTCCAAAACGATTCAGAATTTGGAGCAGCAACTGGGAGGGCGTTTGCTTAACCGAACAACCCGCCAGGTAAGCTTTACTCCTGAGGGGGAGGCGTTCTACAAGCGGTGCAAGGCTATTTTGGGTGAGGTCGATGAGGCCATGGCATCATTCGGTAACCGTCCGGCACGGCTCGCCGGGAAGTTGCGTATTGATATACCTGTAGCCCTTGGGAAGCTGCTTATCATCCCGTCCCTTATGGACTTCCAAAGTCAGTATCCACATATTGAGTTGACCCTCGGCGCGAGCGACAAGCCTGTCGACCTGATCGGAGAGGGCGTGGATTGTGTTGTGCGGTTAGGGGCTCTCGAAGACTCAAGCATGGTCGCAACTGGCATCGGCTACCTACCGATGGTGACATGTGCTGCGCCTGCCTACCTTGATCGTTATGGTGAACCTCGCACATTAAACGATCTGGCCAGCCATCGAGCAGTTAATTATTTCTCTGGTACCAATCCACGGCCAATCGAATGGTTCTTCGCCTTGGACGAGCAGGTGACGAGTATGCGCCTAAAGTCGGGAATTAACGTGAACGATACTGAAGCGTTTGTTGCGTCGGCGTTATCCGGGTTTGGATTGCTCCAAGCGCTTGAGCTGACGGTTCGCAATCACCTGAAAGACGGTTCGCTTGTCAGAGTGCTAGACGGTTACCCCGTGCCCTCCAAGCGAATCTCCGTTCTCTATCCACACCGCGATTTATTACCGCCAAAGGTCGAAGCCTTCGTACATTGGTTAAAGGCATTGATGGCAACTCATGATCTGACTTAGACCGGATTGTTATTTTTAGGATAACAGTCTGTGTCTTAGGCCGGTCTTCTGGGCGACAAAAGAACGGATTACCTTTGACGTTTTCCAGATATCGGGAGTTGAGCAATGTCAAAAGTCGTCCGTTTCCACCGCGTGGGTGGCCCAGAAGTGCTTCAGATCGATGACGTCGATGTTCGCGCTCCAGGCATTGGAGAGGTCCGGATCAAGGTGAAAGCTTTGGGGTTGAACCGTGCCGAGGCAATGTATCGTTCAGGCCAGTACACCTTCATTCCTGAAATGCCGGCCATATTGGGTTATGAAGCTGCTGGCACCATCGAAAGCATCGGGGAGGGTGTTACCGAGTTCGCCATTGGCGATGAAGTTAACGTCATTCCTGCGTTTTCCTTCGCTGATTATGGAATGTACGGCGAGTTAGTCATCGCTCCACTACACGCCATTGTGAAGCAGCCGGCTGGCATGACGGCAGTCGAGGGAGCAGCCACTTGGATGCAGTTTGTTACAGCGTACGGAGCCCTGATCGACATTGGGGGTCTTAAAAAAGGCGAGACTGTATTGATCCGCGCAGCCTCCAGTAGTGTCGGTTTAGCCGCCATTCAGATCGCAAATTTGCTAGGGGCAGTGCCTGTTGCACTTACCCGCACAAGTGAAAAACGGCAAGCTCTCCTGGATGCGGGTGCTGCTCATGTGATCGCGACTAAAGAACAGAATCTCGTTACTGAGGTCAACCGCATTACCGGCAGTAAAGGTGCTCGTATGGCATTTGACCCGGTCGGGGGAGCCGAGGTTGCGAACATCCTCCATTCATTATCCCCCCTGGGTATCTTCTTCCAGTACGGCGCACTAGACACCAGTGAAATGCGTATTCCGGTAATGGAAGTACTGGGTAAGAACCTGACTATTCGCGGTTATCAGTTGTTTGAGGTCACCCAAGACGCTGAGCGTCTGAGCCGAGCCAAAACCTTCATCACCAAAGGGCTTGAGAGCGGTGGGCTGTATCCATTGATTGCAAAAAAGTACCCGTTCGAAAGGATTGTTGAGGCTCATCAATACATGGAGTCCAACGCACAAATCGGCAAAATCGTTATCGAAATCTGACTCTACCAAACAGTTGAAGCGTAATCATCCGTCCAACACCTGCGCCTGAGTTCCATCGAAACTGTCCAGGAGAGTGCCATCATGTCTGATCTGACGCCGAAAGGTTTATGTCCAAATTTTTGGGTCAGATCTGGCTTTACGCAGGGCTTTATTGGCATCTGAATCGGTTTGCATAGAAATTACTCTTGGCGTATAGGTAACTTCAGGTCGCCCTCAGCACGGGCTACAAAGGAGAATTGCCATGACTGCGCAGACTACCCAGAAGCTTGCAGGCCGCTTGGGCTATGGCTTGGGTCGATGTGTGCGTTTTTTCTTTCAGGATCAAAATTCAGCACTACGATGGGTCAAGCGTTGTGCTTTCTTCATCCTGGTCGCTGTGTTGGTGGCTCAAACTGTAACTTGGTTTGTGAGTGTTTTTTTGTCGGTCGCTTGCTTTGGGCTGATCATTTGGGCACTACCTAAAATGGACGTGGCTCCTGGTGCGGCGCCTTCCGACTCCCCACATCTATGTGAGGAATACCATTCCAACCATGAGCAAGATGATGCTATATGGCGTGATGGTCCGGAGGGCTGGGGGTACTACCGTCCAGATGATGTGCGTACCGATTTTTAGGCTTTGCCGCCAACTGATCCGATAGCCTGTTTCCCAACCCCGGCGCCACTTACGCCTGCCTTATCTACGGGCTGCGATCCTCGTGTTAATCCCTCAAGAACACCGCTGACTTGCATACCAGCCCATGCAAGTGTCGCCATCCAGAAAAGCGGCAAGATGATAAACATTGCTCCCATCACGAAATTCAGGATGGCGTCTTGAGTGGCGGTATTCAGCCCCATTACCGGATCAAAGCTCAGATGTGGCGACCCAGAGCCATAAAGCGTATCCAAAATGCTGCTATCGACCCATCGTGCGAGCTGAAACCAGAAGTCGATAAAGATCAGCGCAAAGAAAACCACGGACATCGTCATGGCCACTTTAAGCTGATATGCGCCGACAACCAGTACCAGTGGAATGCGAATCACCATGGCCATCTTCAAAAATGCCATAACCATGGGTAGCGCCTGGCGAACCATATCCATTGCAGGGAAGTAGCCCAAAGAGCCAATCGCAACCCCGAATGTGCCGGTTGCCCGGGCTAGTCCATTCCAAACCGTTCCGCCGATCTGCCCGCCGTAGTCTGTGTACACATCGCCTTGCACTTGATTTGAAGGGGAGACCAATTGTCGAACGAGGGATTCGTTGACCTGATCTGAAGACAGCCACTTGGCCCATCCCAAGAATCGAGTCAGTACATCGGGGTCGACTTGCTCCTGCAGGCGCTCATTCAGTCCTGTACCGCCGTCGCTCCACCATTGTTTGCATGTCGGATATCCGCCACCACCAGTGACCATGGGTAAGCCAACGTCGCGTGCCGGGTTATAGGGCCATAAGGCTCTGGGGGTTCTGGAATAGTCGATGTCGTAATAGCCTGCTGTATTGAGCAGGTAGGGCGATCCAATCCAGCTCAGATCAGAGAGGGCATCAGTTTTGTTGTTTCCAGCCACCACGTCAGGACTGCGCATAAACAACCGTGCGCGCGAAGGTCCGTAGCAGTCGTGAGTAAAGTCAGCCACTTCCTGGGCCAGTAATGGGTTGTTAACCCGCGTCTGATTGATCGCCATTCGCATCTGCCGCAGGTCGGTTCCACACGGGATTGCAGCCACAGAACCACTAGTCACGGCCTTGGACAGTGCATGCATAAAGGCCCACCACACTGGCATATGAGCGCTTTTGCCAGCCAGTGAACTGAATGAGGTGTTCCAGCCAGTATCTCCTGGGGCAGGCAGGCTGTATTGGCACTGCTGAGCTCTGCTTTGGTCAAACGCCAGGGTATCGAAGCTCACATTGACTGCCGGCACGCCACATAGCGCCACGACCACATAACCGATATAGATGCTGGTCTCGATCCGTGCCAGCGAGAGCACGCCCTTGTTGCCCTCGTCAGCACCTTCTCCGCGTACCTTCACCCATTCGCGAACAACGATGATGCAGAAGGGCAGGGCAAACAACCCGCTATCCTGGATCATCGCCCAAATTCCGTTGTTGATTAGCCAGCCGACCAGGGTCAGGTAGTACTCGAGGTAATCATTGGTGTAGAGGGTCACTGCGCACCTCCGTTCTGAAACAGTACTTTGCTCAGCTCAATCAGCAGTACCAAAAAGACGAACAATATTTCTATTTTCAACAAGCGGCCGCGACTGCTCAGTCGCTGAGGTTCGCACAGACGAGCCTTGATCTTTAGCCAGCCCACAGTCAGTGCGGCGTAGAGCAGCAAACACCAAGCGAGGAGCGGCCAGTAATAATCTGCCTGCCATTGTTGCCACTGCTGGACGCTGTCGAACAGGCGCAGCAAGGTGGCACTCATCGACATTACGAGGGCGAAGACAGCGAGAGCAACGCCAAGCCCGATGAGGATGCTGTACCCGATCCGCCGGTTCATGGTCTATGCCTCACGGGTTGCTTTTGGCGGGCGACTGCAACTGGTTCAGGCGGCCAGTCTCAGGGTCTCCCTGAAACACCCCGCGAGAGTGTTCAGCCCGGGCTTTACTGCGCTCAATGATGGCCATGGGCGAGTTATTCGCGAGTTGCTGGCGCATGTCCAACTCGATCTTGAGGTTGCCAATTTCCTGCTGCAGCGACGAACTCTGCAAATTGACGGCCTGCAGGGCCAGATCATTGGCCGCTACATTGGGTTCGCGGCTGCCAGCCAGTAGCGTGCGTTGCAAAATTAACGCCTTCTCCAGCACATCGGATAAAGCGACTTCCGAGGCCAATCGACGGGCAAGCACATCCTGATCACGTTCATCTTTCAGTGCCGCCACCACGCCCCGCGTGATCGGCAATGAATGGCTACTGGCCGCATTTAGATTGTCCACTGACAACGCTTTGCTGCCTGTCAGCAGCTCTTGCAGGGCCTTTAACTTGATATCGTAGGTTTCCTGGATAAGAGGTGTCAGGCCCACGCCTGCGGCAGTGACCGTTTTTGGACAGTTGTCACAGGTCTGTTGCTGCTGCTCCCCCAATACACGGTTGGCGAAAGTGCTGGCTTCCTGAGGGGAAGACCAAACATTGCACACCAGTCCATTGCCGCATATGTCCTTGTTGATCGAGGACGAGTCATTGGCTGCGCGTTTGTTCAGCAGGTTGTACCCGGCCCTGGTGACATCCCCCACGATGCGAATCGGCTTTTGCCCGGAGCCTCCTGCGCGATCACCGCCGACCCAGGTCACGCCATCATTGCCGCCTTTCTTTTCGACTTGTTCGACCGCAGATACGGCGTCCGTATTGGACTGCAAGGTCTTGCTCATAGCCTGGCCTTCGGCAAGCTTGCCCCAGCCCATTTGGTTGCCTGCGATATCGGCCATCCTGTCGCCGATGGCGCGGCAGGTACTTTTGGAGCGGTCAAAGTCCAGGCGGGCCTGCAGAATGCCATTGGTAATCAAGTTGTAGAGGGCCGGGTTGGCACGTTGAAGGATCAAGGCGGGCAGTGAGGCCACCGCACCAGTGGCGTTCTGCACTACTGAAGTCATGATGTTTTGGAAACCAGCCGTTGCCCCGTTCAACTGATTTTCCAGCGTGTTACTTAGGCTCATGTTTCCGCAGACCAGATTGCTGTTCCAGCCGCCGCCCACTGCGATGCTGTCCATATTCCCGGCACTGCCCATCGTCACCGCGCTGCCGCCGCCGATGCTGTAAAGCACATCGTCACCGATCACACTGCCGGAGGAAGAGGCGCCAATGGGATCAGCGGAAAAAACCGCTGCACTGACCAACGCGCACAGCAACCCAAGCCCAGTTGCTGTCAGCTTTAATCTGCTCATTGTTGGAAGTCCGTGCTGCCGAGAAAAGTTTGACCGCGCCGCTGGCAGCACGAATAAGGCCGCCACAGTGCCCAGGCATAGCCACCGTCCTCTGCCTGAATCTGAGCTTCCCTATTGGGAAAAACAGCGCAGGACTGACTCGTGCGTGGTGTCAGTTCTTGCCATTTACCGGTCTTGGCGTCGCCCTCAACCAACTCGCCAGCAGGCCAATACCCATCCTTGGCCTTGGCCTGCATGGGTAAGTAAACGTGGATCTGGCCGGAGCGCGTGGTGATATCACCTGCCCGCTGAGCGATCACAGCTCCGGTTTTGTAGTCATCCGACTGATGCAGAAAACCACTGCGCGGATACACATTGCCCCACAAATCCGCAGTGGTCATGCTCCCGACCTCTCGCCGCCCGGGTATCAATGCTTCGGGGTAAACGGTTTAGGGGGATGCCATATCGCCAGGCAATCGGATCAAGCGTGCTGACGAAGTAGGGCACCAGAGGCAGTGTAGCGCCCTGACAGGTATAACCCGAAGCGCTGGCAAACTGACTGAACGTCGCGCCGCCGGGATGCCCGATCACATCCGCTTCCTTGAACTTCAGCGCTGCGTTTTCGCCGATATGGTTGGTGGTCGCGTCATTACCCGCTTGAGACAGCGGAGTAGGCGTGCCGAGCACCGACAGCTCGGCCCACGGATTCGCCCCTGTATTGGAATACGCCGACACCACCGCATCCGGTACGTAATGGCGCACCTTGGTGGAAGTCTTCACCTTGCAGCCGAACGTCGTACACAGCAGCCAGTAGCAAATGCCGACAACCTTGTACTCAAGGCACTGTGGCGAGACCGAGGAGGCAATAATGCTGGCCGAGTTGATTGATGCGGATGCGCTGAAGGGCAGGCTGCAGATAAGGGCCAGCGAGACCGGGCGCAGCAGGTGGCGATTCATTGCGGCTGGCTCCTGGCGCGGTTGATCAGATCCAGGGCCTTGGCCACATCCGGTTCGCCATAGACCACATAACGTCGATCAACGATCACGGCCGGGATCTTCTCAATACCCAGGCTCCAAGCGTCAGTTAAATCTTGTTGGGCTTTGGCGAGGTCGGATTGCAGGCGTTTGCCGGAGGAGCTGTTAAGGCGGGCGTGGATGATTGCCTCGGCGAGTTGTGGATCTGGGGGGAGGTCGCGGGAGAGGTCGGTTTCGAGGTGGTGTTGTTGGTCCAGTAACACGATGCGTGCGTCGGTAGCGGCAGTTACTGGGTGAGCCTTATCTGTATAGACCAAGGCCTCGGCCAATGCAGCGGCGGGTAGCATCAGCAGTACGAGCAGTAAATGCTGGCATCGTAAATGGATGTTATTGAGGAGAGCATCGCCCATGGTAACGGCCCTGAAGTGTGTTCAGGCACAGCAAACCGGATAGGGGATCTGGTTTCAGCAGGAAATAGATATTTGGGGTGGAGGTTTTTTTTGCGCGCGACCCGCGTAGGTGTGCCCACTCAATATTTAGCGCCCGCTAATCATTTTTTTGTGGTGCTACCCGCGCTATTGCGAAATAATTTGCGTAACAACTAACCCTCATGACCGGCATGGCTCGACCATTTGGTTGGAGGGGGAGAAAGCCGGCGCAAGCCGGTTTTTTCGTATCTGGTGTATGAGAAATGCAGAGCTCTCAATAACGCAGATTGAACAGGGGGGCGCATCTCTCGATCACCCCCCCATCCACACGCTAGTTATCAAAAAGCCAGCTTTTGAATACCGATCAATATTTGCTACTCAGCGGTTTTAGTCAGGGCCGCGTCTGGCGGTTGACGTTAGGTGCAAGCGGCCGCCGATGCCCCGCCTGCACCTGTTGAGTGGACTGCCCTCCGGCACTCTCGCCGGGTCTAAGCTCTGATTACAGTCCAATGATCTGGGAGGGGCTGGCCGTTGCACTCCCGGCTGCTTTCGCTCGGTACCGATACGAGGGTCTGGGTCACATTTCCAGTCGGGTTGGCGGAGGCGTGATTTGGGTCAATGAAGTTGATCTCGCCACATTCGAATCTGACTTTAATGTTTTGCAGCGGCTTCGACAGATTGACCTCACCTGTGAATGTGCCCTTGAACGTGCGGGAATTGCTATGAGAGTCAACCAGTGCGAGCTCTACAACGGGGTGCTTCGCGTTTCCGTATGCTTGAAAATAGGCTCCTTCCGTTTTAGGAAAGGCAACACGAGTAACATCCTTTCCATTGCAGCCAGCGAGGAGGGCTGCGGCAAAGAGAGGAAAGGCAATGTGGCTGAAACGCATCATGGAGCTCCGAGAGACTAACGACCGGAATTCGGCCGCCTTACTTATAAATCTCCGTTTTCGATCTGCGTTTTCAAGGGGGAGCTCAAACTTTTTTGTCTGATCGTCATTGCGATTAGCCAAAGCCGCTGTCTTCCTGGCGTTTTGGGAGAAAAAAGTCCTGGTGAATTTAGAGTCTGGAATCCGAGGAATGCAGCATGTTCACTCGTGAGGATTGAGCAGGGGGCTTTGTCACTTGATTGCCCCCCGCCCACAAGCCCGTAATCAGGCTTGTCAGCTCCTGGGTGTGTGGGCTTAAAGATTTGTGTCCTGCACCTGCTGAAGCCCCAGCGTCACATCATCAATCAACGCCTTCGCCATCTCGCTGAGATAGTGCGAGGCCCATCGCAGCGTTTCGTTGCCATCGTCCATGGCCCCGAGAAACGAGAGTGTGTTCACGCAGTTCAAAATCAGCGACGCGTGCTGCAGTGCTTCTTCGCCAGAAACACCTGCGTTGACGCTGAACAGGCGCTGATTCTCAACGTTGCACTTGCCGAACGAGGCTCCGCCAACCGTATGGATTAAAGGTGAGGCGTTCATAGGCCACCCCCATTCCTGTCGAGCGTGCGGGTGTTGGCCATCGGGATATAGCAGGGGACGATATGAGCCGTGAGGCTGTCATCGGTGGGCAGAATGGCGCGTACCATTTCTGGATCAACAGAGACGCAAATTTTGAACGGACTGAGAGTGTGCATCTGGCAAATCTCCTATTGTTGAGGAACTGCCACGAATCGCCGTCAAACGAATGAGGGTGGCAGCTGTGCGCAGGTTGACGGACCGGGACAATAGGAACCCGGCAGACCCGAAGGTCTCCCACGCACAGCCGCCATAAAACGGATATGCGGACGCAAAAAAAGCGCCTGCAATCTTTATGGGGGCGCCTGTGCGCCTATTGTTTACTGGGCCGTCAAACCCGTTCGCTGATTTTGCAGCGACTGCAAAAGATTAACGCTCAGGTATCAAAAGTGCAACAGCGCCCCCTCAAAGCGGCTTGATCAGCTCAGGCCCTTGATTTCTTACATTGCCTACCGCTGTGCTCACCGGATACCACTCAAATTCTTCAGTCGGTTGGCAGCATTCCAGCGCCAACTCTTCAGCTCTTTGTGCATCCAGATCGCTCTCTACCCATTCCCGGGCATGTTCAGGCGCAAGCACCACCGGGCGGCGATCGTGAATATCCACCATTCCCTGATCGCTGGCGGCCGTGATAATCACGAAGCCGTCATCTTCATTTGGCTCCAGCCCAGGATGAACTTTGGCCAGCGCGGCAAAGAACATGGGGGCCTGGTTTTTAAGTCGAATGAAATAGGGCTGTTTCTTCTTGGGATCGTCCGGATCCTTGACCCACTCATACCACCCATCTGCCATCACCAGAGCCCGTCCGTTCGGCCAAAGTTGCTTGAAGAACTTGCCCGTGGTGACGGTTTCTACCCGGGCGTTGATGGGATCAGGGCGCTTGCCCTTGGCCCAAAAGGGCGCCCAGCCCCAGCGCACCGGATCTATTCGTAATCCGTCTGGCACCCCGTGCAGGATGTTGACGCGCGTGCTGGGCGCGATGTTGTAGCGGCCAATGGGTTGGTTGTCATACCCGCTGACGAGCTTACGGTCTGATGCCAACACTTCTAGGTAATCAGCGATGCCCTGGGACTGCACAAACCTTCCACACATGGTGATCACCTCTGACAAAGACAGTGCTGCTCAGAGCGTAGCTTCATCGGCTCAAGCGCTCCTCCTGTCAGAAACATCTGTCGGAAATATTGACCGGATGCGTCCTACAACGTTAACTGTATATACATACAGCTTATTAAAGGCGTGCGTCATGAGCTTCACACTCTTGGGTCCTCTTGCTGGAGGCGGGGTTCGTTTACCGCTGTGCTCGTTCAAGATTCCAGCCGGGTTTCCGTCACCGGCTGCGGACCATATCGAGAAAGTCATCTCGCTGGACCAAGTACTCAACGTGCGTGCGCCTCACGTTTACCTCGCGACTATCGATGGCGACAGCATGCAGGGCATCGGCATTTTTTCAGGGGATCTGGCGGTCATCGATCGCTCGGTCGAGCCCGTTCACGGGCATGTCGTGGTGGCACTGCTGAACAATGACCCGATCTGCAAACGTCTGTGTATCCGTGGGAAGGATGTCATCCTTAAGTCTGAAAACAGCAAATACCCGGACCGGCATGTCATGGAGGGAGACGACCTGTCGATCTGGGGGGTGATTACTCACAGCGTGCGCAGCCATGGTCACTAAACCCAAACCGGTTTTCGCCCTGATTGACTGCAACAGCTTCTATGCCAGCTGCGAGCGAGTATTCCGACCTGACCTGGCCAAAGTCCCCATTGTGGTGCTGAGCAACAATGACGGCTGCGTCATCGCCCGCAGTTACGACGCCAAGCCCTTTGTGAAAATGGGCGAGCCCTATTTCCAGATCAAACAGCGCCTCCAGCAGCAGGGCATCGTCGCGTTCTCATCGAACTATGCGCTGTATGGCGATATGAGCGAGCGCGTGATGAGCTTGATCGAGTCCATGGTGCCGGCAGTGGAGGTGTACAGCATCGATGAATCCTTTGCCGACCTGACCGGCATTGCGGATGCCAGCGCCATGGGCCGGGAGTTGCGCGCCAGAATCCTCAAATGTACCGGCATACCCGTGGGCGTTGGCATTGGCCATACCAAAACCCTGGCCAAACTCGCCAACCACACTGCCAAGCGCCTCCAGGCGCACACCGGTGGCGTGGTGAACCTGTGTGGTGACCATGAGCGCGACTGGGTGCTGCGCAATACGGCCGTGTCTGAAGTCTGGGGAGTAGGGCGCCGCATGACCGCTCACTTGGAGGGCATGGGCATCAAGACCGCGATGGACCTGGCCAAAGCTGATCCGTGGTCCCTGCGTAAAAAATTCAGCGTGGTGATCGAGAAAACCGCTCGTGAGTTGTCGGGTACGGCCTGCCTGGAACTGGACGAACCTGACCCGCCCAAGCAGGAAATCTGCTGCAGCCGGATGTTTGGCAAGCGACTGACCGAACTGGCACCGATCAAAGAGGCCGTGGCCACCTACATGATGCGTGCCTCGGAAAAGCTGCGCGCGCAAAAATCCTACTGCAAGAAAGTCAGGGTCAGCATCCGGACCGGCATGTTCAACCCGGACGAAGCGAAATACGCCAAAGGGGTGATAGTGACCCTGCCATACCCGACGGATGATGTGCGACTGCTAACCAAGGCGGCAGTAGATGCGCTGGGACATGTCTTTCAGCCCGGGTTCAAGTACAGCAAGGCCGAAGTGTTGCTGCTGGATCTGCGTCAGCCGGGGGAGTTTTCCGATGATTTGTTTGCGGTCAATCAGCCAGCAGAAGCGTCCAGGGTGATGGCCGTGCTGGATGAAATCAACGGGCGGTGGGGCAGAGGCACGCTGCCTGCCGCCAGTGTGCCGAGCAAGCCGGACTGGGGCATGCGGCGGGAGATGATGAGTCAGAGCTACACTACGAGGTTGGATCAGTTGTGGCGGGTTTCGTGCACATGAAAGAAAGTATCACTTTACGATAGTTGTTCAATTAAAGTTGCTTGTCTCAGGGGTTATATCCTCTATAGCTCGACGTGTTGATATTTGGTTTGCTGGTTTTAATTCATGTGTGAGTGTGGTGTGAGTTGGAGTAGTACTGTTATTGAGGGCGTTTTTTTAAGATGGGCGGGGCCCGAATGTGTTGCCTTTAGGGGGCCAGAGCATAGTTACCTAAGGAAAGTGGGTTTAAGACTGCTTTTAGGGTAGGGTATTCTCGCTGCAGATAAAGTAACGTGTTGTGTTTTTGTATGAGTTGTTGCTTCTTTGGTTGTAGATTATTGTAGTAGAAAGTGTTTAGCGTCTAGCGGGTTTATATGTAAAGGCAAGCGATAATCAGATTTATTTTTAGGGAATTCTTGAGCTAAAAAAACGCCTTCATATGCTTTTTTGTTCTAAGGGTTTTCCGGCTTTTTGAAAATCATCGGCTACTCTCGCAACAGAGTCCCTTTGCGTAGTGCAATCTAGGGTCATAATTGAATGGACGCAATGATGGGTGCAGAGGATAACGTACATGCACAGCAATCTTCACAAGGCGTTGATTCTGGTCTTATGTGCCTTGTTATGATGGCTCGCTTTCACAATATTGCTGTATCTCCTGAACAACTGAAGCATGAATTTTCTCCCTTAGGGGGAGTGTTTAATAAAGATGAAATCTTATTGGCGTCACGAAAGTTGAGCCTTAAAGTAAAGTCTATTAGAGTAAGTTTTGAACGTTTATCAAAAACACCTCTTCCAGCGATTGCTTGTGCCAATGATGGGCGTTTTTTTATTATAGCTCGAGTAGATTTAGGTAAGGTATTAATTCATGATCCTCAGTCATTGCGTCCTGAGATAGTCTCGGCAGAACTTCTCTCGGAGCGTTGGATGGGTGAGTTGATACTTTTGCGTTCGCAAGCTTCAATTGCAACTGAGGTCAGTAGGTTTGATTTTACTTGGTTTATTCCAGCGATTATTAAATATCGCAGGTTGTTGGGTGAGGTGGTCTTAGTATCCATTGTGCTTCAGGTGTTTTCACTTCTTACACCCCTTTTTTTTCAAGTGGTGATGGATAAAGTTTTAGTCCATCATGGTCTTACAACTTTAGATGTTGTCGCTATTGGTTTGTTAGGGGTCATGTTTTTTGAGACGTTGTTGAGCGGATTAAGATCTTACGTTTTTTCCCATACGGCGAGTCGGATTGATGTTGAGTTGGGTTCGCGGTTGTTTCGTCATTTAGTAAATTTGCCGCTAGCTTATTTTCAAACTCGGCGCGTAGGGGATTCTGTGGCTCGAGTGAAAGAGCTTGAGAATATACGTAGTTTTCTTACAGGGAATGCTATTACTCTTGTATTGGATGTGGTTTTCTCAATAATATTTATTGTTGTAATGTTTTTTTATAGTGGTTGGTTAACACTGGTTGTAGTTTTGTCCTTGCCTTTTTATATATTGGTGTCAGCCTTGATAACTCCAATTCTTCGAATTCGACTCAATGATAGTTTTTCCCGAGGAGCTGAAAATCAAGCCTTCTTAGTGGAAACAATCAACGGTATGGATACGCTTAAGTCACTGTCAGTTGAACCGCAAATTATCCGCAAATGGGATAATCAATTAGCTGCTTATGTTTCTGCAGGGTTCAAAACTCAAAACCTTTCAAATATTGCAAACGAGAGCGTTTCTTTTATAGGGAAGCTGGTAACCGTTACAACACTCTGGTTAGGTGCAAGACTGGTGATTGATGGGCAGCTTTCAGTCGGCCAACTGATTGCATTCAACATGCTAGCAGGGAGGGTTTCTCAACCAATTATTCGGCTTGCACAACTGTGGACAAATTTTCAGCAGACAGGCGTGTCAGTTCAACGTCTGGGTGATATTTTGAACACCCGCACCGAGACTTCTCAAACAGCACGAAGTGCTTTGCCCGCGCTCAAAGGCCTGATTGAGTTTGATCAAGTTCAGTTTCGATACCACCCTGAAGGATCTGAAGTCCTGCGTAATGTCAGTTTAGTTGTTCAGGCTGGCGAAATATTAGGCGTTGTTGGGCGCTCTGGCTCTGGGAAAAGTACATTGACGCGCTTGCTACAGCGTCTATATGTTCCAGAGCGAGGGAGGGTTTTGGTAGATGGTATGGATTTGGCTTTAGCAGATGTCTCTTCTTTACGACGGCAGATCGGAGTAGTGCAGCAAGATAATATGCTATTTTGTCGTAGCATTAGAGAGAATATTGCCCTAACAGATCCTGGAACTCCATTAGAATCTGTAATACAAGCTGCAAAAATGGCTGGAGCTCATGATTTTATATTAGAGCTTCCTGAAGGCTACGATACTATTGTTGGGGAGCACGGTTCCTCTCTTTCTGGTGGGCAGCGTCAACGGGTTGCGATTGCTCGAGCGCTAATTGGTAACCCACGCATTTTGATTTTTGATGAGGCAACTAGTGCGCTCGACTACGAGTCTGAGCGTACCATTCAGCAAAATATGAAAGCTATCTGTAAGGGGCGCACTGTAATCATCATTGCTCATCGCTTATCGGCTGTTCGTGATGCCAATCGAATTGTTGTGATGGAACGTGGACAGATTGTCGAGCAAGGTTCACACACTGAACTGTTAGAGCATAAGGCTGGTCATTATTCACGTTTGCATAGAATGCAGCAAGGGTAATCAACCATGAGCAAAACGTCTGCGTCACATCAGCTTATTGCTAAGTATGGTCGCAGCTGGCGCCAGGCTTGGCGTCAAAGAAAGAAGTTTGACACTCATCAGCGATTACCTCACGAGATTCAATTTTTACCCGCTGCGTTGGCATTGCAAGACCAACCAGCTCATCCAGCCCCACGTTTTATTATCCTTGCAATTGTATTGTTCTCTGTATTGGCTTTGATTTGGGCTTGCATCGGTGAGATTGATGTAGTGGCTACTGCTGCTGGCAAAGTAGTCGCAAGTGGGAAAAGTAAAACAATTCAATCGAGCGAAGTTGCGGTGATTAGAGCTATCAATGTTCATGATGGTGAGCAAGTCAAGGCAGGTGATGTCCTCATAGAGCTAGATAGTAGTGCTGCTAGTGCTGATGTAAGGCGCTTGAAAAGTGATTTGATGGCGGCAATGGTCGACAGTGCGCGTGCTGGGGCAATGCTCGAAGCAATTCGTAATCATAAGCTGCCAGATTCTCTTCAGGGAAAAATCTTCACCGCTGACCTCCGTCAGCAACACACTGCAGAAATTTGGTTGCAAGGGCAGTATCTTGAACTTGAAAGCGCTCTGCAACAAGCAGATGCGGAAATTGCTCAACGGTCAGCAGAGATTGTTTCTGCAAATATAAATGTTGACTCACTGCAAAAATCGTTACCGATTAGCCGGAAACTTGCGGATGACTATAAATTATTATTGGCGCAGCAGTATGTCCCACGTCATGCCTTCTTAGAAAAGGAACAAGAATTGTTGGGGGGCGAGCGTGAGTTAGCGTTGCAACGAAGTAAAGTGCTAGAGCTTATGGCCGCCAAGAATGAGGCTGATGAGCGTAAGCAAGTGATAGTTGCTCAGGCCCGCAGGGCTATGCTTGATTTGCAACAACAATCAGAGCAAAAAGTTTCATCTCTTAGTGAAGAGGTTAAAAAAGCTGAGCGGCGTCATAGTCTAATGAGGCTAACTGCCCCAGTAGATGGAATCGTTCAGCAACTAGCTGTTCATACTCTAGGGGGGTAGTTACAGCAGCTCAAATATTAATGATTATTGCCCCAGTAGGTCAGCCAGTTGAAGTTGAAGCGATGCTTGATAATAAAGATGTTGGTTTTGTAAAGGTGGGTCAGGCAGTTTCGGTTAAGGTGGAAACATTTACGTTTACAAAGTATGGAGTCGTAGAAGGGGAAGTCGTAAGTGTTTCAAATGATGCCATTGATGATGAGAATCTTGGTTTGATCTACAGTGTTAGGGTTCATCTTCTTAGAGATTCTTTGAATATAAATGGTCAGGATTTTTACTTGGTTCCAGGGATGTCAGTTTCAGTAGAAGTGAAAACCGATAAACGTAAGGTGATAGATTTTTTGTTGAGTCCGCTGGAGAGGCGCTTATCTGAAAGTTTGAGGGAAAGATGACCTCTGTCAGTCATAAGTGGCAATGAATTTTTTTGTCGCTGAAGTTTTTTGAGTGGTTTTGTAAGAGCTTTTCTTTCGTATGTGAGTGGTTGTGTTGGACTTGCTTAGTTGGTCGGAGAGGGACGATGGGACTATCTTGTGTTAACGGTTTGAGGTTTAGAAATTTTCTTTGGTCTGCATTCGGCTGTTTTGCTGTTGCTCTTTTGCTAATGGGGTTTTGGTTTTTTGTATCCTTGAATAAACCTAGTCTAGTTGAAGAGAGCTTGTTAACAACTAGGGGGGTGTTTTTGGCGGTTTCTTCTAATACGCAGTACTCGTCGACATTTATTGTAAAAGAGGATAGTGGATTACTAGTTAAGTTTTTGGTTTTGCCTAGTTATGTAAAGTTTCGTTTGCCGCTGGAGACGAACATTGGTAAGGGTATTGAGGTAGAACATTATGGCAGATTGGTTGTGGGGTGTAGTGTTGATGGGGTAAAAGTTTGTGTTTCAAACTGTCTGAGCGCCTCTGAGTGTAGTGCGAAAGCATATAATGCAAAAATTGCCACGTTGAGACGTATGATTATTACGTTGTTGTTTGTTGGTATTGTTTTTTTACTAATTTTTATATGCAAAAATAAAGGTGGTGAAAGATGACAAGTCCCTCTTTGCAACAGCAAGTAGCTAGTCATATTGCTGGAGGTATGGGTGGAGCAGCGTTAACTGGGAACGCAGGCCGAGATATTAACGCAGCTGTGGAAAGAGGAGATGTAACATCCCTCAGCACGTTAGGAGCTGCTGCGTCGGCCGCATCAGCAGTTCTGAGCTTCACTCCTTTTGGCAAAACGTCAGATGCAGCCGGAGTTTTATCAGGTGTCCTGTCAATTTATAGTGATATTGACGAGGGTAAAGTGGTCACAGATAGGGCGTTGATCAATACTTTAAGTTCTATTGCAGGCTTGGCTGCTGTGGCAGGTGTTGGCTCTGCAGCTGCTGTATTATTAACTGCAGCAGGTATAGGTCTTGGATTATATGGTTTGATTGTAAGTGGCGATAGCCAAGAAGTAAATGACGCTGTAGCTGGTTTGTTTGATGCTTTAGGAGGAATGAGTAGGTCGCTGGAAAGTGCTATGTTGCCGAGTGAGTTTGGTGGGGCGGTGGCGTCTGCTGGTAAAATCCCGATGTCTGATTTCATGAAAGGATTTACTGATACTGGCTTTTCTTGTCTTCCTCTATTGGCTCAAAGTTTTGGGTCTGCAGAATCTACATATTCACCTCTTATCTTAGACCTTGATGGTGATGGAGTTGAAACTCTAAGCAAAAGTTTTGGAGTTCATTTCGATCATGATGGAAACAATTTTGCTGAAGCTACTGGATGGGTAGGTAAGGATGATGGCTTACTTGTGTGGGACAGAAACGGGAACGGAGTAATTGATGATGGTGGCGAATTGTTTGGGAATTTCACTAAACTTTCAAATGGTCTTTATGCAGAAAATGGCTTCGCGGCGTTAGCCGATTTAGACAGTAATTTTGATGGGAAAATAGATTCGAATGACGAATTCTTCAACCAGTTACGCGTCTGGAAAGACTCCAATAGTGATGCCAAATCTGATGGGGGAGAACTTTTAACTCTTGCAGAGGTAGGTGTTAAAGACCTTGGTTTGGCTTTTGAGAATGTTAATATTGTAGATGCTGGTGGTAATACTACATTGCAATCAGGTTTTTATGTCGATAGCTCAGGACGGGAGCGTGGTTTAAATGATGTTTGGTTCTCGGTTGACCAAGGTTTAGGTGTGAATCTTGGGAGTCTAGTAGCTGTTGATAGTGGTATTGTTAATATAAGAGGTTTTGGAGTGGTTGAGGATCTCAATCAGTCTATAGCTAAAGACCCTGCCGGGTTTCTCGCTTCGTTAATTGCTAATTTCTCGCTCGAAAATGATCAATCGAAAAGGCAGATCATTTTAGATTCTATTATTTTTACGTGGACTGGATCTGATACATATAGTTCGTCTAGTCGCGGAGGGTATATTGATGATGGCCGTAAACTGTTTGCTTTAGAAGCCTTCGTTGGGCGTTCATTTTCTCAAAATACGGGCACGGGTGAAGGGGGTAAAAATCCTGGACCTAATGCAGCCGCTAAATTGATGAAAGCCTATGATTTGCTGTCAGACTCAATTTATGCGGGACTAATGCTGCAGACACATTTTAAGCCCTTACTGTCTACTGTTGAGTTGAAACTGATAGATGGTGAACTAAAACTTGATGTTTCGTCAATGATTGGGAAGCTTAGAGCGGAATACGATATAGATTTGAACTCGGCTAGAAGCAATCTTTTAGATTTTTTCCAAGACCTTAGATTTGCAGGAAGCTTTGGTGAGTCGCTATTGTATGGTCTTAGGCTTTATGGAGATATGCGAAGCGCAGGGTTTGATTATTTATTGGCAACAGCTGGCGATATTGTTGGCGGGGAACGCGATGATGAGCTGTTTGGTGGTGGCGTAAATGATGTGCTTTTAGGTGGGGCAGGGAATGATTTTATTTATGGCGGTGCTGGGAATGATGTTTTAGAAGGCGGTAAGGGGAATGATTATCTTAGCGGTGACTCTGGCTCTGATATCTATAGATTTAGCAAGGGTTGGGGTCAGGATGTCATTAATAACTATGATGCTCAAAGTGGCAAGGTAGATGCTATCGAATTTGATACAGATATTCGCTCTTCTGATATTACTGTTTATAGGGTAGATAACAATCTTTTGCTTTTGCTTAAAGGAGAAGCTGATAGTATAAATTTGGTTAATTATTTTGCAAGTGATGGTGCTAGCTCTTATGCTCTTGAAGAAATCCGGTTCGCTAATGGCGTAGTTTGGCGTCTTGAAGATGTTAAAGCTATGGTGTCAGTTAGCACTGACGGTGATGATGTTATTCGTGGGTATGCATCTGCTGATCATCTCAGCGGGGGAGGGGGAAATGACAGTTTGTATGGAGTTCAGGGGGATGATGTTTTAGTGGGGGGAAGAGGTGATGATTTCCTTTCAGGTGGTTCTGGTTCTGATATTTACCTTTTCAACCTGGGTGATGGAAAGGACCTTGTTTTTGACGACTCCAGCTTCAACGCTGATACGGATGTCGTGAAGTTTGGTGCCGGTATCCTGGCAAGTGATCTCGCTATAAGTCGCGCCGGTACTCAACTGGTACTGAGTCATCAAAACGGTCTGGACAGCATCACGATCGATAGGTGGTTCGATACGGCTGATGGTCGATACAAAATCGAACGTTTTGAGTTTGCGGATGGAACGGTTTGGAACAGCAGTGCACTTACGACTCCCTTCCTGACGCAAGTCGGGAGTGAGGGTGATGATGTTCTGACAGCGCTCAGTACCAGTTACAGTCAGACCCTGTCCGGGGGCGCCGGTAATGATCGGCTGACCGGCGGTACCGGCAATGACACACTCATAGGTGGTACTGGTAACGATACGCTACGTGGAGGCTCGGGTTCTGATACCTACCTGTTCAACCTGGGCGATGGAAAGGACCTTATTTTTGACGACTCCAGCTTCAACGCTGATACGGATGTCGTGAAG
>Ga0302347_1001897_pt1 | contig 23180 bp, 20 predicted proteins | sample PhyWR1_FD_202178 | JGI IMG/M metagenome (GOLD analysis project Ga0302347, IMG submission 202178) | Leaf surface microbial communities from wheat plants in UC Gill Tract Community Farm, Albany, California, United States - DLSL W.R1 (v2)... | ecosystem: Host-associated > Plants > Phyllosphere >...
GGCCGGGGTACTGGCAAAAAGTATCCCGCCAGAAAGTGATGATGAACTGGCAGAAAGCGGCCACCATCATTGATAAAAAGCGGACATCAAAAATGGCGAAAAACGGTCATAAACCTTGGCGTTGACAAGCTGCGCCCGTAGTTTCAGGATCTCGCTTTTGGCCTCCAGTAAATCCCGGGCATGCTGCTCGCTGTTATCGGGTTTAATCGCCCGTAGCCACTTGTAGAGGCTGTGTGCAGAAACGCCCAGACGGTCAGATACTTCGGCGCCGGAATAACCGCGTTCCGTTATCTGACGGACAGCCTCTTCCTTAAATTCAGGTGTAAATCGTGGTGTGCCCATACGCTCCTCCTATGCTCAAACTATAGGGCAGGATCGTCTACCGGGGCGGAGTCAGTCCAGTCTGGCCTGGGGCGGGTTGAAGGAAAGAGTGCCAACTCAAGTTTATCGATCGTCCAGCTTTCATCAAGTGGCCACATGAGGTTGGCCCGCAGGAAGCGCTGGATCAACTTATGGACAGCGGACATACAAACATCAAGCTGTTCGCCAATTTGGCGGTAAGAAAGTCCGGCCTCGAACCTTAAGCGGAGCGCCTCAGTGATGAAAGAGCTCGAGGGTTTGTATTCTTTGTCCATTTTCGCGATAGCGGACATTATCGTGAACAGGGAACCACAGGTGAAGATGGTGCTAATGGAGCGCTTACGCTTATTACATTATTTTAATTACACAACATGATTTCGCCTTTCGGTTACAAAAAATCTGCTACCCACGATCCATCGAATTCCGCTAAAAAGTCATCGGGGCCTTTATTGAAAAAACACATGTGCCACTAATTGAATTCGTTTGTCTATTTATTGCAATAACTAATTAAAGAGTGCCAATCGTAAAAATATCATTACGGGATTTACTTTTCCTGCATGCAGAGAATAGCCATTAAGAAATTATAAATTATGTGATTTATCTTTCAAGTTTATCACAAGAAATGCTTACTAAGTTTGATTGGTAACACAATTGGTTAGAGAATATTTCATTTTAAATTTTTAATTAAAAAAACAACAGCACACCTAATATACTAGATTTTAATTCTACAAATGAATTTATTTTATGTCGTTTATCCTGTTTTTTTTAAAAAAATAATGTTAAAAACTATTTATTTTTATTGATATTTTAGTGTGTGGTTGTTTTTTATTTTTTTTCTTAAAAAAAACATACTCATAGGGTTTCACATGATATCTCCATCTATAATATTATTACTGGAGGTGGGTGAGTGAGTTTTATTTATAATTAAAAATAGCAGTATAGAGATGTGACTTTTAAGTTTTGATGTGTTTGACTTAGTGAGCTTTATATTCCGTTGTTTATGAAGTTTTCATTATTTATGTTGTTGTGAATTTATCTTATTGGAATTTTTATGAATAAAAGTAAGTTTGGTGAAAAACAAATACAATTTATATTGGAACAGGCAAATAAAGGGGCTAAGATAAGTGATATATGCAAGTTTGTTGGTATTTCACAGGCTACATTTTATAATTGGAGGAATAGGTATGGGGTTGCAAAACATGACAAATGTGAAGAAATTAATAGATTGAAGGAGGAAAATAGAAAACTTAAGTATGCCATTAAAACTTTGGAGAGTGAAAAAAGAGCTTTACAAAATAAAGTGCTTAAGAGAAGATAAATTAATCAATGTTACTTTTGTTAATATCATCTTTAAGTATGAGCGAGGAATTTGGTTGGAATAATTATTTTATCTATTCTTAATATCAACAAGCCCTCGAACGAGATTTAGGAACTCACTTATTCTTTCTGATGGTACTGATTAGCAAAAAGCATTCCGACCCCTGATATAATACTGTTTCGTAATAAGGTATAGTTAGGTAATTTTGTGTTTTTATGATGTTACCTGACTATGCCTCTTATCCTAAAAGCCGTCAAACATCAGCATTATGCCAGCGATATTATTGCCCAGTGTATTCGCTGAAATCTAAATAGCTAATCCGAATACCGCTACACTTTTACCTGACCGTGCTTCCTGCCTAGGAATGGGCTTGCCGTTTTCATAAAATGACGTCCCTTATTTAGCAATTGCTACATCGAACGGCAGCTATGATTCCGGGTTATTGTGTCATGTAATGCTTGCCACAACAGTTCAACGTGATTCACCCATGGCGAGTAGACTGGTTGATAAATAACAATAAATTTTGGGTTCTTCTTCAGCCACCGAAGCGTTTCACGACTTTTATGGATGATGTAGTTATCAACGATCGGGTGATGCTTTTTGCCCGCCGATACTTTCAGACGCCCAAAACACCGCTCAACGACGTTCCGATTGCGGTACGCATTACGATCAAGCTTTGAACGTCCATCCGATGCCATTTTCTCATTTGATTTTCGGGGGATGCCTGCTTTTATGCCGTTATTTTTCAGCTCGTTGCGCTATCGTAATTAAGCCAGTAAATTTTTAGTTAGTAAAAACGCATGTCTCGAGATGCTGTTCAGGATACTTGCTATATGCCCTTCCGCTTTTGTTATTTCCGGCAAGCCCCCCGCCCTGCCCCCGCAGACACAGGCTACAGCGGGTGTAGGTCAGTGATAGCCCCTACATGTTGTGTTTTCTGCCCTGTTCCCCTGCCCGCGTTATGGGTCGGTGTCGATTATGGAGCGCCTCGTCTTGCTGATGAACTGCCGGAGTACAACATTAAGACTATCGCCGCCAGTCTGCGTCGTCAGGGGCTGCGGGCGAAAGCCTCGCGCCGGTTCAGCCCGGTCAGTTACCGTGAGCATGGTCTGCCAATATCCGAGAATCTGTTGAAGCAGGACTTTTACACCAGCAGCCCGAATCAGAAGTGGGTGGGTGACATCACGTATCTGCGCACCGGTGAAGGCTGGCTATATCTGGCGGTGGTGATTGACCTGTGGTCGCTGTCAGTAATTGGCTGGTCGATGTCCTCACGGATGACGGCACAGCTTGCCTGCGATGCACTGCAGATGGCGTTATGGCGGCGTAAACGCCCGGAAAATGTCATCGTGCACACAGACCGAGGTGGTCAGTACTGTTCAACGGATTACCAGAGCTTACTGAAACGGCATAATCTGTGGGGCAGTATGAGCGCCAAAGGTTGTTGTTACGACAATGCCTGTGCGGAAAGCTTCTTTCATTCACTGAAGGTGGAATGTATCCACGGGGAGGACTTTGCCAGCCGGGAAATAATGCGAACGGCAGTGTTTAATTATATCGAGTGCGATTACAATCGCTGGCGTCGTCACAGTGCCTGTGGCGGTCTTAGCCCGGAACAGTTTGAAAACCAAAACCTCGCTTAGGGCCTTGTCCACATTACGTGGGTAGGATCAGATCCTCCAGCGTTTGGTGCACTCCCGATAAAAAATTTTGTTTGTTAGTGGAGGGATCACACATTGTAAAAAGAGTTAACAGCAATATTCACTTTTTTAGTGTTTTATAAGGAACAAAATAAACAAATTTCAATGAGTAATGTTTTTTTTATAAAAAAAACATTAAAATCCATATGGTTGAGTGTTTTAATTTCCAAATTTGGAAAGGCGATAATGATTGAAAACTAACATATAATATAAGTAAATCATTAACCTTGGATTGCTATGAATATATTAATTCGGTTTCAGTTAATCACTGTGGTGATTGTTTTATTATCATCGTGCCAGTCCTTTTACCCACCATGGAACTCTCCGAGAGATTACCCTATTAATTACACGCGAATATCAGATGAAAAAGTAAGCATCATGTCGATGACCGATGAAATGCGCGCCGTAATAATTGTTCCGAATGCTCTAAATGGTGTTAATTCTGATGTAAGGGTTTGCCCTGAGCCGCCAGCTGATGCGGCTGATAGGATTTCAAGTAATTTTAACGCTGAAGTGGCCGCATCCCAGACAGCCCCTGAAGATAAATTCGATGATAATGTTAAGATGGCAAAGATAGATTCCTCTGATGTTGCATCTATACTTAACCGTTCTCAGGGATTGGAGTTATTCCGCGATGGCGCGAATGTGCTTTGCCTTGCTTGGTTAAACGATGTTTACAATTCTGGTGACATTAATTATTGGCGTGATGATTTTAGACACTTACTTAAGTTATCACACCAACTAATAATGGCGGAACTTGAATTAAAAAAATAGATTTATTTCAAGTCATTCTGTTTAAAAAGCAAGCGTTAAGCGAGCGCCGTATTGACGGTTACTGTTCGGTGAGAATCACGTTTCATGGCCGCAGTTCGCCCACTTTATTGCTGGGCCACTCCGGCGACATGCTCAGGATATGGCGAAGGTAAGTCTCCGGATCGATACCGTTCGTAAGCATACAGCGAAGGCCGTATTAACTGGGGTGGGGTCAGTCCACATGAGGCACGCTACCGTCTAGGAAACTGGGCTCTATTCAGAGAAGCCAGCTCGACCATGCGAAATTTAAAGGCATTTGTATAGTTTTTCCGTGGTTCAGAACGCCAGGATTGAGATCCCATAGTGAGGTGCTCGTCTAATTTAGGTGGGCGTCTAAGCTATCAGGACAGAGCTATTGGTTACATACGGCGCTGACTTTACGCTTACGTCTGATGACTGCCTCAGGCTTAGTAAAGTATTCTGTTCCCCGAGAGATGATTTTGTTTCTAAATCATCTCTCGGAAGATACTGTTTTCATCCTTGTGCGCATAGGGACATGTTCAGAAATGCCATACCACGCCGGCATTCATTCCGTTATCCTGATAATTCTGAGATAACAAACCGGTGTAGTTGAGGGAGACGGCAACCGATTTTGTGACGTTGATTTCTGCCCCCGCTTTCATCACCATGCCGTCGCGTGAGGCTGCGACCGTGGCGGTATTGAAGGTGGCGTCAGTGCCGGTAAAGCGCAAGCCGACTTCGCGCTCAGTCGCGTTGTACTGATGCTGCCAACCCAGTTCACCACGCAGGGTAACGGCGCTGTCTTTACCGGTACTCCAGCGTTTGTCCGCACGCATACCCAGGGTGGATAATGTTGCGCTGGTGCTCTGGCTGTCCGCTTTCAATGCGGCGGCACCGCCATTTTCCGTCATATCATCGCTACGGTAATTTACCCACGCCAGGTTGGCGAACGGCTCCAGATTGAACCAGGTATTGTCCAGACGGTAACCCGCTTCTGCGAAGATCTGGCCTGTTCCCGCGTTATAGCGTGCCTTGGCGTTATCGGACTGGCCGTAATACCCGATACCCCGGGAGGTTTCAATCCGGTGCCAGGTATAGGCGGTACCCGCGCGCAGATTCAGGTTGTCATAGGTTTTGCCGGCATAGACAGCCAAATGGTAGTTATCACTGTCGGCAGATGCGCCGTCTCCGTGCAAAGAGGTGCGGGTGTAACCGGTGGCCAAGCCCAGACGCCAACGATCGGCCAGCTCATTATCCGCACCGAGCAATACCCCAAAGGTAGAGTCGTGGAAGCCCGTGGCATTATCATTGCCGCTGGCGTGCTCCCAGTTGCCCAGCAAACTGACCCATGCGCCGTCCTCGTCTTGTTTGATGTCGCTGTTGTCCGCTGCACCCTGAGTCTGGCGCAAACGGCCGTTAATCGTATCCCGAACATAACGGCTGTTATTCACCAGCGCGGAGGCGATATCCGCGTGTATCTGTCCGGACAATTGACGATAGGCTTGCCGCGCCAGTTCCGCAGAAGGGGCTATCAACAAGCTTTGATACACGGGGTTATCAGCCGGTAAGCGTTCAATTGCCGTCGCGAGGTTACGTTGATTGGCCGTGACGGCGACATCCGCAAAACGGGTGGCGTTACGTTGTAAACCCAATGAGAGGCTAGTGGGCTGATAGGTCAGATCGGGGGTTAAAAACAGCCCGGCGTCGGCAGGGCCAAATTGACCTGTAATACCTTGTGCGGCAGTAAGCAGGGTATAACGCTGTGCCAGGATATTGCCGGCGGAGGATGTTGAAGCCAGCAGGTTTTGCCCCGCTTGCGGCACCACTGCAATCTCGCCGCCGTTCAGTATCGCCTGGCCATTGACCTGCAGCAAATCGCTGTGGCCAGCCTCAATTTCAGCCAGATAACGGGAGCCATTCCCCAGCGTCAGATCGTTATCAATCGTCAAGGTACCGATAGAATTACCGGGTGCCACCGAGCCCCCTTTATTGGCCGTCAGCGTGCCGATATGCCCACTGCCGCCTACCAGCCCGCCGTCGCGCACCACAGTAGCGCCGACGGCTTTACCGTTGGCGATAAAGAGCCCGTCAGCCGCGACATCGCTGGCTAATGTGCCGGTGTTGGCCAGTTGCAACACAGCGCCTTTGGCAATCCGTGTCTGGCCGGCGTAGTCATTATTCCCGCTGAGCGTTTGGTTACCGCCCGCAATGGTCAGGCCGCCTTTATAGTGCGTTCCGTCAGGATTACTGAGGTCAGTGTCTGTGATACGGCCCGAGAAATTATCCTTCGCCTGGCTTAACACCAGCGTTCTGTCCCCCAGCGTGACCACGCCATTGCCGCTTAAGCTGCGGAGAGTGACGTTGTTCATGCTGTCTGGAACGCCCCACAGCGGATTGAAATTACCGTGTTCGGTGATGTCAAACCAACCGTTATTTTCCAGCGATGCGGAGTGGGCGAGGCTGCCGGGGCCGGCAAGGTATAACACCGCGCCTTTATTCACCCGGGTCACGCCGGTATAGGTGTTCATGCCGGTCATGTTGACCACCACATCCGGCATGAGCGTTAAGTCGCCGGCACCGGAGATGGCGCCGGCCAACCCCAGATAACCTTTCCCTCCATGCGGATCACCTGAGGGATCGCCGGCAGGGGCACTCATCAGATTTCCCATTTGTCTGGTCACGCGGTTAAGGTGCAATCCGCTGCCGTTGGCATCCGTAGAAAAATTATCGGCATTGACGACGAAAGGGGTAAACGCCGTGAGCTGATTTTGCAAATCATACATCACTGAATATTGAGTGAAAAAACCTATACCCATCGTAATGTTCCAGGTTTTTGTGTCACTGCTGTCGCGATCGATAATCAGGCGATCATCACCGGCTCCCTGCAGAGTGATCCCGTTGCCGACTTTCTGTCCATTGGCGTCGACAGGCTGAAGCGTCAGGGCGGTCACTGACGTGTTGTTTTCTCCATTTTTATCAAATTTCACGCCATGTTGTTCGAGGATGTCGCCGAATTTTTTGCTGTCTATCGTTGCGTGAGTAGCATTGCCGGTATCGAATAAAATTGCGCCGCTCAGCGCCTCTGCGGGAAGCTCAACGGTGCTCGACTGACCATTGATATTGAGTGTGAAGGCGTATTTGAAGCGGCCTTCATGTTGCGAAGACGCCGGTGCACCAGAGTTGGGGAAATGGGTGATATCTCCCTCTTCACGTTTAGGTGCCCAGGGAACCTGGGTATCAAACTGTGCCCGCAGGCTGGGCGTCAAATTGAGGATGGCACAAGGTGCGCAACCCGGTGAAAGCGTTGTTCCATTTTCATTGGCATTGTCATTACCGGCGACGATAAAACCGGTTTTCGTGATGGTGCTAAAGGGGCTGCCGCCATTGGGATTGCCTTTTGCATCCGTAAAAAGAAAATCCCCTACGCCAAAAGTGCCGTAGAAGTGTTTTTCTTCGGTCGGTTTTCCTGTGGTAATGTTTTTTTCCGCGGCTAAATCAATATAGTAAGGTTTCCCCTCTATGACTTTAAACGGCTTTTGATCTGCTTGCTGGGGATGGTCGAGCAACAGATGTTCAACCTGACCAATGACGTAGCCTTTATTATTGCTGTCGGGCGTCGCCACCGGTATCGGAGTGGCATCATCGGTGTAATAGGTCAGGTTTGTTATTTGCTTGCGCTGTAACCAATATCCGCCCCAGCCATCGTTGCCATAGAGGTATTCGTATGCCTGATTCACATTCGGCCAGCGCGAGGTATCTTGCCGCCCGAGAACGGCGTTGAACTGATCTGAACCCGTATCAAAAATATATTTTTGCGCGGGGCCTCCGTTGACGCCGACATTAATGGTGAGACGATTATCTAAATGCCCCAGAGGAATGGTTACTGGGGCCGGAGCCCCTAAGGCAGAATGTGAGTAATATGAAAACAATAATGAACTGACGAATAAGCTTATTGGTTTTACTTTTGTTAACATAGTCATGTCCCAGAGAGATAATTTTCCAGAATGAAAAAGTAGAATTGTTTTTTAAAATTTAGTTGTTAATTGCATTATGTCAAGTGGATATGTGAATTTAATTTGTTTTTTTTTTTTGGTTATGCGGAATATGTGATTTTTAGGGTGCGCGTCACGCATAACCATTTGAGTCTTATGTTTATTATTTGCAATAAACTAAAGCGTTTTTATTAAGTTAAGGTAGTCTTGATGTAATAAATGAAATTTCATAATCATGTCCAGGGTATTGGCTAATCATTCGCTGTGAAAATTCTTTCTTTGTGATTTTATGGCGATAAGTATCATGCAATAAAATAAGAAACTCGTCTGATTTTTCAGTGGTATCAATCGGAATGCGTTTGTAATTATGATCGGATTTTATTTGGCTTAACAACTTGTTGAACCAGTCATTAAACGGTTTGTCGTCAAGTGCGGAAATAACATGAGGTTCGTTGGTATTGGTACATCCCTGAATTATTGAAAAAGAAAGCGCAAGGAGCAAAGGGCCTATTGATTTAAGTTTGCTGTTTTTCATTTTTTAATTCCTCCTGTGTCGATTATCTTACTGAAAGTTGACTATCCATACTGTTTATAACCAATGTGAGGGTGTTATTGTATGACTATTTCATCAAAAAAACATTGCGTTAATGTTCCTGGGGCATGAATACCTTGAGCCCATTTTAATACGTTGGTTTTTTCGTCTTGTTCTACCATTCCCCCCCAGACATCAATAAATTCTTTGTTCTTAAAGAAAAAAACGCCAGGCTCAGAGGTTTTTGTTGAGGCGAAAATAGCTAGCCATTCTTTGTCGGCTAAAACTTCGGATGCATCAATTTGTTTTGAGCTGACTTTTTCAGTCAGTACCTTTTGTACCAGACCTTGGTAAAGGTTCTTGTTATCCGCATTAATTTTTAGCTTTAAACTCGCACAGTCGACGGTGGCTGAAGCTATGTTTACCACAAACAATAATGGGAGGGGAGAAAATAATGACAATTTTTTCATAATGATATTACTGGGTTAGGGTTTAGTGAAAGTGAGTATAGAACATAATGTCCCATCAAGTGCAAAAAAATAACCAGTTGAATATAAATGTTATTTTCTGATTTTGGATTATTCCTCTTATATATTAAAGGAATGCCATACTACCCATCCCCCGATGGGAACCAAACGGAAACAAAGATCGAATTTATTACCAAGTAGGTATGAATACAGGAATGTATAACTAAATTTGGGTAATTGACATGCAGGCATAAATTCAATATGCGAGAAAAGGCGGTTTTTCATATCTGAATGGTTTTACTGGCGATTTGGCTGGGAAATCGACGAAAGACTTGTTGCATTGGTCGAATGTTTTTTATTTAAAATCAATCTATTGTTTTTTTCTTTATCAGTTTTTTCTGAAGTGTTTACGCAAGTAAGATTATTCGTAGAACATCTGCTACATTTCATGGACATAGACAAAAAGCCATCTATCCCCGCCTTTGAGGGCCGTGGGCGCGGATGAGCGTGGAGTTTAGATGCATCATTTTAAAATTTTCTGTTTGTTATTAGCAATAACTATACCCACAAGTGCTTTCTCAAGCAGTTTTTCCCTGGGGGTGCAGACAGAGTTGGAAAGTCAGGCATACAAAGCCAAACGTACACATTTTTATGCCATTCCCTATGTGGGCTATGACAATGATATTTGGTATGTCGACGGTATTGAAACAGGGTTTTACCTACTGAAAGATGCCGAAAATGAACTGAAATTGAAGGCCTACTATTACTATGAAGACGCTTACCGTCCTGAAGATGGCCACGGTGAAGCGATGAAAAGGCTTAACAAACGGCGTGCAACTGTCATGTCGGGCATCAGTTACCAAAGGATCACTCCGTGGGGAGCGATATTTACCCAGGTCGCGGCGGATACGCTAAATAATAGCAAGGGTGTGGTTGCAACGGCAGCCTACATTGGCGAGCTCAATGTTAATTCTGTGATGCTTTATGGAGAAATTGGTACTGATTGGTCGAATGCACAACAAACACGTTATTACTATGGGATCTCCCAAGAAGAGGCCGAGCGCAGTGGGCTTAATGAATATCGTCCACATCAAAGCCTAACGCCGTTTATCATGTTGGCAGCAGAATACAAATTCACCCAGTATTGGGAAGGTTATATTGAATCCCGTTATAACTTCTTATCTAAAACCGTGCGTCATAGCCCAATGGTTGATCGCGATGGAACGTATAACTTTGTCATTGGCCTTAACTATAATTTTTAACCGGGAGAAGTCTCTATGTTTTGCCAACTAATAGGAGACTATGACAGTGTCAATCTTCTCTAACAAGATTGGTATCCTGCTCGCTGTGATGATTTTTGGCTTAACCTATGGTCTTAGTGCACCGCTGATCGCCATTAGGTTGGTCAATGAAGGGTATAGTGAAATCTTTGTGGGCATCAATGCGGCGATGCATGCCGTCGGCGTGTTCATTGTTGCTCCATTCTTACCGGTACTGTGCCGGCGATTTCATGCTAAGACATTGATAATATTTTCATTATTTATCTCATGTCTCGTGTTATGCCTCTTTCCCCTCACATCTTTTGCAACCTGGTTTGTGTTGCGCCTTATGCTGGGCGCCATGAGCGAAATTATGTTGGTTGTTACTGAAACCTGGTTGAACTTTATGGCTGAAGAGGCAAGCCGTGCACGAATCATTGCCGCTTATACTGCCAGCTTGTCCACAGGTTTTGCTCTTGGCCCACTCATTTTAGTGTCCGTTGGCAGTAGCGGAAATACGGCATTTTATCTGGGGGCTGCCATCGCATTGTTGGCGGCAGTCGTAGTCACTCGCTCTGCAGTAAGGCCATTCCCAGCAGGCGAACAACATCAATCCAAACCGGTGTTGATGTATCTTAGTCTGGCACCCATTGCTATAGCGGCAACGGTTCTGAATGCGGGTCTGGAGTCTGCAGGTCTCAACTTACTTTCGGTGTATGCAATGAATTTGGGTTGGGACGAACAATCAGCAACTTCATTGATTTCTGTTTTATTGATTGGGGCAATATTGTTACAACTGCCTATTGGTTGGGTAGCGGATAAATACAATCGTCAGTGGTTAATTGTCATCATGGCGGGTTTATCGGCCTGTGGGGCATTGTTATGGCCAATATCGCTTAATTATCCCTGGATGGCATACACATTACTTTTTGTGTGGGGGGAGTATTTGTAGGTATTTATACTGTGGTGGTCACTCTTGTGGGCGAACGCTTTAGTAACGGTGAATTGGTCGGAGTTTATGCTGTATTGTCGATTGCCTGGGGCGTTGGCGCATTGGTTGGCCCAATGATGGGTGGGGTAGCCATGGAGTTGAACACCCACGGCCTACCGTTGATGGCTGCGTTGCTTTGCGGTTTGTTTATGTTGTTTACCCTTAAGAATGCCAGGCGGGGTTGCTAAGCCGTCTTACAATTAAAAGAGATGAGAAGAGGTTATAAGGCATGGTTCAGTTGGTAATGATTTTACTGGGGGTTGATTATTTACGTAACCGCTGGCGTGGGTTGATGATTGCCGGCTGGTTAGGTGTGTTGGCTGGTTTAATCATCTTCATCGATGCGTTGGACAACGCGATTTATTTCCCCTTGCATCCCTTTGCTTTCCTGTTGTTGGTCGAAGGCCTGGCAACGTTGATGGTTGCGCATACCGGCATCGGCGGGCAACGTACCTTGCGTTACGTAAAAGGAGGGGCATTCTCACTGGCCGCGATATTGATCTTGAGCGGGCATCACCATGGTCATTTTATTTTATCGATGATTTTTGGCATTTTATTTTTGACCGACGGGTTATTGCAAATCGTCACCGCTGGGGTTGTACGCTATAAAAACTGGAAATTTGTCGTCGCCGGCGGTGTCATTGAAATCATGTTAGCCATTTTCTTCTTTCAACCCTATCCGACCCATTATGTCGGCACCGTCCCTTATTGTTTAGGTCTGGGGTTGATATTCGGTGGGTGGAATATGGTCATGCTGGCGATGCGTGTCAAAAAGCTGGAGGTCAACCCCGCGGTGTTGGGCAATACGGCCGCTGAGAAAGCTAGCAGTGCAGAAACGGCGCCGTTGGTCACTGAATGGGACGGGCCTCCGGCTGCCGATGAACCGGCACTGACCATACATGTTTGGACACCTGTAGGATCCTCGAAGAGTGCAGTAGTGCCTCATCCTGTCATTGATCGTTATATTGCTGCGGTGGATAAAAATGGGGTGATTTCCACCGGCCATGCTGCGCTGGAATCCCCGGAGGGCGTCTATATCAGCCTGTATCCGGCAGTCGATATTGACCGGTCGCCCGATCAATTTACCCGCTTGCTGCGGGCAACGGCAGATAATAATGTCGAAGGGGAGTTTCAACCGGATTATGTGACTGAATCCGAAAAATGGTGCCCTTCCACCATGCAGGTACGGATCAGGAACTACGATGCTGAACGTTTGAAACGTTTCTGGGAAATTTATCGTGCAGACAACACCTATAACCTTACGCATCGTAACTGCTCAAGCAGTGTGGCGCGAGGGCTGGAAGCGGCGCTGGAAGGCGTGGTGGGTAAGATATGGGGGCAGCGTGGCCACTGGTGGGTGTTGAGTAAAATTCTCACGACGCCGGAGTTATGGGTGGCGGTACAAATACGTAAGCGCGCAAAAACGATGGCCTGGACACCAGGGCTGACGCTCGACTATGCACGTGCATTAAGCATGTTGGCGGATCCCCGGCCGGCCGGCTGGATAACCACCATACGCCGTGCCCTAAAGAAAATGTTTTCTTTGCGCAAACAATGGCGCGATGAAAAAGCACAGGGCACGACAGCGCCAACGGCGAGCAACGAACCCTCAAATGACAAAGGCAAGTAGCAATTATGGCCATGTTTTCGTGGTTGACCTCACCAACGGCAAGCAACGAGCAAGACTGGGTGTTGGAATACGCCCGGTTACCGCAGGTGGAATGGGGGGAGCAGGGTAAAATTGTACTGCGTAATATTCGCAATTTCAGATATCAACCTACCCGCGACGACTATGTGCCCGATTGGTACGATGCAGATATCGATATTAACCAGTTAAAAACGGTCGATGTGGTCTCCTCTTACTGGTCAGGCAAGGCTATTGCGCATCTGTTTTTGAGCTTCGGTTTCGAAGACGGTCGCCATTTGGCGGTCTCGATAGAAACGCGGCGTAGCCGCGACCAGCGATATTCGACCTGGCGCGGCTTTTTTAAACATTATATGTTGACCTATGTGCTTGCCGATGAGCGGGACTTGATTGGCGTCAGAACCGATGTCCGCAAAGAGCGGGTTTACCTTTATCCCCTCCAGGTTTCGCCAGATACGGCCCAGGCTCTTTTTCTGGACTATTTACGCCGTATCGATCAACTGAGCCACCGACCCGAGTTTTATCACACGTTATTTAATAACTGCACGAGCAATATTTTGCATCATGCTACTGCGGTTTCTGCCGACATTCGCTATAGCTGGAAAGTTTTGGTCAGCGGCTATGCAGATAAATACATCTATGAGCTTGGCTTATTGAATAATAACCTTTCTTTTGAACGGTTAAAAAAACGATGCCTCATCAAAAGGCCGGACAATGCCGTGATCAATGAGGATTTTTCGCGTTTGATTCGAGAGGGTGTTAAGAGGGAAAGTTGAGTGGCTCACTTTCCCTGCTTGTGAGACTGACGGCAGGATGATGGGGCATTCCTGCCGTTATTTTTTCTTTTTGGCCTCTCTGTCCATCATCTTTTGCTCATCCGCATCTTCAAGTTCGTCTTGCCGCATTAGGCAATTGGCATAGGCATCGGTCCCTTTGGTAAAACCATAACCATCACAAACTTTTTTATGGTTTTCCAGAGTTATCGCATCAAGCTCATCACTGATCCCACATCCTGATAAAAGTACCATTGAAACTGCAAGTAATACTGTTCGCATCATTTTTCTCCATTATTAAAGGCATCAAGTTAAATATCAGTTATTGACACTCAAGAACGCCCATGTCGCAATTTTTTATTTTATTCAGAGAATTTGTGCGTTCAGTTGTTCTCTCACTCAAACATAAGGCGTTATTCATCGCGTTAATACTTCCGCCTGCAGAGTTTGAACTCAAGAACGCACAATCCGCATCTCTAAATTTTAGCCAGGCGCGCTGCGCCTGAAGTAGCGCCTTACTTTTTTCAGGGGATGATTTTAACGTGTTCATGACTTTTTTATAGGCTGTATTCATCTCTCCATCTGCATTTTTGTAAGTCTGAGCAGCACAATCACTCAGTTCAGTTTGATTTTGAGCTATCTGCAAACAGTTGCTTTCAGGTTTATCCGCTGCCAGCACGCTGGTTGAAAAAAAGGCTGAGAAAATCAATGGAAGGGCGACAATACGCATTCGCATATTTTAATATCCTTAAGTTGAGAAATTTTCATCTAATAATAGGAAAGCCTTTGGCGTTACGCCAACTGGATATCAGATGATGATCTTTAATGAAGAGAAACGCGTGCATTTTAATCGTCAACGTTTACCGCCGCACGCTGTTGTTCCAGTAAAGCGATAAAACGCAGAATGAGCGCATTCATACGCAGCAGGGCCACCGTTGGTTCTGCTGATGCAGGGGAGGGGTGTTCCAACTGTTGGCAAAGATTGACCCCGCTTTGGTAGCCCGCCAGCGCAAAGCTGCCTTTCAACCGATGCAGCACCGCGGCGAATACGTCCGGTTGTGCGGTAGCGGCGAGCAGTTGTTGGCGGTCAGCGTCGCTGCTGTGTTGCAATTCGTCAATCAAGGTGGTCAGGACCTGCGGCTGCCCGGCGGCCATCAATTGGATTTCCCGCATGTCCACACGAATGGCCTGTTGCTCCGACACTAAGGTGCGCAAATCCTGCTGTGTCAGCGGTTTGATCAGCGCTGCGTCCATACCCGCCGCCAGACAGCGGTATTGCTCATCGTTAAACGCATTGGCGGTACAGCCGACGATCGGCAGATATCGACGGTAGCCTTGTTCTCGCTCTCTTTGCCATTGCGCCAGTTGATAACCGGTGAAAACCGGCATCTGACAATCGGTCAGCACCAAATCGTAGGGGGCTTGCTCCAGCCATTGCTGCGCCTGGCGACCATTGTCACAGGTGGTGACCTGATGTCCGAGCTTTTCCAGTTGAAGTTTCATCACCGTCAGGTTGGCGGGCAAATCATCCACGACCAGCACCTGCAGCGCGTGTTCAACGAGGGGAGCGGTGAGCGTCTCTTGCGCCTCATCGCCTGCGGTAGTACGGGGTAGCGTTAGCGTGAAAGAGAACCGCGAACCCTGTTGCAGCGCGGAGTCAATCCGTAACTCGCAGCCCATCAGTTGCACCAGTTGGGTACAAATCGCCAACCCGAGCCCCGTGCTGGCCGGCGCGTTGGCATCAACCTGCGCATACGGCTGCAAAATCTTCTGTTGCAGGGCCGGTTCGATACCGATGCCGCTGTCACTGATACTGAACGTAAGATTGTCGTGATGAGGATCCTGTGGCTGTACACTGACCTGCAATGCCACAAAACCCTGTTCGGTATATTTGATGGCGTTGCTGAGCAAATTATTGAGAATTTGCGTCAGCTTAGTGCCATCGAGCAGGTACTGATGCTGCCAGACGGCTTCGATATCGCTGTCCAGCCGCAGCGCTTTTTGTGCAGCCAGCGCGGTATAGGTATCCAGCGCCTGCGTCAGCAAGGGATACAGTTCTGTGGGGTGAACCTGCAAGTGCATTTCACCGGCTTCAATTTTGGAAATATCCAACACATCCCCGACAATTTGCAGCAACTGGCGCGAGGCCGTATAGGCTATCGGCAGTGACGTTGCGGCGGCTTCAGGGCGCTGGGTTTCCAACTCAAGAATACCGAGGATGGCGTTCATCGGTGAGCGAATTTCATGACTCATACGCGCCAGGAAATGACTTTTTTCGCGGCTGGCGTTGGTGGCCTGTTGCAAGGCATCGGCGAGATCGCGCTCCAGCCGTTTGCGCTCGCTGATGTCGTACCAACCGAGTAGCAGCCCTTGTGGCGTCATACGACTGTCACTGTAAGCCGCCAGCCATTGGGCGATTTCCCGTTGCGCTCCCTGTATCACTATTGCACGGTCGGAAAACTGCGGTTGCATATTGCCGATGGCCGCTATGCGCTCTTGTTGGCCGATGACGGGAATAATCGGATTTCGCGCGGTAAATTGCTCCAGGGAGTGTCCAATCACTTGCTGTTGCGTTAGCGTCAGTGACTTTAGCAAGGCCTGATTGCAATGGGTGATGTTACCGAGCGGATCACAGACCAGCAGTGGCGTTGGGATACTGTTGAGCAGCGTTTGCCAGTATTTCAACGCATCGCGCAAACCGCGTTCGGCACGGCGGCGGCGGAAAATTTCAGTCGACAGGAAACCGATCAGGAGCAGCGACAGCGCGGCGCTGACCGCCGTCAGCGGCTTGAACCAGCGATCGCCTGCGGTGCCGCTCGGTTGCATTGCACTTAGCGTTGAGTTCAACAGCCAGCGTTCATTGATCGACTGTGCAACGCCTGTCGGCAGGGCGTCGATGGCATGATTAATCCGCTGCAACAGCGCGTCTTGACCCGGTGCCAGCCACAGTGGCTGGTTGCTGACGATCGCCGGCAGTGGACGTACGTTCAGCCTGCCGGGGTAAAGATTGCTGGCTAACAACGCCGCCTGTGTGGCATCGCAGACGATGCCCTGCGCGGCGCCGGCATTCAGCAGTCGGATCGCTTCATGTAATGATGCCACCTCGCTGAGCGCCACGCCGGGGTAAGCCGCCAGTAATCCCGCCTGAGCCGGGCTGTGACGTAATATCAGCACCCGTTGATGACGCAGATCCAGCGACGATTCGTGCTGCAACGGCAATCGATCCTGACGAACCACCAGTGCCCAGCGCTGTTGCAACAGCGGATGCGAAACCAGTATTCCCGGCGGTGGCGGTGAACTTTGCGGCGGCGGCAAGGCTACCTGGATACTTTGCGTATTCAACATCTGCGTCAATTGACTGTGGCTGGATGCGGCCTGTGTGGTGAAGTGCAACCCATTTTGAGCCGCAAGGGCGCTCAGCAAATCTGTCGCCGCGCCCTGCAGTTGATGGTTCGCGTCAAAATCGCTGTAGGGCGGGCGATCGTCGAGCAGACCGACGTGAATGTCCCCGGTTGCCCAGGCCCACGCAGGCAGCAGGGTGAGCAGCACCAGCCAAGGCCGTCTCATCTTCACAGCCCGGCTTCGCGCAAATAGGCGAACAAATCGACATCGGAGCTGACGCCAATCTTTAACATGGCGCTTTTCTTTTGTGCGCTGATGGTTTGTTTGGTTCGACTGAGCATGGCGGCGATATGGTTAACGCTGTGACCCTGGGACAACAGGCGCACGACCTCCAACTCGCGTGGGCTCATCGCCACGGTGGAAGACGAGGAAACGGCGTTGCCCGGCGGTCGGCGTCCCTGTTGTAACGCTTTCAAACAAGCGGTCAGCTCAGTGGTCAGGCTCTGTTTATTTATCACCGCTAACACGCCGGTAGCCAGAATAGAGTTGATTAGCCCAGGATTAGTCATCACGGTAATGACTACAATCGGCAACTGCGGGTATTTGCGGCGTAGCGTGCTAATCAGACGCAGTCCGTCGGACTGCTGTTCACCTGGCATATTGAAATCAGTGAGCAGCACATCCGGCAATTTTTCCGCCAGTAAGGCCAGCAGTTGATCCACCGTTTGCGCTTCACCGACGATCGTAAAATTATCGCCAAAGGCCGTGGTCACCACGGTTCGCAGACCAATCAGGAATACGGGGTGATCATCGGCTATTACCACGGTTTTTTGCACAAATGACTCCTCGGAGCAGACAATGCAATCAGTATAGTGAATCCGCTTTCGCCAGTGCCAATACGCCGGCCACCCCTTGTTGCTGATGGTGCAACAAACGACATTCGACATGATGATAATGTGCATCAGGCAGCAGCAGGCGTAATGAGCAATGTTGCGGTGTATTCCGTGATTCGCTTGCGGTGCGCAGCAATGTTTTCAGCACCTCGCGATCGTCAGGGTGAACATGCGCCAGCAGCAGCGTCAGATTGGCTAACTGACGTGGCGGCATGCCGAAAACGGCGTCGTGTGGCTGCCAATCCAATTGTTCAGCTTCCGCCGACAGGCGAAAAAAGGCTGGGTGGCGTGTTTGCAGCAACGCGTTCAGCAATAGCTGCTGTTGCTGCGTCTGTTGGCGCTGAGAACGATGTCGCTGTTCCCGCGTTGCCACTAACAAACCCAGTGAGATGATCATCAGCAAGTACAGCTGTGAAGCTTCGATTGCCTGCATGCCGGCCAACGCCGGGCGAAATGGGCCATAGCCGTAGAGCGTCGCCAGACTAACCAGCAGCGTGAGCAGAATAAAGTACAGCGCCAGCGGCAACAGGGGCAACAAAGCGGACAGCAACAGCGATAGCGCCAGCACGGAATACAATAAAGCGTTATTCAGCAGGTCGTTGCTTAACAGACTGGAAGGCAGGAAAAAAATGGCTATAGCTAACGGAAAAGTCCACGCTGCAATAAACGGAAAAGTCCACGCTGCAATAAAGGCTTGCTGACGGGTGGGCCACTGCCACTGACCATGATTCAAACGATGGATAATAAATAGCGGCGCGATCGCCAGGCAGCCGGTAGCATTGGAAATTCCCCAGCTGATGAAGTGTGAAACCCGCGTCGGATAGCCGAGTGCTTTAAGAATTAAATCACTGAACAGGCCACCTACGGCGCTGGCAAGGTCGACGCCGGCCAGCAAAAGCAACGTTTCTCCAGGATGCGACAAGCCGTTTGAATAGCGTTGCAGCCCATTCCAGATTAACGCCAATGGGCAAATGATCGCTAAATCGAGCAAGGCGAACGCCAGCGCAATATCCCAGGGGCGATCGTGCAGCAGGCTGACCGAAAAATGCAGTACGCCGGCGCTGATCGCCCACATCGGCCACTGTGCCGGGGAGCGGGTGCATAATACGCCCAGCAACAGACCGGCCGGCAACCAAATGGTGCTGGACAGGCTCCAGGGATCGCGTGTTTCGAGACTGATGGTGGCGAGTAAGAAGTAAACTGCGACAAAGACCAGCCACCGTAACAAGCCGTAACGACGTGAGATACGCCCAGCGTCCATGTTTATCTCCCTTGTTGTCTTTGCGGTAAATATTAACAGCTACTCTATAGATTTAGCTACGAATTGCTTTTCTGACTAGTCAGATGTCTACTGTTCCAATGTATATTTATACTTTGCTCCAAAATACAGCACATGCTGAATCGTCAATATGCATTACTCAATTACTGAGGTTTGTCAGCTATGAAAAATATCCAATTGCTCGGTGGCATCGTATTGGTATTTGCAGTAGCGCTGGTGCTGATTTTTTGTTTAACTTCCGTTGGCCATAGCGCACGTATCACCGAGCCGGTATTTGTGATGAAAGAGGGGACAGTATTGTTTTCCCTAAATGCCAGTATGCAGCAAAACCGCCAACTTGACGTTCAATACCAGCATGCCAGAGGGTTATTGCAGCAGGTCGGTGGTAAGTTGCGGAATGGCATGAAAAACACTGGCGTTGGAAGTTGATTTGATTTATTAAGTCAATTCAACGTCGTTTTTCATAAAGCTCATATTGTTATAGGTTGCCAATCCATAATATTAATGGATTTGATTTTTCTAAGCGAAGTGAAAGCCCATTACAATTGTTATACGACGATTGCGTCACTTCAGAGATCGTTCCGTTGGCCATACCCAGTCGGTATGCATTACAGGATAGGTACTGTTGCTCTGCACGGAATTTACCAAACATCTTCCTGTGCTCAGGTGTTGCGGTGGGCACGTGCAGCAAGAACCCTGGTTATTTACTGCTCCATTACATCTCACCTTGATGACGATGTCCTGACACCTCGTAACCTACCACCGTGATGATTGGCGCAAACATAAGAATGACCAAGCATGTGACTATACCTACACCGAAACCGCTGCGGTAACAGAGGCCGCGATTACGATACCGGTCGCAAGCAGGAGCCATACATGCAACTGATCGAAACGGCGCACAAGAAAATAGTGGAGCGCGTAGATCAACCCGAGGAATAGGATCACTGGAATTGCGGTGGCGAGCAGGACTGATAATGACCCGATGTGAGCTTTATTTTCGATAAAGGTCGCTGCGACATCCAGCCCTGTCCCGGTAGCAACTATGGACGCGATAAGCAGTATCTGACCATAGCTCCCTATGAAAGCGCGCGAGCGATGCCTGTGTAACACTAGCTTTGAGCTTGCCGTTAATGCAAGGCTGCGCCTATGAGCAAAATCCGCGGTTATGACTGCCGTCGAAGTCAAAGCATTTAACGACTGGAACAATAACTTGATAAATCAAATCGAAGCGGATCAGTACAGGGTGTGGGTAATGTGAGTAGGAGCTGAGACATTGGCAGATCCTGACGGGATCAAACATTCGTTGTTAATAGGATGAGATTTGCCGGTTTCTGCCAGGACGATGTCTGCAAAAAAAATGATGCATTATTAAGTATAGCGAATGCTTCAGGACGTTCTCCCCTCTGGTACACCTTGATGCCACGGTGAATTACCTAAAAAAGGGGATTGATGAGGTTGTCACTTTTTTGGCGTGGATAATGTGAAACGACTGAATTACGTTCGCCCGCATATTTAAAATTCAGGCAGAATGTTTAAATTAATATGCCATTCAGTGACACCATTGCTAATTTAAATGCTGTGTTTAATTGTGAATTATCCACCCGATGTAGATTGCAATATGGGAAGTCGTGTTGATAGGTTTGATTGTACGTTTGTTTGCTAATGGACTAGGAGCGATAATGCAGTTCAACCCGATAGAGTTTCATGAAATCAAAAAAGACGTTAAGTCATGGGTGGAAAGTATTCGCCCACCAGAGAACTTAAGAGCGCTATTGGATGTTGCTTACAGAATCGAGGGGCGGAGCATCGAGATTTTTATGGTTCAGCAACAATGGAGGGGGAGGGTAGTGAAAAAAAAAGAGATCCCCAGAGTCAAGATAAGCCATATCCACGACAAAAAGGAATGGCGGATTTATTGCATGCGAGTAACGCAAAAATGGGCTTTGTACGAAAAGGCAAAGACGCTGAGTAATGCGTTAGGGATTGTACATCTCGACAAACATGGCTGTTTTTTCGGCTCGGGCTGATATTTCGCGAAAACGGTTGCCTATCGTGCGTTAAGCGCCCGGGAACCGTTGTGTTCATAGGGGGGCAGAAGATGCACCGGTACAGGCTCGCGCCAATCCATATCGGCATCTCTATCACCTATAGGTTCCTAGGCTGCCACGGTACCAATTACAGCGATAGTCTTGTTGCTGTTAGCGTAACAACATGAATGTTCGGGGCATGCCGTGTTACAAATCAACAGGGTTTCGTTTGTCTCATTCTTCGTGCGCTTGTTAAGGCTTTCACATGCCGGGCGGCAATAAGCTTGCCACAACATGCCGTAAACTCAGGAGCACTACCCATAAAGAGAAGCTTGCCGACGCCGGCGTCGCAATTGACATTACGGGTTCAGGCAAGCTGAAGCCATCCCACAATGTCGGATGCGAAACGACACAAGCAACACCGTCATCCCCCTCGATCAGCGCCGGATGACGGTGTTCCGCGCTCGATTGTGGGCTGTCGAGTTTCGCCCATGATGATTTGTCAACAAGAAAGCATCTTTCGGCTCTGCCTGAGGATGCTTTCTTGTCTTGAGGATGTACTTGGGGTCGCTGCATCTGGAATCGACCCCGTTTTAATTGTCAAAGTAATGGTGAATAATGAAAAAACACCTGATAGCGTTGATTGTTTTGGGTTTGGCTGCACCTGTTGCCGGCCTGGCTGAAAACGTAAAAAACCCTTATTCCGTGAGTTTTGAACCTGATAGCGTCACTGTCAGCACCTCACTGGGTTGGCTGGGTGGTGAGTCAAAGGAATATGTCTATGATACTGATACCGGCAAAAAGATGAGTGAGCTCGACTGGAAAATCAACAATGCCGTGATTATAAAAGGTGAGATCTCTTGGGCTCCCCTTTATTGGTTAACCCTGAATGCCCGTGGCTGGACCACCCTGACTTCGGCTAGTGGGGGCATGGATGATTATGACTGGGCGGATGCGGGACAGACGCACTGGACGGACTGGTCCAACAGCCCTAACAGCCGTCTTAATCACGCCAATGAATACGACGTTAATGCCAGGGTCTGGTTGATAAAACGGCCGGAGTATAAATTGGGGGCCGTCGTCGGTTACCAGCAGACGCGCTTTAGCTGGACCGCCTTGGGCGGCCACTACGAATACGATAATGGTAACGATGTCAATAATTTTCCGCACGGTGAACGTCTCATTGGCTACCAGCAAACCTTTAGCATGCCTTACATGGGACTAGCAGGAGGATACCGTTACCGGAACATTGAAGTGAACGCGTTGTTGAAGTTCAGCCCCTGGGTTGAAGCTAGGGATAATGACGAACACTATGCACGGAACTTGACCTTCAGTGAGAAAACCCAAGGTTCTCGCTATTATGCCATCTCGGTGGATATTGGCTATTACGTAACACCAAACGCCAAAGTGTTTACTGAGTTTACCTGGAGCAAATACGCCCAGGGAAAGGGGGGGACGCAGATTATCGACCGTGCCAATGGCAATACCCAGTATATCGGCGGTGATGCCGCAGGTATGGAAAACCAAACCTCTAGTCTGACCGCGGGTCTTCAGTACCGTTTCTAAACAGAATTTGGATAGCGGAAAGGGGGAGACCGTAACCCCCATTTCTGCTTTACATACAAAGGTCTCTGGAAATCTACCTACCCCCTGTGGTAGACGAATGGTTTGCTGAAATCAACCACTCACCTGTTCGGGGGCGGGCGGGGCTCTGTCGCATTAGCGTAGACAAGTCGGCAAAAGTTGCGCTGCCGTTTTTTTAGGCAGCCAACAGATATAATTGTTCCGCTGGTGACAATCCGTTACCCGCAGAATGTTGAAGCTGGCC
>Ga0302347_1001900_pt1 | contig 23140 bp, 27 predicted proteins | sample PhyWR1_FD_202178 | JGI IMG/M metagenome (GOLD analysis project Ga0302347, IMG submission 202178) | Leaf surface microbial communities from wheat plants in UC Gill Tract Community Farm, Albany, California, United States - DLSL W.R1 (v2)... | ecosystem: Host-associated > Plants > Phyllosphere >...
AAGCGACGGTGCATCAGGCCATCTGCTTCAAATTCCCAGTTTTCATTCCCGTAAGAACGAAACCAATTACCTGAGTCGTCACGCCATTCATAAGCGTATCGAACAGCAATGCGGTTGCTACCGAACGTCCACAACTCTTTAATGAGACGATACTCAAGTTCTTTGTTCCACTTACGTGTGAGGAATTCTTTGGCTTCTTCACGATTATTTGCAAACTCTGTTCGATTCCGCCATTTGGTCTCCAGTGAGTACGCCAGCGATACTTTTTCGGCATCGCGGCTGTTCCAGCCATCTTCAGCGAGCCGAACTTTCTCAGTCGCCGATTCGTGAGTGAAAGGTGGAAGTGGCTGGCGAGTGTGTGTATCGGACATGGTAAAACCTCCCGTAAAATTAGAACTATAAATAGAAACAGTTTTGTTACTCAGGCCTAAGGAGAGATCTGTTCCAGCAAACGTTCCGCAACTTCCCTTGCACTGTCGGCGGCGCTGCTATCGCCCATCACATAGGATATGGTGATTGCGCCCTCTATCAGAATCAGCAACTGTTTGGCCAGAACGACAGGTTGCTCAATGTTTAATTGCTCCGTGAGATCGAGCGTGTAATCCAGCAATTTTTGTTTATGCAGCTTTGCTATCTGACGAATGGGGTCGTTATGATCACCAACTTCTCCGGCTGTATTTATAAAAGCACAACCACGAAAGCCTTCTGAATCAAACCAGCCCCTGAGCACACTGAACATATTCAAAATGCGCTTCTGAGGAGTATCACCTTTATCAGATTCAGTTCTGAACCAGTTCATCCAGCGTTCATCACGTTCTTTCAACGCGGCGGCTGCCACGTCATCCTTGTTCGCGAAATAGCGATAAATACTTTTCCTAGCTACGCCTGAGGCCTTGACCAGAAGGTCCATGCCTGTGGCATGAATTCCATTCCTGTAAATCAATTGCTCAGCGGTAGTCAGGATTTTTTCGCGGGTATCTGTTGGCTTCTTATTCATGAGATGAAGGTAGAACGATCGTTCTCCATGGTCAATAGTTTTCTTAAAAAAAGTATAAAAATGAAAAAGTACAGTCTTTGAGGGTTAAAGAATGGGTAGCCATTTATGAATAGAGCGAGATTTGAAAATGTCCCCTTTTGGCACAAAGTTGACGGGCAGCTATGAGCGAACAGCAGACATTCCGCATTTAGAGACCATTGTAACACCGGGACTCTCTGTGGCTGTTTAATGTATCCTTAGGTCGCTAAGGATGTATTGCTCAAATTCTGATGTATGTGTTCAATAAGTGCTCGTGTTTTAGCGGGCAAATAACGCCTGTCTGAATAAAGTGCGAACAATTGAAGTGGGGCTGGCGGTTGTTCAAACTTAATCTCGATAAGCCGTCCATCGTCGATGTAGGGTTGGCAGGCCTGTTTTGATAGAATAGCAAAACCTACACCCGCTACCGCTGCGCGTCCTGCCATCTCTCCGCTGTTTACCCGGTAATGGCCTTTAACCTTAATCGTCTCGAATCCCCCCTTTTTATTTACAAACTGCCAGGGAGCACCTTTAAGTGCATTTACCGTGCTAATACAGGGTAATGTTTCAAATTGCTGTATACGAGAAGGGATGCCATAACGCTGAATAACGGAGGGGGCTGCAACGATGGTGCAAGGAATAGTTACCAGATGACGGGCTATGTAATCACTGTCATCCAGTTGGCCACGGCTCACAATAATGGCTAAATCCAGATCGTCTCGCAGGGATTCAAGACCAGACAAATTTGTAACACAGCTAATTTCCAGATCCGGGTGCTGGCAGGCGAAATCGGCAATCACAGAACCCAGCAGTGCAGGACCTATTTCATTGGGAATACAGATACGTAGTGGCCCCTTGAGCTGCATCTGCCGCAACGTTAATTCTGTTTCAGTTTGTTCAAGCGCTTCCAGTAATGGCTTCGTCCGGGTATAGAGCAGGTGCCCCGCTTGTGTGAGTTTCATATGTCGGGTGCTGCGCTCAATGAGCTGAAGATTCAGTCTGTCTTCTAACTGAGAAATACAACGACTCACGTTTGATGTCGGCATTTCAAGGGCTTTAGATGCCCCAACAAAACTGTCTCTTTCAACCACCGCGATGAAAACTTTCAGGGTATTAAAATCAAGAGCTGGCCGCATCAACTATCCCATAAATGATAACAATAAGTGTCATTTTTACCACCTACTGAACAACATTGATAGCAGTTAAACTCAGATATCTTTCATCCACAGGTCGCTTGCTATGTCATTGATCACACCAACGTTTAATCATAAAGCCCTCATCCGGATAGCGGTTGTCATGGCGTTTATCCAGTTCACAAATGCACTGGAATATATGATGTTCAACCCTGTTTTTGCTTTTATGGCAGCAGACTTCGCCGTTCCCGTATCATTCTCAGGCTACGTATCCGGCATGTATACCTCCGGGGCGGTCCTGTCGGGAATTATCGCCTTTTACTGGATTGGTCGTTTTAATAAGAAACGTTTTTTAATCGCCAATATGGCACTACTCTGCCTACTGACACTTTGGACGACATTTACCTCCAGCTTTAGCCTTCTTCTTGCATTACGATTCTGCGCAGGACTGGTAGGAGGCACAACAATGGGGGTGGGTATCAGTATATTGATAAATCTCGCCCCGGCTAACTTGCGAGGAAAAATGTTGGCGACGGTCATTGCATCTTTTTCGATGGTAAGCATTGTCGGAACACCCACGATACTATTTGTGTGTGCTCATTACGGCTGGCATGTCGCTTTGTGGTTAATCAGTACGCTGTGTTTGTTGGCATTGCCACTGATTGTTTCCATCATCCCTAAGGATCCAGTCTCTTTCGACACACCCCACGCAATGCCTATCGACGTTAATACTTTACTGTTCGCTTCCAGTAATGCGCTGGTACAGTTTAGCCCGATGCTGGTCATTCCTGTTCTGGTACCATTAATGACCCAGCAACTGGGGGCCTCTCAATACCTGCTGCCATGGCTATTTTTCGCCGGGGGCGTTGCAGGATACCTGTCAACAAAAATGACAGGCGCGTTAACTCCGCATTTTTCTGCTGTGAGTCTGGCTACAGGGTCAACTTTCGTTTTTTTACTCGCTTTGCTAATACCTGTTATGGGCTATTCGCATCCGGCGCTATTTATTATTTTATTTCTCGGTGCATCTTACAGTCGTCTGGTTTCCTCCTCGGCGGTGAGCATTCAGTTTCCTGATGACAGGCAGCGAGCGGGATTCTCTTCATTGCAGTCATCAATAATGTACCTGATCACAACGGTCGCATTTTTTCTGTCTGCTTTTCTATTACCTGGGCACGTCATAGCACCACAAAATATGAACACGTTGCTGGGGGTTTGTGCAATATCCGCATCAGGGTTCCCCATCGTCGTTATCATTCTGCAAAAGAAACTGGCTAAGCGTACGCTCCAACCGAATCATCTCATCAATGTTTAGCATAACGTCCGTTCCTGGCACTTAGCAGACAAACACGTCACGCTGAAGGTCTGCTAAGAGCGAAGAGCGGACATTCGCAGTTTTCCTACAATAGATACAGGCTTGTAACGCAGTCGCGTATTTATCAACAGTGAGCAGGTAACCTGTACAGCTGTCGCTGTGGATGAATCGTAAATATATTTTTCAGACCGCACTTAATTGTGCTTTTTTTTCCTGAAAAAATCCCATCGCACTTATCGTGAAGAAATAAAACAGGTATTTTAGAAAGTTGGATGCTAAATTTTCAAAACCCAGCAGGTAATCTCATGATCTTAAGTGTTAATCACGTAGGTTTTTCAGTTAAAAATATTGAAGACTCATTATTTTTCTGGACTCATATTCTTGGAGGGGAGTTATTACGCGAAGGGAAAATGTCTGGACCTATTATTGATGAAGTGACAGGCGCAAGGGGAGCTGATGTACGAATGGCTTTGCTTGAACTGGCTGGTATTAAAATTGAATTACTGCAATACAATAACATTGAACAGCCAGAAGAGCCTTCAGCACCCTACATCCCTGGCTACGCTCACCTTGCGTTTATAGTCGAGGATCTTGATACGCTCTTGAGCAAAGTATCGGACTATGGCTGGAAGACGCCAGGGAAACCTCAGACAGTCTTGTCAGGACCCATGCAGGGAACCAGAGTAATATATTTACAAAGCCCCGATGGTCAGACGCTTGAGTTGATGGAACGCAGTCAATGAAGTCCACATGTTATGACCCGTTACCTTCTTAATAAAACAGTGATGTTTGCAAAGTCCGCTTATGGCACAGAGCGGCTGTTAAATCACGTTCGATCTTATGCCAAGGTTCCTCGGGTGAACGATGATATTCTTGCTGGATATACTCAAGTAAAATGCGAAAGGGAAGTCAAATCTGATGGAATTATGCACACAGAAAATGCATCTTTCAGGATGCTGGGAAAAATTACCGAACAAGCAGATCCAGCCAATCTGGGTCCTCAATTTTACGGGAATAGGGCAGTATCGCACGATTAATCAGCTCAAAGAATTCTGACTCATCCATCCTTGCTGCTTCGCTTGTGCCTGGTCCCCCCCATTCATCAAAGAGATGCCAGTATAGCGATTTCAGGGTATCGACGACCGCAGCGAAAATCTTTACGTCAGGTTCAAGCCAATGACACACCAGAAAATACATTTTCTGTTCTGCATCATGGATGGACGCAAACTGGGAAAGTTGACGCACAAACAGCTTAATCCAGACCAATGCTGCTGTTTTTAGCGGTGGCAGATCTATCCGCTGCTCTGCCATGTACCGTGAGATAAATAATTCAACCTCGGTCCGCTCAGGTTGGTTATCAAGCCCCAGTGAAGCGAGAATTAAAAGAGTCTCTGAATCATTTCCTTCGGTGATTTGGTCTTCAGCCCATGCAATGAACAGGCGGTCTAGATCATTGTGGAGAAAGTGATATTTCCGGGAAAAAACAAGCAACCCGAGTAGGTCATTGAGTGTGTATAGAGACGGCATCTGATAATCCCTTACCTGTATTTTTTTCATGAACTCTGACAGTGATAATTTCTGAGTACATCATGAACTGAACGGTGAGTCTGTGTAACCGAATGAAACTCCAATTAACCTTCATTTTATCTTACCTATTGATATAAATTCTATAAAGTGTAGTGGAATACCGATTTTGGCCACATAAGCAGAATCGTGAAATGTCCGCGCCTGGCACAGGGCTGCTGTTGCAGCCCTGACAACCTTAGACTTCAATCGACTCAGAGATCTCTAACGCATCATCGACTTCAATGCCCAGATATCGCACTGTGCTTTCCAGTTTCTTATGACCTAACAGAAGTTGGATGACCCGGAGATTCTTGGTCTTCTTGTATATCAGGTAAGGTTTTGTTCTTCTCATGGAGTGTGTGCTGTACAGCGAATCTTCTAGACCAAGCTTTCCTACCCATCCATGAAAAATACGGTTGTATTGCCGGGTTGAAATGTGTTGGCAAGAACCGACCCTAGATTGGAACAAGTAGTCTTTACTGTGCAGATTACCCAGCTTTATTAGCGCTGCAACTGCTTCTCTTGTCCCTTTGGTTATCTCAAATTGGACGGGGCTACCGGTTTTCTGTTGTAACACCGTTGCTCTGCTCGAAACAGAACTGCCATATGCAACATCTGATACTTTGAGTTTTACCAGATCACAGCCCCTGAGTTTACTGTCTAAGGCCATGTTGAACAGGGCTAAATCGCGCGTTTTGCCTTCCAGTTTAAGTCTAATTCGAATCCCCCAGATATGAGATATCTGAAGCGGTCTTTTTTGTCCGATGATACGGTCTTTGTTCCACGGTGACGTGTTCATGCTCAAACCTCCTGCAATGTGGGAGATTTAAGTATGATTGTCCCTCATGAGCGAACAGCAGACGTTCGCAGTTGTTCTCATTACTGATGAAGGCATTACTTAAATCGCGGTGTGTAAATCAACGGGGGATTAAGTCATATGGCCTGAGATGCTTCACGGTATTGACGAGAGTGTCGTTCTAGCAAGCTCTATCGCCGTCAGCCCAGCGCTTGATATCACTTATATTTGGCGACCTGATGCCCACACTCAAGATGTTCTTGGTTGTGTATAGGCTGACCTGTGCTTTGTCCCCATCATGTCTTTCTATTTCAATTAGCGTGTTGTTAATCAACAGTCCCTGCGCAAGGAGCTTTTGATTGATCTCACCTTCATTGCGCTCACCGTCAAACTCGCTTAATACGATGACCGGATTTCCTGAATATGCCTCATATTCCAGGCACTGCCTTGCCATGTGTCTTAAGGTTCGATAGGTATCGGAGGGCTCCGTCTTGCTCGTGAAGCTGCCGTCATAGGATGATTGACTGCTTTTTAATTCGCTGACGGTTATGGCGCACCCGCTGATTGAGATAGAAAATAATAGTGTAGACAGCGTCAAATATTTCAATTTCAACTCCATTGTTCTGACAGAGGCCCTCCGCTGGGCTGGTATCAAAATCATGTTTTCTTTCAGGCGGACTTGTGGTTTGGAAAGTCAACAGTAACCATGAGCCCACCTTCTGCAGACGTACTCAGGCATACGCTGCTGTTATGTTGCTGCGCAACCGCTTTGACTATGGCAAGCCCCAGTCCACTCCCGCTTTGTATCTGATTGGGATCGCGAAAAAACCTATCGAACACGCGCTCCCTCAATTCAAATGGAATGCCGGGCCCTGCATCTGAAACACGTAGCTGAGCAGATTTATCAAGTGATCGTACATCTACCTCAACCCGTCCGCCCTCAGGGCTGTACTTCACGGCATTTTCAATTAAATTATCAATCAGCGACATCAGGCGTTCCCTGACGCCTGTGATCCAGACTTCATCATCAGAGTAGAATTCGAGCTCAATCCTGCGCTCAGCCGCCAGCGGTGCCAGTGCAGCCATTCGCTCTTGTATGAGCGTTGTCAGCGGCACAGGCTCCATAACAGTGTCAATGCGCACTTCGCTGTGCATCATCAGCAGCAACTGATTGACAAGACGCGCTGCACGGCTGTTGCTGCGAATAATCCCTGCAAGCAACTCCTGTTGATTATCGCTGCTTACATAGGACTGCAAAGCCTCCACATTGATTCGCATCGCAGCCAGTGGGGTACGCAGTTCGTGAGCGGCATCTGCAATGAAAACCCGTTCCCTATCAGAACTCTCTCGCACCCTGGCGAGAAATAGATTAGTAGCGTCCACCATTTGGCGAAGCTCCATGTGCTTTGGCACTTCTTTTAAGGGAGAGAGATCTTCTGAAGTTCGTAAGGAAATTTCATTTATCACCTTGTTCCAGGGGCGCATTGCAATACGGATTGACAGCCACGCGGGAAACAAAAGAAAAGGAATGCACACCAGTAGCGGCAATATGTAGTATCCACGCGAGTTCAGGTATATAAAAAAGTTCCAGCCGCCGGCAGGCGTGACAAGTGTTACCTCCGCATCGGATCTCCCGGACTTGAGAGTACGGCTAGTCCAGGTGCGACCTTCACTCTGAATGCTCTGAATTTTCCCATACAGGGTGTTTGTCACCCCTGCCGGAGCGCCATCAGATGAATAAATTATCTCTTTATTCTTCCGAACGATTAGGCTGATTGACAGTTTCGGATCTTCACCTCCGCCATAACCTTCCCGCAACGCGGTGCTGAACTTTTCCAGCACCGCGTTGCGATCCTGCGGGCGATCATCCATACGATCAACCAATGTAAGAATGGTTTCGTAGGTATTGTTGCCCGTTAGCATAGGGGGGCTACGCAAGTTCTCCCACAAAATGTAGGTCAGAAAAAGACACCAAAGCAGTGTAAGCAGTAGCATCTGGGCGATCATAATTCGCCGTACGAGCGTTGGAGTTCTCAGGTGGCGCCAAAAATTTCGCATCAACCAGCCCCTTTCTGAATCGGCACAGTATCAATGACATACCCTACGCCCCTCACCGTTCGTACATAGCCGTCGCCGATTTTGCGACGTAAATTACCCATATGCACATCGAGTGCATTGCTCATATTTTCTTTTGCGCCGAATATCCTTTCTTCCAGAAACCTTCGTGTAAGCACGCGATCAGTGCGCATCATTAAAGTTTCAAGCAGCGCGTATTCACTTGCCGTCAACTCAACATTCCGCGCGCTCACTGTCACGCGACGAGTCGGCACGTGGAGAGATAACCCACGAATTTCTATCACCTCATTCTCAAAACCGTAACTGCGTCGCGCAAGGGCTCTCACCCTGGCCAATAACTCGGCAAGAATAAAAGGTTTGACGAGATAGTCGTCGGCACCGGCATCCAGCCCGCACAGGCGATCCTGCAGAGTGCCGCGCGCGGTCAGAATGATGACGGGGATCCCCTTGAGCTGCTGGCGCAAGTACGCCATCAGGCTCATGCCATCGCCGTCGGGCAGTCCGAGGTCGAGCAACACAAGTTCCGGCACGCAGGCATCGAGTTGATGCAGCGCATCCACTTTGCGGCGAACCCATATGACATCTAATCCTTGATCTGCAAGGGCAATACGTACGCCGTTGCCGAGATCCAGGTCGTCTTCGATGAGGAGAATTTTCACAATAGTTACGTTATCAACAGTGAATGAAGAACGTCTGAAGAAAAAAACGGTATCAGGAAATTTATCAGGTTTGTGTCACCGGTACGTGCTTAAGTATTTCTTCATTTTTAGCTCATGAGAACTTTAGGGTGCGTATTCAAACTGAGCGTTCTGGCGTTTAAAACCCGCTTGCATCGTAATCGTTTGAATCCATAAGGACTTCTTTAATGAGCAACTTCGAACTGCGTCATAAGTTCCCCTATTCACTCTCAGGACGCACCCTGATAAAAATGCTGCCGGGCGCGCTGCTGGCGTTACTGGCCACCCCAACACTTGCGGCAGAACCACAACAGGGTAACGCCTTAACGTTGGGAGGAGGCGTGGATGTTACGCCACTTTATTCTGGTTCGGATGAAAACCGCGTCACGACAGCCCTGGTGCTTGATTACTCGATGCATAATGGGTTCTTCGTGAGTACCACGCGGGGTATCGGTTACGGCAACAGCACCGGCAAGCTGGATTACAGTACTGCGCTGAGCTATCGCGCAGGCCGTAAGGATCATGACGTGGACAGCGACTCACTGAGCGATGGCAGTGACGACTTGCGGGGTATGGGCGATGTCAAAGGCTCGGCTATCGGGGCATTGGGTCTGGGGTATAAGGTCACCGACTGGCTTCATTTGCAATTGCAGGCTGAGGTGCCATTTTCTCAGCGGGACAATGGCGCGGCCCTGCATTTCGGCATTATCAGCCCGCTTTATAGCTCATCGGAAAATACCGTGACGATGGCGCTGACCAGCAGTTGGGGAACAGGCAACTATATGCAAACTTACTACGGGGTAAGTTCATCACAGTCAGCCGCATCGGGGTTTAGTCAATATGATGCCGGTTCCGGGATTTATGCCTATTCACTGAATATGGACTGGACACACAAGTTCAACCAAGACTGGAGCGTGGTTGCCGCAACAGGCTTTACGCAGTTGGCTGGTGATGCACGCAACAGCCCGATTGTGCAACGAAAAGCATCGCCCACTGGAAGCTTGAAAGTGACATATAGCTTCTGAACGTAGTGCGATTGCACTGTCAATAAATACACACTCGATCCGCCCCGATACAGATGATGGGGCGGTACTCACAAAGGACGTAAGGATTTCACTTAAAGAAAGCTCACGCATTGTTGTTTCTCTTAATTACAGTAACTGGCAAAAATAACGTGCTTATTTCTCATGGAGAGAATCCATTGAGAAGCTGAAATGGCATAGTGAATGTTTTTTATACCAAATTTTTCCAAGTCTTCCGGAGGGTATGAAAACCATTTCTCCGGAAATCTTTCTTTATAGTCATCTTTTAATTGCGGACAAAATGACACCCTGATGTTCACACCAATTCTTCTATAGAATGCAATGTCATCATTTTTTAATTTTTTAAATTCCTGAAGCATAAAAAAATCATCTTTAGAAATATTTCCTGATACTGTTACTTCTCTCTCAGGGCCGTTGACACCACCATGCCACAGAAGATATGAATTATTACCTAGATATTTATTCTTCCCGGCCGGGAAAATATAGTTAGCACAGGCAGAAGCGCAAACACTACGCACATCAACACTGAGGCCATTTTTGTAGATGTAGTCACCTATCTCCATAGCATTTCTGGCATCACCACCAATGCTATTTATAGATATTTTTTTGATGTCATGATTTATGGTTAGATTCAAAACAGCAACGTAAGAAGTGTCTGTAATTATTCCATTATAATAAAGCACATCCCCCCTGCTATATATTTCAGGAGGATCTAAAAGAACCTTCACGTCCGGGAGATCGATCTCCTCATATGCTCCACATGGTGCCGGGGAAAATAAAAAGACAATCAAAAATGCTGAAGCCATCACTTGATGATTAAAAATGGAAAAAATACTAAAATGGACATGTCTCATTATTTTGAATTCCTTTTCACAACATAAATGGAAAATTAAATATGCAAATCATTTTGACACGTTTTTTTTTGTTTCTTTACGGCAGAAGGATAGCCACATTTTCTTTGTGTAATGTATTCTCTAAAATCGCCTGCTTTAAGTAAACAAATGTAAGTGAATGTGTTTTTCATCAATTTTTTTGAATAAAAAATAAAGTGATTGCACAGAACTATGAGCGCAAACAGTCACTCGGCTACTCAGCCCTGAAGGGTTGCTTACCGGATTTACTTTCACCCCCTGGCTCCGGGGTTAATCAATGTCCGCTTTAGGCACTCTGGAGACGCTCAGGCACAGCATGATGAGGAAAGAACCAGTGTCAATCTGGACGCTGCGTCAATTCTGACAAGTTCACGGCTCCACGGCTAATAATTCGCTATGATGAGAAAAATGAAAAGGATATCAAAGATGAAAACAGTCGAATTCTTGCTGTACACCCTAAAACCCGGCACAGGGAAAGATTTCCACAGAATCATGACGGAGGAGAGTGCTCCACTTCACCGTTCAGCGGGTATGGATATTATTTCTTTTGGTATATCAGCCCATGACGACGACGCATACTATCTGATTAGAGCTTATGACAGCCTCTCCCAGCTGAAATCCTCTCAGGAATTTTTTTATAACAGTGAAGAATGGCGTCTTGGCCCCCGGCAGGCCATTATCGATAGGATCAGCGTCAGCGTTAAATCGGTTCTCACGCTTAGCAACAGTGCAATTGAGAGTTTACGATCCAGTTGATTGTGCAGCTATGTACAATATAGCCCGCATAAGCGGCATTTTTATTGCCTGCCATTAAATTCTCGCGCTATCTGGACAGACCCTTCCGTCTGTTCAATACAGGCTGACCGCCCGTCACAACAAAATCTTTATGTAGAACTTTTAATACATGTCTGAGCTGTTCACCCGGTGTATGGGTATCTAACCGGCAGCTATGAGCGAGGAGCTGACATTGTATCCTGTTAGCTTGAGTGATGGGCATTCCACTCATCACGAGTAATCTCCCACAATTCTGAGTCCAGAAGACCGCTGACAAACTGTTTCTTTTCCGTTTTGATTAGTCGCATGCCGCTACTGGCTGAAATGTGCTGAGAACGTATATTTTCGGCCGCTTTTGGGGCTCGTAAATCAGGCTTCTTCAAAGTATTAAACCAGTAATTTGTCACCGCGATACTTGCTTCCTTCATTAATCCCTGCCCCTGATACTCAGGTACTAACCAGAAACCACGATTATTATCTTCCGCTTCGTCCAAGCAGATAACGCCTATCAAATTGTCAGGGTTATCCCGTTGCCGTATGGTCCAAACCCAGGCATGGCCTTTTGCCATAGCGGGCAGCGCGACATTATTCACGTAATGCGCTGCACCATTGTCAGGAAAGGGCCAGGGAACTGATGACACCATATAACGCACAATTTCCCAGCGCGGATAGAGCTTCTGAATCTGGAGCGCATCTTTGGAAACTAATGGTTTTAATAGCAAACGATCTGTTTTTAGAGTGGGTATCAGCATGCGCTCTTTTCCTTACTGATTAAAAGGTCCATTACTATTTTCTGTTAGTCCAATACTTAATGTAATTCATTTTGACGTGCTCCCTAACTTTTAATCGAACGCGATGTTAGTAATTTCCGCTATTGGCATTTATCGGACAGACTGACCGAGTTGAAGGTCCGCTGTTAGCGAATAGCTTTCAATAATGATCAGAGCTAATTTAGCAGAACTAGATACTCACAATATGCTTTGCCTGGACATGCACCTCTTCAAATGCTGACAAATTTCTTCACTAACATCAAAAATGCAATCTAAGTGTTTACTGTGCTCAATAATCATACTACATAAATTCGGGTTACCACATCCTTCTACAAATTCTGACAATTGTCTTGCATCAAATAACTCGTCCTTTTCTGCAATCAGAACAGTTACAGGTAATGGCAATGCTGCAATTTGCCTTGCAGGTTGACGCGGCGTCAAAGCATTCGCCATATTCACGCTGTATCGCTGAACGAATTCAGGCCTTAATAGCATAACCTCATTGGGGAAATTAAGAGTAACTGCATAACTGTCACCACATAGTAATCCCACACTGAGCGCATTGAGTATGAAAGGCCACTTGCTCACCGACGCGAATGGAACCATTGCTCTTCTGAAAATTTTAGCTGGCGCAAAAGGCCCAAACTCTGGCGCAATTAAAATCAGGCTGTCACTTTTTTGGGAGGGTGTGAAGCGTGTAAAGTAATTGATCAACATTCCCCCTCCGCTTGAATGACCAAGCAGATGGATTCTGGCGCTGGGGAACTTTACGCGCACATGCTCAAGAACAGTGTCGATATCCAGCCAGACCTGCTTAGGATTAGAAACCCTTCCTTTATAACCCAATGAGCGCCCGTGCCCACGGATATCTATGAGGCATGTACAAATAGATCCACGATGACTTATCTGGTGAGCAAGGATATCGTAACCAGCATCTGAGTTGACTCCCCCACCGTGGTAAACGATAAGAACATCCTCGACTACGCTTGTGGGTTCAAAGATGCGAATGTTTAATCCGGCTATCAAATATTCAGCCACATTTTTAGCATGTGGTAATAAAGAACTGAATTTCTTATGGCGGTCATTAAAATTGATGAAATCAATCACGTCCAAAATTCCATGCGGATGAAGATCGCTATCCATAAATGTATTGCGCAAAGTATGCACTATTTTTTTCTTTAGTACTCATACTGAGCGGATTTTCTACAAAAAAAACTTCTTCCCAACTCCTTTGTTGGACGGATCTTCAACGTCCGCTCCTGGCACGTTGAGGACGAACTGTTTGAGCTGAAGGTCGGCTGTGAGCGAGAAGCGGACATACCACCACATCATGCATTTGTGCCGAAAGTAACTTTTGTTATTTGTAGTCTCTAAGTGCCAGCCGGAGATGATGAGCGATAAAGTCGGCTTTAAGAGTACTATAGAGAGGAATATTATCCTCACTTGCCAGTGCTGCAGCATGCTTTATCTCAGCATACTCATCAGCTTCTTTCTTGTTTTTTCTCAAATAATCGCGGAACGCCAGATGTTTTACTATTTGAGGATTGCCTACACCAAAAGCATGAACGTGATGACTACGGTGCTCTTCTCCTTTAGTGAAATATCTTCGATTTGAAATTCCATTTTCACCACGAACGCAGTATCCGGCACGCTCCATTGCAAAGTTTAATTTATCCAGCTCATCCAGATCATATACCTCCAGCAATATATCTATGATTGGTTTTGCTGATAGCCCCGGTATAGACGTACTGCCAATATGATGAACCTGTGAAATTACCTTCCCCAGCGTGTTCTGTAATAAGCCCCTTTCAGCCTCATATCGGGTATGCCATTGCTCTTCATACTCCACAACAATGATCCTACGCATTTTTTACTCCGGTTAACTTCTTTGAGGTTTTACTAAACCATCATTTATGTTGATAGCATGATTTGATGTCCGCTCCTGGCACAAAGCCGCCTGCTAAGTAACGTCGTTGGCTAAGAGCGAAAATCGGACGTTCAAATATTATGGGTACGCCTGTTCTGACGCACCCGGTCAAATTCAGGGCTTCCAGCGGCGCAAAGACGTGTGATCTTCATAAGGCATTCTTGAGGGCAGAGAGATCAGCTCAATGACGCTGCCCCACGGCGTGCGGCCGTAACAAAAGAAGTTGTTGTCTCCGACCTCAGTTGGAAACATCAGCGGCTGAGGAGAGGTAAACATTTTCCCCCCGGCACGTTCAAACAGGCTGATGGCCTCATTAATATCATCAACGTATACGGCGAAATGCTGTAACCCGTAGTCGCTTGGCCGCACAGGTTGATTCTGCTCTGGCCCCTTCATCTCAAAAAGCTCAAGCCCCGGCCCGTGCTTCAGCGTCATCATCCTGACCGTGGTGATACGTGTTCCCAGAAACAGATTAAGGATGTTTTCCGTCTCTTCCCCTTTCACGTCCTCATCCGATCGTGAAACGGAGTCATAGATAACTTCTGCACCAAAGGCTTCTTCGAAGAAGCGTGTCGCCTCATCAATATCAGAAACGGTGATGCCAACGTGGTCCATACCGCGAATAGTTTCAGTAGACATAATTTTCTCCCAGTGGGTTTACGGATAAGTGTGATGGGATAATCAGCCCCGGTTGGCCGTCATTTTTGCCAGTGCAGCGAGCTGAGCTGATATCAGGCTGCGGGTGTCCGCATCGGTTATGCTGTCATTTTCCGGGTCCAGTCGGGAGGGTGCCTGCCCGATCATGACTTCAGGCTTGTTAAGAACCCGTCCGTCCAGAAACACCAGAATCTGGCGCAGGTGATACTGGGCACGCGCACCGCCTATCGCCCCGGGTGACGCCGTCAGTATGGCGACAGGCTTGCCGGCAACTGGGGTGTCCGGCAGGCGGGAAAGCCAGTCCAGCGCATTTTTCAGGACGCCCGGAACGGAGTAGTTATATTCAGGCGTGACGATAATCAGCGCATCCGCTGCCGATATTGCTTTTCCCATTGTCACCACCGCATCGGGGAAGCCATGCGCCTGAAGGTCTGCATCATAGTGCGGTATCTCTCCTACAGAGCCGAGAGCGCTAATCTCCACATGTGTGTGGTGCAAGTGAAGCAAGATTGCGCGCCACAATGGCGTTTAAAGATGCTTTGCGAAGGCTACCCAGAAGAGATACAAATTTGAGTGGTTTTTCATATGACATGGCTGTCCCCTGTAATTAAAAAAAGGATTATCCGGCGGTTGCCAGTGCTTTGTTTACTGATAGCGATAAGCCTGGTATAGAATTACACATCGATAAACACACTATGAGTCGTCACAGAGTCAACTTTATGTCTACCGGACTTTCAGCAGAATCCCTGCGAGGAATTACCAACTTTGTTATTACGGCGAAATCGACCAGCTTCACTGAGGCCGCGGAGCAGTTGGGTATTACTAAATCGGCCGTTGGTAAAAGTGTTGCACGGCTTGAGGAGAGACTGGGAACGCGCCTTTTTCACCGTTCAACGCGTAAACTGAGCCTGACGAGTGATGGAGAGGCCTACCTCACCAGTTGCCTCTCGGCGCTTGAAATTCTCGACTCTGCCGAGAATACGCTCAGCAGACGCCAGGAAAATCCCGCCGGGACGGTCCGTATTGATATGCCTGCGTCTTTCGGACGGAATCTGATGATGCCGGTATTAATCGAGATGATGACCCGCTACCCGGCCCTGCGGCTGGCGCTCACGTTCAATGACCGTCTTATTGACCCGGTGGAGGAAGGCGTTGACCTGGTTCTGCGCCTTGGGGAGCTACAGAGCACCGATGAGCTGATCGCCCGTCGGCTGAGCCAGCAGCGGCTTATCCTGTGCGCCTCTCCGGCCTACCTTGAACAGAATGGGTTGCCTGCCGATATGGAGGATTTAAAAAGCCACTACTGCATCATGGGCTACCGTCGGGGCGCGCCCCTTGCCTGGCGGCTGCGAAAGGTCGGGGAGCGTGAAGTAAAATTTATATCCCCCACAGCACATCAGATAAGCGACGGAGATGCCATGATTCAGGCCTGTCTGGCTGGCTTGGGGATAGCGCAGTTTCCTGAGTCTATGGTTAACAGCCATATCGCCGCAGGCAACCTGATCTCCGTGATGGCAGACCATGCCCCCATCCCGGTTGAGTTGAACGTCATCTGGCCCCGAACAAGGCACCTCATACCGAGAGTTCGCCTCATCGTTGACGAACTGCTAAAAAAGGCCGGAGAAGGCTATTTCGGCACGCTGAAGTAGACATTTTGTCGCCACTGAGGCGATATCAGGGCTGTTTATCGCCTTTAAGCAAACTTATATCCTTATCGTCCCGCTGCTTTTGTTGCCTTACGGGCTGAAACTTTTCCCGTATGCCGGAGCAGTTCACACGTAAAACATAATGTTACTTACAGGATATTTGTTATGCCATTAGCTCTGTGGGCGCTGGCAATAGGTGCATTCGGTATCGGAACCACTGAATTCATCATTGCCGGACTGCTTCCCGTCATTGCCGTTGATTTTAACGTCACCATCCCCGTTGCCGGTTATCTGGCAACCTCGTATGCGCTGGGCGTCTTCGTCGGCGCACCGGCCCTGATTATTCTGGGTTCAAAAGTCCCGCGTAAAGCCATGCTGGTTTTCCTGATGCTGCTCTTCGTGGCCGGTAACCTGGTGACGGCGTTTGCCCCGACACTTGGCATTGCCATACTGGGCAGAATTATTACTTCGATGACGCACGGCGCTTTCTTTGGCCTTGGTTCGATTATTGCAGCAGATATGGTTGCACCGTCTAAGCGCGTGAGAGCCATTGCGTTCATGTTTATGGGGCTGACCGTCGCAAACCTTATAGGCGTACCCGCAGGTACCTGGATAGGTCAACACCTTTCCTGGCGTGATGCTTTTATGGCAATAGCGGTGATAGGGGTCATTACGGTTATCAGTATCGGAATGCTCATCCCGCACCAGCCAAAACCCCAGAACCAGAGATTTGCGCATGAGTTTAACGCCTTCAAAAACGTCAACGTGCTGCTGGCAATGGGCATTACTGTTTTCGGGCCGGGGGCATTTTTTACATCAATTACCTACATCGCACCAATGATGACGGATCTGGCAGGATACAGTGAAAGCAGCCTCGCGTGGCTGATGCTGCTGTTCGGACTGGGATTGTTTACGGGAAACCAGCTTGGTGGCCGGTATGCCGATCGCGCTCTTATGCCGATGCTCTATATCACCCTGGCTGCTCAGGCCGTCGTGTTAGTGGTATTCAACTTTACAGCGCACAGTCAGGTTATGTCAGCTCTCTGCATTTTCCTGATGGCTGCGTTTGGATTTGCGACAGTTTCTCCTATCCAGAAACTGGTGATGGATAAAGCACGGGCAGCGGGTGCCCCCACGCTGGCCGCTGCGGTTAATATCGGTCTTTTCAACCTCGGTAATGCCGTGGGAGCCTGGCTGGGTGGCGCAGTGATTGCTGCGGGATTCGGTCTGCAATCGCCAAATTGGGCAGGCGCTATATTGTCTGTCATTGCACTGATACTAGCGGTGTTGTCCGGTCTTACGGATAAAACCGGGCACGCTGCAGAACTGCATTAAATGACATGACGACTGGCCAGTGAGAAAGCCATCTGAAACATTCACTGGCCATAACAGTTAACGCAAAATGTATTCGCATTTCACTTAACTGGGTTAACTAACGTCCGCTTCTGGCACAAACCAGCCCCTCAGAGTGCAACACCGGTTTTACGCTGCCCTCAACCTCATGCAGCGTAAAACCTTTCCACCGTCACATCTCAAACATCTCCGCCCCGATATAAGAGCCCTCTTTCGGTGCCGGTGGCACGAAGAAGATCCCCGAACCGATGTGCGAGATGTATTCGTTCAGCGCGTCCGATGCACCGAGTTTTGTCTGCAAGGCTTCGAACTGCGCCGGGTCTTTCTGATAGCTGATGAACAACAATCCGGCATCGAGTTGCGCCATATTATTCAGCCCGTCGGTGTAATTATAAGAACGGCGCAGGATTTTAATCCCGTCGTTGTTTTCATGTGCCGCCAGACTGATATGCGCGGTTGCCGGAATAACTAAGTTGCCATCGGCATCCTTTTGGGTGAAGTGCGGGGTATCAAACTCTTTGGTGCCGGTCAGCGGCGCACCGGAAACTTTATGGCGTCCGAACACATTATTCTGGTCACTGACCCGGTCTGTATCCCAGCTTTCAATATGAATTTTGATTTTCCGCACCACCTGATAACTGCCCTGCTGCTGCCACGCAGGACCGCCATCGTTGATCCAGACGTATTTATCAAAATCCGCTTTCTCGGTGATGTTACGGGTGCCGTCTTTAAAACCGAACAGATTACGCGGCGTGGACTGGCCTTTACCGGCAGATGCGCGGCCAAAGCCCATGACTGTCCAGCGTGTCGCTGCCGCGCCGGTGCTTTTGGCGATACGCGCTAAATCGCGGATGGCATGATACGCCACCTGCGGATCGTCAGCGCAGGCCTGCAACGAGAGATCGCCACCGGTCAGTTCCGGCTGCATATCGTCACTCGGCAGCTTCATCAGCTCACGCATGAGTGGCGGTTTTTGTTTCGCCAGCCCGAAAGTGTCGGTGAAGACGCGCGGACCTAGTCCGACGGTGACGGTCAGTGACGCCGGACCGAGATCCATCGCCTCGCCGGTGTCCATTCCCACGCCGCTGTCACGCGCCGGTTCCACCTGACCGATAATGCCGCCTTTCATCAACTGCGCAATCGCCGATGACCAGCGAGCCAGCAAGACCTGTAAATCCTGACGGCTGGTGGTGGTCAGATCAAAGGTCATGTACATAATATGGCGTTGCGGCGGCGTGGTGACGCCGACCTGCCCGCCGTCACCATAGAACGGATACTGACGCGACAGATCGATTCTGTCTTCAGGATCCTGTGCCGCCACCGCCTGACCGTGCGCGTGGGCAACGGTCGGGATCGCCAGGGCGCTGGCACCGGCTACCGCGCCTTTAAGCACATCACGGCGGGAAAACTTACCGGCCTCCCTGGCCGGTTCGCGTTGTTCACTCATTCATCAGGCTCCCTTATTAGCCGCCACTTTCTCACCGATTTTAGACAGGGGTTCCTGCAACGCCTGAATAGCACGGCTCAGCTTCGCAGCATCAGAGGCTTTGAGTTCAGCAGTGTAATATTTGTATCCGCCGGGGACGCTGGCATCACGGTAGGTTTCCAGCTGCGTATGGACGGCAGCGAATTGCGCGGCGACCTGTTTCGTGAGCGCCGGATCGATTTTTTCCAGACCCGGTTGCAGGAAGGCAAACGCCTGTTGTGCGCCTTCGACGTTACCGGCGAAATCCACCAGATCAAAGTGGCTGAACGCTTCTTCTTCGCCGTTGATTTTAGTGTTCTGCACTTCTTCCAGCAGGTCGGCAGCACCGTTAGCCAGATCTTCCGGTTTGTAGGTCAGGGCTTTGGTCAGCGTATCGAGTTGTGCGACGTTCTTCTGCAATTCAGCCGCCAGCTGTTTGGTTTCCGGGGTGATTTTTCCCTGACCGAACAGGTCACGTTCGATGGCGTGGAAACCGTGCCAGCCCGCTTTCGGATCGAGATTTGAAGCACGCATGTCGATCAGGTAATCGAGGTTGCCGGCGTTATCCGTCGCCTTGAAGCCCGGCAGAATAAAACCGTCCACGTCTGATTCGATACGCTCATAGAACGGACGCGCTTTGGCGTAATCCGCTTTGGCCGTCGCCAGGTCGCCAGCATCAATGTCGGCTTTCAGGCGGTTAACCGCCACCACCATCGCATCCACCACGCCGTTGACGTAGGTGGCGTAATCTTTGGTGCCCTGCGCCAGAATGGTTGCGGTGCTGCCCGCCGGTTGCGCGGCGCTTTTACCGGTCACGGTGAAATCAGTCATCTCATGTTCTGCGCCCGGACAGTAAATCTGATATTTGCCGCCATCCAGCGTCAGGGTGAATTTGACCGCCGGAAGCCCCGGCGCCAGGTTCTCTTTTTCGCCCAGAATACGATTGTTGCTCAGCAGTTCCAGTTCGGTAATGGCCGTCGCGGTTTTATTGACCACGTTAAATGTTACCGGACCGGCTTTTGCCGAATTATGTTCCACCACACAGGTGCCGCCCTTGTCGCCGGTCATGGTGATATTCACCTGCGAAACGCCATTCGTCACCAGTGCCTGTGAGGCACTGGCTGGCGCATCAAGCGAAAACATCAACATTGCGGTCAGGCCCGCGGCGGTCATCAGCGATTCTTTTTTCTTAAAATTCTTCTTACGCATGAATTACTTATCCTTTATTTTTTGGCAAATGTTTGTGTGGTTGGGAACCGAATGACAGGTCATATTCCCGGCTGACAGATGACCGCTCATGACGGAATTGCAGTAAAACCCGCAGTGCAGATACAGCAAAAATCAGGGCCAGCGCCGCCAGCAAAGCTGGCAGCATGTAAGCCCGGAAATGATAAGTGTCCTGATAAGTTTGTCTTTGTTGCAGAGCGTCAGAAACGTGCTGCTGATACGCGTTGCTCACCTGCCAGTTGCAGGCAGAAACATCGGCAGTGGGTGTGCGAACCGTGACGGTGCGCGGCGATTGCAGGCCGCTGCCCGAAAGCGTGATGACTTCTTCCGCCTGCCCGCTGGCGTCGAGTAACCTGTCACCTACAGCAGACGCCTGAACGGTGCAATGCACCGTCCACTGCGCCTGATATGGCCCCGGATGCATGGCCGGATTCAGACCGATGGGAATACGGTTACCGTAAAGCGCCACCACCTGATCCAGCGTGACAATGTCCGGCGCACCGGCGGGCGTCAGGGACGTTTTGGTATTCCATTCCCGCGTCGGCAATCCTCCACGTTCGCCGGTCGTGGCAGCATCGTCCGGCAGCACTATCTGCGTAATCTTGCCAGCGGCGGATTGCAGACTGATCTGATAGCCGTTACCGGCGGTGACGAGAAGTTGCACCTGACCGGCAGGCGTTTGCTGCGCGTCGCTGACCAGCGGCGCGTTGTCCGGCAATTGCAGGGTAAAGGGGGGATAAAACAGAAACAGCCCCAGCGCGGCGAGCGCCATCACACCGGCGAAAGCCAGAGAAAGACGCGCTGCTTTTTTCGCTGCCGGGCGACGATGGGCAGGCCAGTACACCCTCACCGAAACAATGCCGATATACAGCAGCCACGCCACGGTCTGGATCTGATTCGGATCGGGCGGAATGCCCAGCACGCCGGTGATCAGCGCGGAACGGATGGTGCCCGGCGGAACCAGCCACGAGAGATCGGCAATACGTTGCTGACCTATATTCAGCCAGCCGGCTTCATGTGCGGTTTGCAGTGAAGTGATGATCAGTCCGCCTGCCACGAGGATCAGGAACAGGCCGGTAAAGCGGAAGAAGCGCGATAAGTTGATGCGGATGCCGCCAAAATATATTCCGCAGCCGATGACCACCGCAACGATAAGACCGATCACTGCGCCGACCGCGGCCCACATCGCGGACTGCGCCACCGAGAACGTCGCCAGCAGAAATACGCTGGTTTCAAAACCTTCTTTCAGCACCGCCAGAAACGCCATACTGGCCAGCGCCCAGGCGCTGGACTGGCTGATGGCCTCGGCGGCGTCGCTTTCCAGCTCTTTTTTCATATTGTGAGCGTGGGTATTCATCCACATGATCATACCGGTGACAAAGAACACCGCGATCGCGCCGATAACCGATTCCATCCCTTCCTGACTGGCCTGCGGCAAAGCGCGCTCTGTCACTTCCAGCGCAATACCGACTATCACGGAGAGCACCAGCGCCAGCACGACGCCCACCCACATTGCAAAAAGACTTTTGCCGTTTTTACGTAAAAAGGCCGCAATAATGCCGACAATCAGTGCGGCTTCAAGACCCTCACGCAGACCGATAATAAAGGTGGCTAACAAAGGTGACTCCAGCAACAAGAAGCATTATCAAATTATTAATGATAATTGATATCAGTTGGCGCTATAGCTGGAAAGGACTGGAGTATGTGGATTTGCAACAGATTGCGTGAGAAATGTAAATTTGCTGAAAAACTGGGGTGAATTGTAAGCAGACGAAAATCAACGCGTTTATTGTTTTGATTTCAGCCAGTTCACGATCACCCCGCCCGCCACAATCAGCAGGATGAAAGAGGCGTAAAGGAGCCAGTTATTCACTTCGGCAAGGATATCGCCGAACAACCAGCCAATGGCCAGCAGAAACAAGGTCTTGGGAATGGCGGCAATAATGTTATAGAACAGAAAAGGCACCAGCGGCATACGCGCCATGCCCGCAGCGGTCAGCACCAGCGCGCCAGCGGAATGCGTCAGTTTACCCAGCACCAGCAATCGTCCGGCTTTGCGTGCAAAACTGCTCACCACTTTATCCAGCCGTTCCTGCGTCAGGCCGAGACGGATAAGCCAGCGCGGTGGTTTGCCGTCCGCGCCAATCACCCAGCGTCCCAGCGAGTAAAAAAGCAGATCCCCGAACACTTCCACGGCCATGACCACAGCAAAAATCCCGGTTAAGCTTAAATAGCCGAGACGTGCAAAATAACCGGCGATGACCGTCACCACCGGCCCTTCCAGTATCGCCAGCGGTGTCATAATCAACAGTCCGTGCGCTCTGATCAGTGCTTCAAGAGATTCAAGTGAAAACATACTTTCCTTATTAATCTGACTGCTGACGGGCAATGACTGACACCGTACCAAACCAGGTAGCATAAAAAGATAAAAAACGCACTTATCGCTAAATATTTTATTTCAGCCTTGAAATTATTAACTTCATTGCCTATTACTTAACGTTAGCGATAAATCGTTGTTTTACAGCAAGGTTTGTCGCCAACAGGGTAATTATAAATTCGCTTATGGCAAGCATATCTTCCCTTAACGGGCATTCTGACATTTGAGGCATACATGAAAAAAATTAGCGTAATACTGGCAGTGGCTCTGGCAAGCTTGATCTCCTCCAGTGCTTTTTCTGCTCAGTTGATGAAAAAGTCCGAGTTCGAAAAAGTAGAATCTCAGTACACCAAAATCGGTACGGTCAGCACGTCGAATAAAACGTCTCAGTCTGGCGCGCTGGAAGATCTGTCCAAGAAGGCAGATAAAAAAGGCGGTGATGTTATCGTAT
>Ga0302347_1001901_pt1 | contig 23139 bp, 19 predicted proteins | sample PhyWR1_FD_202178 | JGI IMG/M metagenome (GOLD analysis project Ga0302347, IMG submission 202178) | Leaf surface microbial communities from wheat plants in UC Gill Tract Community Farm, Albany, California, United States - DLSL W.R1 (v2)... | ecosystem: Host-associated > Plants > Phyllosphere >...
CAGTAACACGCTGGGCACCGCTTCGATCAGGAACAGCCACTGCCAGCCACGCAGGCCGCCCATGTGGTCGAAGTGGCCCATGATCCAGCCGGACAGCGGGCCGCCGATCACGCTGGAGAGCGGCAGACCGATCATGAACAACGCGATGATGCGCCCGCGTCGATGGGTGGGGAACCAGGTGGTCAGGTAGTACAACACACCCGGCAGAAAGCCCGCCTCGGCGGCGCCGAGCAGAAAACGCAGGATGTAGAACTGGGTCGTGGAGGTGACCAGCATGGTGCAGGCCGAGAGCAGGCCCCAGGTGATCATGATGCGCGCGATCCAGATCTTCGCGCCGACCCGCTCCAGCACCAGGTTGCTGGGGACCTCAAAGAGGATATAGCCGACAAAGAACAGCCCGGCGCCGAGGCCGAACGCGGTTTCGCTGAACTGCAACTGGTCGAGCATCTGCAACTTGGCGAAGCCGATGTTGATGCGGTCCAGGTAGGCGGCCAGGTAGCAGAAGCACAGGAAGGGGATCAGCTTCCAGGTGATCTTGTGGTAGAGCGTGTTGACGGGGTCTGCGACCGAGGTCGCGGGCGCTGCATTCGCAATGGGCATTGGGTGTCTCCTGGCGGTGACTTATGGTTTTTATACAGCCGCTTTTGTTCCAGCACTTCGGAGTGCTGTAGAAGCGACTTCCAAAGGCAGTGTCAGAAGACTGAGGAGGGCCTGTTGGAGGCGATCCATAGGGAAACCGGGCTTAGGTAGGTACTGGCTGGCCAGCGATGGCATCGGCGCGGTGTCACTGATACACCGCAGCGTCTGCATCGCGGGCCAGACCGGCTCCCACAGGGATCGGTTGCCACATTTGAATGCGTTCCAAGGCCGGGCCTCAGTTTTGTGCAAGACCGCGCTCTATGGCGCAGTTCTTAATAACGTCTTATTGCTCCCTGAACTTGCGCATCGCCTCCTGCTTGCTCACCACGTCGCCATATTTGCTGTCGATATCGAACAGGTTGGCTTCATGGGGCGCGGGGTGTCGATCGCCGACGCATTCGCGCACGACGATGGTGCGAAACCCGTGTTGCACCGCATCCACCGCCGTGGCGCGGATGCAGCCGCTGGTGGAACAGCCTGCCAGCACCACGGTGTCGATGCTCTGTGCATGCAGCATCGGCGCCAGGCTGCTGCCGAAAAACGCACTGGCGTACTGTTTGGTGATGACGACTTCCTCGTCCAGTGGCAACACCTCGGCACAGAACGCGGCGAGTGGGTTGCCTTCGACCATGTCTTTCATCACCGGGGCTTTTTTCACCCAGATCCCGCCATCGACGAAATGGCCGGGATGGTAGCGGATATTGGTGTGCACCACTGCAATCCCGTGCAGGCGCGCGGTGGCCAGCAGTTCCACGCTTTCGGCCACGGCCGTGACTACACCCGGCGCGAACAGCGGCGCGCCTTCGGTGGTGTAGCCCTGCATGAAGTCGATCATCAGCAGCGCGGCTTTCTTGCCAAAGCCGATGCGGTTGCCCCACACGCCCTGGTAGTTGGCGTCGGCGGATTGTTCGCTCATCGTTTCACTCCCCTCAGTAGGCGCCGGAGAGCAGGGCGCCGGCACCGGGAACGATGGGTTCCAGGTCCAGGGCCTTGAGCATCGCGTAGGTGGTGGCAATGGCGGCGGTGAGTACCGGTTTGCCGGTTTGCGCTTCGACCTTGGCCACCACCGGCAGCGACTGCATCTGCACGCAGGCGGACAGCACGATCACATCGACGCCTTCCAGGTTCATCCCGGCGACGATGGCCGGCAGGTTGGCCGGGTCGTGGCGGGCCACTTCGAGGTTGTCGGGAATCTCCAGGGCGCGCCAATCCACCACCTCGAAGCCTTCTTCGCGGATGTAGTTCACCACCAACTCGGTCAGCGGTTTCATGTACGGCGCGACAATCGCGATACGCTTGGCGCCCATCACTTTCAGGCCTTCGATCAAGGCGCCGGCGCTGGTGATTACCGGGGCGTTGGCGTCGTTGTCGGCCGTGGCTTTGCGCAGGCGTTGTTCGGAGTTGCGGTGATAGCCCAGGCCCATGGCCATGATCGCTACCAGGCAGGCGTAGCCCAGCACATCGACCTTGGCGTCGGACAGCTCGACGGCACAGCGGTCGGACTCGCCGTCCATGGCCGCCAGTTCTTCCTTGCGTACTTGCTTCATGCGCATGCGGCTGGAGTGAAAGGTGAAGCGCTCGGGACGGATCGCCTGGCGCGCGGTGAGCATCGCCGGGATCTCGGTTTCCATGGTGGTGTTGGAACTCGGCACGATCTGGCCGATGCGGTAAGGCTTCTGCATGGTGCTCTCCATTGTTATTGTTCGAGGAAATCGCCGAGGGCGAGAAAGAAACCGTCGAGGTCATCCCACGGAATCATGTGTCCTGCGTTCGGCACGCGGGCGACCTGGATGCCGGGTTGCAGGTCCTGGATCTCGGCAATGTCTTCATCGAGGATCACGCCGCCGCGTCCGGCCACCATCAACAGGGCAGGGGCCTTGAGGTGGGGCAGGTCGTGGTGGAAGTCCACCGCGTGGAAGTCATTGAAGGCTCGCACGATGGCGGGTTCGTAGCAGGTGTGCAGCCATTCGGCGCGCAGTTGCAGTTGTGCCGGTGTCCACGTGGCGCAGAAGGCGCGCATCGCCTCCGCGTCCATGCCGACCAGGGATTGGCGGATGGAGTCGACGTACCACGGCAGCTTGCTCGGGTATTCGCGTCGGCCCGGACCGGAGACCGGAGGGTCAATCAACACCACACGCTTCACCCCTTCAGGGTGTTTCACTGCACTGTGCACGGCAAAGCGTGCCCCCATGGAGTGGCCCATCAGGTGGTAGCTGTCCAGGTTCAGCGCATCGGCGAAGGCACCAATGTCCTCGGCGCAGGTGTCCGCGCTGTAATCCAACTCGGGACCGGTCGAGGACAGGCCGCGACCGCGCACATCCAGCACGTAGGTGTCGAACTGCGCCCCCAGGCGCTCGGCGACAAAACCCCAGGTGATTGCCGGGCTGGTAATGCCGGGGATCAGGATCAGCGCCGGGCCCTTGCCGCCATAACGCAGGTAGTGCTGGCGAATACCGTTGGCCTGCACGTTGGCGCCGTAGAGAAAGGTACTCACGCGGCCACCCCCGATTTCAGTTCCTGGGCGTACAGGTCATAGCCATAGACCCAGGCCGGATCTTCCTGGGTGCGCAGCCAGGTATTGGCGTTGGACACGGCCTGCACGCGCGACGCGCGCTCCTTGCGGTTGGCCTCGTAGAGTTCAAAGGCTGTGCGGTAGTCGCTGATGCCGGTTTCCTGCAGGCAGCGGGTGAGCATGGCGGCGTCTTCAATGGCCATGCCGGCGCCCTGGGCCATGTGCGGCTTCATCGGGTGGCAGGCATCGCCGAGCAACACCAGGCGGCCACGGCTCCACAGTGGTAACGGATTGCGATTGCGCAACGGCCACTTGGTCACGCTTTCGGTGGATTCGATCAGGGCTTGGACGGTGGGGTGGTAGCCCTGGAAGGCGTCGAACATCTCTTCGCGGCTGCTGTCGACGAACGCGCCCTGAAAGTCCCATTCGGCATGGGGCACACCGGTCACGTAGTAGTACTCGTCGCGCTTGCCGGTGGTGTAGTAGACCATCATGTGGCGGTCTTCGGTCCACCACTTGATGCAGTCTTCGAACTTGAGGTCGTATTTGGCGAGCTGGTCGCCACGGATCAGCGCACGGTGCGCGACCCAGCCGCTGTACAGCGGCTTTTCCACGCCCAGCAGTACTTCGCGGATCTTGGAGTTGATGCCGTCGGCGCCGATCACGATGTCCGCGTAAGTCACCTGACCGTCGGCGAAGGTCAGGCGTACCTGGGTGTCGGTTTCCTCAAGGCTTTCCAAGCGTTTGTTGAAGTGCAGGGTGCCGGGCTTGAGGGTGGACATCTGCAGCGCATGCAGGTCGCCACGGTGCACGGTGATGTAGGACGCCCCGTAGCCGGTGAGGGGGATGCGTGACAGGTAGTCGCCGCTTTCTCCGCAGCGGCTGAACCAGTGCTCGGGGTGCGAGCCCATCAGGTCAAGCTGCTTTTCGATGCCCATGCGGCGGAAGATTTTCATGATGTTGGGGCCCATGTGGATCCCCGCGCCCAACCGGGAAAACTCCGGCGCTTGCTCATAGACATCAACGTCGAAGCCGGCTTGCTGTAGCAGGGTGGCAGCGGCGGCGCCGCCCAGGCCCGCGCCGACGATGGCGATTTTCTGAGTGCTTCCCATGGGGCGTGTTCCTCTCTCTTTTTGATTTTCGGCGGCGTCTGTCCGCAAGGTTTTTAAAGTGTATACGCTCATTTTTTAAAATGGGAAGCCCGCCTTCGCAAATTTATTTTTTGGCCATAATTGTCCTGTGTAACGTTATTGTGTCTGTAAATACTGGGTATGTTTCGATAGGTAACGTTTTTGCGCGCCGCTTGCAGTCTGACTGTAATTCGGGTCTTATCGTTATTAAATGGCGTATACGCTATAAAAAATGCACTAGAGTGAGGCGTGCTGCCTGAACTTGGTGCAGGCCCACAGGAGACAGGAAAATGCCGGTAAGCGATTGCGAACTGACCCAGATGTTTGAGCACGTGTTGAAGTTGTCCAAGGTCGACCCGACCCAGAGCGTCGCCGTGCTCAAGAGCCATTACTCGGACCCCCGCACCGTGCGAGCCGCGATGGACGCCGCGCAGCGCTTGGGAGCCAAGGTATATGCGGTGGAGTTGCCGTCGTTCAACCACCCCAGGGCAATGGGCAACGACATGACCGCCTACTGCGGCGACACCGCGCTCACCGGCAATATCGCCGCCCAGCGTGCCCTGGAGGCCGCCGACTTGATCGTCGACACCATGATGCTGCTGCACTCGCCGGAGCAGGAACAGATTCTCAAGACCGGCACGCGCATTCTGCTGGCGGTGGAACCGCCGGAAGTACTGGCGCGCATGCTGCCCACCGAAGCGGACAAAGTGCGCGTGCTGGCGGCCGAGCAGTTGCTGAAAAAGGCGCGTTCGATTCACGTAAAGTCCCGCGCTGGCAGCGACTTCCGCGCCGCCTTGGGGCAATACCCGTCAGTGACGGAATACGGTTTTGCCGACGAGCCTGGACGCTGGGATCATTGGCCGAGTGGCTTCCTGTTCTCCTGGCCCAACGAAGAAACCGCCGAGGGCGTGCTGGTGCTGGACATCGGCGACATTTTGCTGCCGTTCAAGACCTACACCCGCGAGAAGATCACCCTGGAGATCGAGAAGGGCTTCATTACCAAGATCCACGGTGGTTTCGAGGCCGAATACCTGCGTGATTACATGAAGTACTTCAACGATCCCGAGGTGTACGGCATTTCCCATATCGGCTGGGGCCTGCAACCACGGGCACAGTGGACGGCCATGGGCTTGCATGACAAGAACGACGGCATGTGCATGGATGCGCGGGCGTTCTATGGCAATTTCCTGTTCTCTACCGGGCCGAACACCGAGGTGGGCGGGACGCGCAAGACGCCGTGCCATATGGATATTCCGCTGCGTCATTGCGATGTGTACCTGGATGATGAAGCGGTGGTGATTGCAGGGGATGTGGTTGCCCCCGTGGAATCCCTGGCTCGCTGAACATCCATGTGGGAGCTGGCTTGCCTGCGAGGGCGCTCGCAGGCAAGCCAGCTCCCACATTTTGATAGGGTTTCTTCAGCGATTGCCTTGAGTCCGTTCAGCAAGCCCGCCATCATGCTTCCCCATCGCCAGCCACTCACCGAGCCCCGCCGTGCCTGATTCCTACGTCTTTTCTGAACAAGTTGGCCACCTGCTGCGCAAGGCCTACCAGCGCCACCTGGCGATCTTTCAGCAGAATGTCGGCGACTCGCAGCTCACCGCCGTGCAGTTCGTCACCTTGTGTGCACTGCGCGATCACGGTGCAAGCTCCCTGACGGAACTGGTCAAGGCCACTGCCGTGGATCAGGCGACCATTCGCGGTATCGTCGAGCGCCTCAAGGCCAAGGAATTGATTAGCCTGGAACCCGACCCGCAGGATAAACGCAAAGTGGTGGTCGACCTGTCCCCGGCAGGCGCCGAACTGGTCGCCCAGACCGCGCCGCGCGCCGCGCAGATCAGCGAATTGACCATGAGCAATCTCAACCCGGCCGAAAGGGTCGCGGTGCTGTTCCTGTTGCGCAAGATGATCGACGACCCGCAGGACTGACATGCCACACCCCCGCAGAAGGGGGTGAAACAGGAATATGGCACCGAATTTGCTCTGAGTTGATGTAGTAGCCACTTCATCAGTCAAGTGTGTCGTGAGACCTCAGGTCCGCGACGCTTTTTTTTGACTATTTCATGTAGTGCCTACTTCACCAACTGTTACGGGCGAAGCGAATGATCAGCCAGCACATCACGGTAACGCTTGAAGTCAACGGGCGAAAAAGCGACGTCAGCGCCATGGCGGACACACCGCTGTTGCTGGTGCTGCGCAATGACCTGGAACTCAATGGCCCCAAATACGGCTGCGGCCTGGGGGAGTGCGGTGCCTGCACCGTGATCATCGATGGGGTGGCGGCCCGTTCCTGCGTGTTTCCGCTGTCGGGGGCCGTAGGCCGCGAGATTGTCACCCTTGAAGGCCTGGGCACGCGCGACGCGCCGCACCCGGTACAACAAGCCTTTATCGATGAGCAGGCCGCGCAATGTGGCTACTGCCTCAACGGCATGATCATGACCACCAAGGCCTTGCTCGACCGCAACCCCAACCCCAGCGAAGCGCAGGTGCGCAACGAGCTGTCGGGCAACCTCTGCCGTTGCGGCACCCATATCGAAATCCTGCGCGCGGTGTTGCGTGCGGCCCGCCTGATGACTGTGGATTGATGACCATGACCGACACTTCCCTTTCCCGTGACCAGTGGCTGGCCAAGACCGGCGTTTTGTTGATCATCGACGATGTCCTGCCGCCTTCGGGGCCGGTGGCCAAGGGCGGCACGCCTACGGTGAAGCCCAAGGAGCTGGGGCTGTTTATTGCGGTGAACGATGATGGTTTGGTGTACGCGTTCAATGGTCATGTGGACCTGGGCACCGGTATCCGCACTTCGCTGGCACAGATCGTCGCCGAAGAGCTGGACCTGACGATGGAGCAGGTAAAGATGGTGCTCGGCGATACCGAGCGCGTGCCCAACCAGGGGGCAACCATTGCCAGTGCGACCCTGCAGATATCAGCGGTGCCCTTGCGTAATGCGGCAGCCGAAGCGCGGCGTTTCCTGTTGGCGCGGGCGGCGGGGCGCCTGGGTGTCAGCACTGCCAGCCTCAAGGTCGACGCCGGCGTCATCCACGCTGCAGACGGGCGTACCACGACGTATGCTGAACTGGTCAGCGGCCAGCATGACCAATTGCGCATCAGCGGTGATGCGCCGCTGAAACCCATCGAGGACTATCGCCTGGTGGGCAAGGGCGCTGCTCGGGTGGATATCCCCGGCAAAGCCACTGGCGAGCTGACTTACGTGCACGATATGCGCGTGCCGGGCATGCTCCATGGCCGGGTCATTCGTCCGCCGTACGCAGGGCTCGATTGCGGCGACTTTGTCGGCAACAGCCTGCTGAGTGTGGACGAATCGTCTATCGCTCATGTCCCCGGCATCGTTGCGGTGGTGGTGATCCGGGATTTTGTCGGCGTGGTTGCACTGCGTGAAGAGCAGGCCGTCAAGGCCGCCAGTGAATTGCAGGTGCACTGGAAACCCTGGAACCACGGGTTACCGGACATGACGGATGTCGAACAGGCTATCCGCGACAATCCCCGCGTACGCCGCACCGTGCTGGATCAGGGCAATGTCGACGAAGCCCTGGCGGGCGCGAGCCAACGCATGCCGCGCAGTTATCTCTGGCCGTACCAGATGCACGGGTCGATCGGCCCCTCCTGCGGTGTGGCGGATTACTCGCCAGCCGGCAGCCGGGTGTGGTCGGGCAGCCAGAACCCGCACCTGTTACGGGCCGACTTGGCGTGGTTGTTGGCGTGTGATGAAGCGCTGATCGATGTGATTCGCATGGAGGCCGCCGGTTGTTACGGGCGCAATTGCGCCGACGATGTGTGTGCCGATGCCTTGCTGCTCTCCCGTGCCGTCGGCAAACCAGTGCGCGTGCAATTGACCCGCGAACAGGAACACCTGTGGGAGCCCAAGGGCACTGCACAATTGATGGATGTCGACGGTGGCCTCAACGCCGACGGCAGCATCGCCGCCTACGACTTTGAGACCAGCTATCCGTCCAATGGCGCACCGACTTTGGCATTGCTGCTGACGGGACGTGTGGAACCGGTGGCGGCGATGTTCGAAATGGGCGACCGCACCTCGATTCCGCCCTATGACATCGACACTATGCGCGTGACCATCAACGACATGGCGCCCATCGTGCGCGCCTCATGGATGCGTGGCGTATCGGCCTTGCCCAACACCTTTGCCCACGAGTCCTATATCGATGAACTGGCCTTCGCCGCTGGCGTCGATCCGGTGGAATACCGCCTGCGCTACCTCAAGGACGAGCGCGCCATAGACCTGGTGAAATCCACCGCCGAACGTGCCAACTGGACGCCGCGCACCGCACCGATGCAAACCGCCAGCGACGACCATCTGCTGCGTGGCCGTGGCTTTGCCTACGCGCGTTACATTCACAGCAAGTTCCCCGGTTTCGGCGCGGCCTGGGCGGCGTGGGTGGCGGATGTGGCGATCGACAAGCAGACCGGCGATGTGTCGGTGACCCGCGTCGTGATCGGGCATGACTCGGGAATGATGATCAACCCAGACGGGGTGCAGCATCAGATCCACGGCAATGTGATCCAGTCCACCAGCCGTGTGTTGAAGGAGCGGGTGACGTTTGAAGAGTCGACGGTGGCGAGTAAGGAGTGGGGCGGTTATCCGATCCTGACGTTCCCCGAAGTGCCAAAGATCGACGTGATGATGATGCCGCGCCAGGACCAGCCGCCCATGGGCGCCGGTGAGTCGGCCTCGGTACCCAGCGCGGCGGCGATTGCCAACGCGATCTATGACGCCACCGGCATCCGTTTTCGCGAGCTGCCGATCACCCCGGAACGCGTGCTGGCAGCATTGAATGCGGGCACCCTGGGCGAGCCAGCCAAGTCGCCTGAGAAACGCCGGAAGTGGTGGTTCGGCGCATTGTTTGCCACCTTGGGCGCGGTGCTGGCGACGGCCTGGCCGTTCCACGCTGAAATTCCACCGATAGCGCCACCCAGCGCCGGCACCTGGTCCAAGGCGACCCTGGAGCGCGGGCGGTTGCTGGCGGCGGTGGGCGATTGCGCGGTGTGCCATACGGCGCCCGGTGGCGCGACCAATGCCGGTGGGCTGGCGATGCAGACGCCGTTCGGCACGCTGTACAGCAGCAATATCACCCCGGATGTGAAGACCGGGATCGGCGCCTGGTCATACCCGGCGTTCGAGCGAGCGATGCGTGACGGCATTGGTCGAGACGGGCGCAACCTGTACCCGGCGTTTCCCTATACGGCGTTTCGCAATATCAATGAGGCGGACATGCAGGCGCTGTATGCCTACCTGATGTCCCAGGTGCCAGTGAGCCAGGCGCCGACGCCGAATGCCATGCGCTTTCCGTTCAATATCCGGCCGTTGATGGCAGGTTGGAATGCCCTGAACCTGCGGCGTGGCGAGATCTCGCCGCAGCCTGAGCGCAGCGAACAATGGAACCGCGGCAACTATCTGATCAACGGCCTGGGCCACTGCGCCGCCTGCCATTCGCCGCGTAACCTGACGGGAGCGGAGAAGGGCGGCAAGTCGTTCCTCGCCGGTGGTACGGTTGATGGCTGGGAGGCTCCGGCCCTCAACGGCTTGTCCAAGGCGTCGACGCCGTGGACCGAGGACCAACTGTTTACCTATCTGAGCACCGGGTATTCCGATGCCCATGGCGTGGCAGCGGGCCCGATGGGGCCGGTGGTGAGTGAGTTGTCGAAACTGCCCAAGGCGGATATCCGTGCGATGGCGGTGTACCTGGCGTCGCTCAAGGGGGATGCGGCGGCCGAGGCCCCGGCGGTTACGGCGGCCAATGTGCCGAATCCCGATGGCCGTCGGGTGTTCGAAGGTGCATGCAAGGCCTGCCATGCGGATGGCCTGGGACCGAAACTGTTTGGGGTGAGCCCGTCGTTGGCCACCAACACCAACGTGCACAGCGACCAGCCGGATAATTTGATCAAGGTGATTCTGCAAGGCATCAGCAAACCGGCGACCCAGGATCTGGGTTACATGCCGGGGTTCAAGGACAGTTTGTCCAATAGCCAGGTGGCGGATCTGGCGGCGTATCTGCGCGCGCAATTTGCGCCGAATGCGCCGCAGTGGAAGGGGCTGGAACAGAAGGTTGCCCACCTGCGCGCCAACCCCGGTACGCACTGATCGTTCAACGCCTATGAGGAGCAGATGGGGGCGCTGGCTTGTTACAGCGGAATCGGTGTTACACCCCGCACCACCAAATCACTGATAAACCCCAGCCAATCCTGCTGCTGCGCCTTTTCCGCCAGGTCTTCGCCCAGGAACGAACTTAGCGTGTGGCGGTTGGAGTTATAGAAGTAGCACAGCGAGGCGATCATCAAATACACGTGCTTGAGGTCCACATCCAGGCGAAACACGCCTTGGGCCTGACCCGCCTCGATGATCGGCCGCAGCACGCCTACCGCTTCACCCGACAGCCGCCGCATCTCGCCGGACTGCCGGGCATGCTTGCCCTGGTGCAGGTTCTCGATACTGAGGATCGCCACGAACTCCGGGTGCTTGACGTAGTAATTCCAGATAAACGCCACCAGGTCACGCAACGCCTGCTCCGGTGCGTCGAGGTTCAGCTTGAGCTTGCTTTCAGCGTGGTTGAACTGCTCGTAGGTGTGCTCCAGCACACAGACGAACAGGTGTTCCTTGCTGCCGAAATAGTAATAGAGCATGCGGTCGTTGGAGTCGGCTTCCTTGGAGATGCTGTCGACCCGCCCGCCGGAATAACCGTCGCGGGTGAACACCTTGACCGCCGCCTGGAGAATACGCGCGCGGGTCTGGTCAGCCTGTTGGGCGCGGATACCGGTTTTCTTGATCGCCATATCAAAGCGCCTTGCACGACAGTCAGGGCGCGAAATATAGCATGGGGTTTTTCGCGTCCGTTCTATGACCGACAAGTTCTGTAATAAAAACGCCATTGCGCTGGGGATTAAATCCGCGGCGGGCTATTTTGGTGCGTCTCAATAACTAGAGTAGCCATGGATGAAATACCAACCCTTCAGCCGTACCTTGATTGCCACCGCTCTGGTGTTGACGGTCAGTGGTGGGCAAGCCGCGTCCCAGGCCCCGGTGGGCGGTGAAAATGGCATGGTGGTGACGGCCCAGCATTTGGCAACTCATGTGGGCGTGGATGTGCTCAAGGCCGGCGGCAACGCGGTCGATGCGGCGGTGGCCGTGGGCTACGCGCTGGCCGTGGTGTACCCGGCGGCGGGTAACCTGGGCGGCGGCGGCTTCATGACCGTGCAACTGGCGGACGGGCGCAAGACCTTCCTTGACTTCCGCGAAAAAGCCCCGCTGGCAGCCACCGCCAATATGTACCTGGACAAAGATGGCAATGTCATCGAAGGCCTCAGCGCCAAGGGCCATTTGGCCGTGGGCGTGCCCGGCACCGTCTCGGGCATGGAGCTGGCCCTGAGCAAATACGGCACTCTCAAGCGCGCCCAAGTCATCGCCCCGGCGATCAAACTGGCGGAAAACGGCTTCGAGCTGGAGCAGGGTGATATCGACCTGCTGCACACCGCAACCGGCGAGTTCGAGAAAGACCAGGACATGCGCGGGATCTTCCTGCACAACGGCCAGCCGATGCAGGTCGGCCAGAAACTGGTGCAGAAAGACCTGGCCAAGACCCTCAAGGAAATCTCGGCCAAGGGCAGCGACGGTTTCTACAAAGGGTGGGTCGCCAAGGCATTGGTGGATTCCAGCCAGGCCGGCAAGGGCATCATCACCCAGGCGGACCTCGACAAGTACAAGACCCGCGAACTGGCGCCTATCGAGTGCGACTACCGTGGTTACCATGTGGTCTCGGCGCCGCCTCCAAGCTCTGGCGGCGTGGTGATCTGTCAGATCATGAACATCCTCGAAGGCTACCCGATGGCTGACCTTGGCTATCACTCGGCCCAGGGCCTGCACTACCAGATCGAAGCCATGCGCCATGCCTACGTGGATCGCAACAGCTACCTTGGCGACCCGGATTTCGTGAAGAACCCGATCGAGCACCTGCTGGACAAAAACTACGCGGCGAAACTGCGCGACGCCATCGAACCGCAAAAAGCCGGTGACTCCCAGGCGATCAAGCCGGGCGTGTCGCCCCATGAAGGCAACAACACCACCCACTATTCCATCGTCGACAAGTGGGGCAACGCGGTGTCGGTCACCTATACCCTCAACGACTGGTTCGGTGCGGGCGTGATGGCGAGCAAGACCGGGGTGATCCTCAACGATGAAATGGACGACTTCACCGTCAAGGTCGGCGTGCCGAACATGTACGGCCTGGTCCAGGGTGAAGCCAACGCCATCGCTCCAGGCAAGGCACCGCTGTCGTCGATGAGCCCGACCATCGTGACCAAGGACGGCAAGGCGGTGATGGTGGTCGGTACGCCTGGCGGTAGCCGCATCATTACCGCGACTTTGCTGACGATCCTGAATGTCATCGACTACAAGATGAACATCCAGGAGGCCGTGGACGCGCCGCGTTTCCACCAGCAATGGATGCCGGAAACCACCAACCTTGAAACCTTCGCGGTGAGCCCGGACACCCAGAAGATCCTCGAAAGCTGGGGCCACACGTTTGCCGGTCCGCAGGATGCCAACCACTTGGCGGCGATTTTGGTCGGTGCGCCGTCCCTGGGAGGCAAGCCGGTGGGTAACAACCGTTTCTACGGCGCAAATGACCCGCGTCGTAACACGGGCCTGTCGCTGGGCTACTAAACGCTGCTCATCGCTGTAGGGGCGTGCTCGCGAAACCTCACAAGCTCGCCCCTACAGCACTTTATCGACTGCGGCGAATGCCGCTTTCCGACGCGCTTCCCAGTCCCCTCGGATCACCACAACCGTCTCCTGATGCTGCTGCATCCACGCCAGGCTTTCCTGGAAAAATGCCTGGCGGTCCGCCAGTGCCGGCTGGCAGCGTTGGCCGTCGGCGGTCCATTCCACATCTTCCGGTGACAACAACAGGTGCAGGTCGTAGTGGCGGGCCAGCAGTTCGCTGTCGAGCCAGGCCGGGTAGGCGCCGAACAGGGTCTGGCTCCAGAGCTTGTTGGTCAGCAGATGTGTATCGAGGATCAACAGTTCAGGCTGCTTGGCGCGGGCGTCGTCTTCCCAGGCCATCTGGCCACGGGCGATGGCCGGGATGTCCGCCAGGGTAGTGTCGCGTTGATGGTGATCGATGAAATAACGCACGTATTCACCCACCATCAACCCGCCGAAATGTGCCTGCAACTCCGCCGCCAGCCAGCTTTTACCGCTGGATTCGGGGCCCGCCAGTACCACCACTTTCATGCGTGCAACGCCGGGTCGGCGCGCCATTCGCGCCAGCCTTGCACTGCGATCACGGTGAACAGCGCGTAGAGCGCGGCGGTGAGGTACAGGCCTTTGTAGAGGAATAGCCCGACGAAGATGACATCCACGGCGATCCACAGTGGCCAGCACTGCACGCGTTTCTGCGCCATCCACATCTGCGCTACCAGGCTGAAGCCGGTAAGGGCGGCGTCGAGCCAGGGTTGGGCAGCATCCGTCCAGTGGGCCATGGCGGCACCGAGCAACAGGCTACCGACTGCGCCCACCGCCAGGCTGGCCATGATCGCCGGGACACCGAGGCTGGTGACCTGACGTCCTTGCTTGACCTCGCCGGCACGGGTCCACTGCCACCAGCCGTAGACTTGCAACGCGGCGTAAACCACTTGCAGCAGCATGTCGGAATAGAGTTTCACGTCGAAGAACACCCAGGTGTACAGCAACACCATCACCAGGCCGATGGGCCAGCACCAGGGGTTTTGCTTGACGGTCAGCCACACAGCGATCACCCCGAGGGCGGCGGCGAACAGTTCAAGCCCGGACATGGTGGTTCCTTGGGAGAATGGGAGAGGGCAGTGATTGTAACGAAAGAAGATTGGCGTAGGAATTAACTGATGGGGTGAGCGGGGCTAGCCCGCTCCCCCCCGGATCAGACCTTGAATTGACGCAGCAGGCCGTCGAGTTGTTCGCTCAGACCACGCAAATGCGCACTCGCCACACTCGACTGCTCCGCCGCCAATGCCGTGCTGTGGGACAAACCGGCCGCCTCGGTGACGTTCTGGTTGATGTCCTCCACCACATGCGCTTGTTGCAGGGTGGCGCTGGCAATCGAGGCGTTGAGGCCGTTGAGGTTGCGCAGTGACTCGCCGATGGCGGTCAGGCTGGCGCCGGCCTGGCCGGCTTGTTCGATGGTCAGCTGTGAGGCGCTGTGGCTGTCGCTGATCACCTTGACCGCCGCTTCCGAGTGGCCTTGCAAGCGCTCGATCATGCCCTGGATCTCGGCGGTGGATTTTTGCGTGCGCTGGGCCAGCAGTCGCACTTCATCGGCCACCACGGCGAAGCCACGCCCTTGCTCGCCAGCGCGTGCTGCTTCAATGGCCGCGTTAAGGGCCAGCAGGTTGGTCTGGTCGGCAATCGAGCGGATTACTTCGAGCACGCTGCCGATCTGGGTGCTTTCTGCCGATAGGGTGCGAATCACTTCCACCGCCTGACTGATGGTGCCGGAGAGCTGATCGATCTGCTGCAGGCTGCTGTCGATATTCACCTGCCCTTGTTGGGCCTGGGCCTGTGCGTCGCGCATTTCGCTGGCGGCGTGTTCGGCATTCTTGGCCACATCCTGCACGCCGTAGGTGACTTCGTTGATGGCGGTGGCCACCAGTTCCATCTGCTGGGACTGTTGCTGGCTACGGTCATGGGCCTGGGTCGCGTTGCTGCCCAGCTCCTGCGAGGATTGGCCCAAGGCGTTGGCGCACACCTGCAACTGGCCGACTACCTGGCGCAGCTTGGCGGTGAAACTGTTGAAGTGCCGGGACAGTTGGGTGACTTCGTCCTGCCCATGGGTGTCGAGGCTGCGGGTCAGGTCGCTTTCGCCGCTGGCGATGTTGCCCATGGCGTTCACTGCAGCTTGCAACGGCCGCACAATACTGCGGGCGATCAGTGAGACCAGCAGCGCCATCACCAGCGCGATAGCCAGGCCGATGAACGAGGCTTTCCAGACTTGGCTGCTGAACTCGGCCTGCACATCGTCTACGTACACGCCGGAGCCGATGATCCAGCCCCACGGTTCGAACAGTTGGATATACGAGGTCTTGGCCACCGGCGCTTCGGCGCCCGGTTTCGGCCAGCGATAGTTGACGATGCCGGCGCCCTTGGCCTTGGCCAGGATCACGAACTCGTTGAACACGGCAAACCCATCGGGGTCGCGGATGGCCGAGAGGTTCTGGCCGTCGAGCTTGGGGTTGGCGGGGTGCATGATCATCACGGGAGTGAGGTCATTGATCCAGAAATAGTCATCATGGTCGTAGCGCAAGCCACGCACCGCGCTCAACGCTTGCTTCTGGGCGGCTTCACGGGTCATCACGCCGGTGGTTTCGAGACCGTGATAAAACGTCAGGATCCCGCTGGCGGTCTGGACCACGTGTTGAGTCTGCTGGCGCTTGGCCTGGTACAGGTCGTCTCGGATCTGCTTGAGCATCAGCATACCCAGGGCCAACAGCATCAGCACGGCGACTATCAGGATCAGCCACAGGCGTCGGCTGATCGACATATTGCGCAAACTGTTCATGGTCCTGTCACTCCGTGCTTTTTATAATTGTGGGGCTGCATCGACTTTTCCGCCTTGTCTGATAGGCTTTCGGCCTGCATTCGGAAAACCTGAGTACTGTCTGATATTTCACAAGATTTTTGCAGCTCGGGGTTGAAACTCAACACCGTATCTTGTCGTCAGTGAACCATTAAAAAGATCAACAAGGCTTGCCATAGAGCAAGACCTTTGGGGGAAGCATGGATTTTTGGACCGCCATACAGGCATTGATTCTTGGCGTTGTGGAGGGGCTTACCGAGTTCCTGCCGATTTCCAGCACCGGCCACCAGATCATCGTCGCCGACGTGCTCGACTTTACCGGCGACCGTTTCAATGCGTTCAATATCATCATCCAACTGGGCGCGATCCTGGCAGTGGTGTGGGAGTTCCGTGGCAAGATTTTCGAAGTGGTCAGTGGCCTGCCGACCCAGCGCAAGGCCCAGCGGTTTACCGTCAACCTGCTGATCGCCTTCCTGCCGGCAGTGGTGCTGGGGGTGATTTTCGCCGACCTGATTCACCACTACCTGTTCAACCCGATCACCGTGGCGACGGCGCTGGTGGTGGGCGGCATCATCATGCTGTGGGCCGAGCGCCGCGAGCATGAAGTGCATGCCGAAACCGTCGATGACATCACCTGGAAAGACGCACTCAAGGTCGGTCTGGCCCAGTGCCTGGCGATGATCCCAGGGACTTCCCGCTCCGGCTCGACCATCATTGGCGGCTTGCTGTTTGGCCTGTCGCGCAAGACCGCTACCGAGTTTTCGTTCTTCCTGGCGATGCCGACCATGGTGGGTGCCGCTGTGTATTCGGGCTACAAGTACCGCGACCTGTTCCAGCCTGCGGACTTGCCGGTGTTTGCCATCGGCTTTGTGACCTCGTTCATCTTCGCGATGATTGCGGTGAAGGGCCTGCTCAAGTTCATCGCCAGCCACAGCTATGCCGTGTTTGCCTGGTACCGCATTGCATTCGGCCTACTGATCCTGGCGACCTGGCAGTTCGGCTGGATCGACTGGGCGGCCGCGAAGGCATGATGATCCAGCATCCACGCCTGAAGGCGGCGATCTTCCTGCTGCTGTGCGCAGCGCCGTTACTGGGTTCAATCTTGGTATGGCAGCGCGGCGAGACCGTGATCCCGCTGGCGGCCTATGGCGTTGTCAGCGTGATCGCGTTCTTCCTCTACTGGAGTGACAAGCGTAAGGCCCGTACCGACAGTTGGCGCACCCCGGAAAACATCCTGCACGCCGTGGAACTGGCGGGCGGCTGGCCGGGGGCGTTGATTGCCCAGCAAGTGTTCCGCCACAAGACGCGCAAGGTGTCTTACCAGGTGCTGTTCTGGGTGATCGTGCTGCTGCATCAAGTGTTCTGGCTGGACCAGATGTTTCTGGGGGGGACACTGGTTTCAGTGCTTTAGGCCCGGATATCCGCACTGGGCCAAGGATGGCCCATTGCGTCGGCCCACGGATTCAAGCCGGAGTGAGGGCTCACCGAGCCTAGGCGAGGTGCCGAGTGGTGGGGCGAAGACCTTTTGCTTGCTTTTGGGGCTTTCCGAAAGTGAGCCGCCGTAAGGGCGGAACCCTAAGTAGCCGTTACCGCAGGAATGGATATGTACTCATTCCAACTCAAGCGCATGGTCGGCTTGGAATCCGCAATCGCAGGCAAGCCAGCTCCCACCTATTGATCGATTTACATCGGATAGGTCTCGGGCGACTTTCAGGCCGTCACGGGAGCAAGCTCTCTCGCCACAGGCCCGGCGCAACACCGAAAATTGATGTAGATACCTGGGGTGCAACAGCACGTCAATCACCCAGCAACAGCCCGATCTGCGTGCGCTTGGGTAACTTGCTGACCACCAACTGGTGGGAGCGCTGGAGCAAGCCACGCAGTTCATCAGCGCCCAGCGGGTAGGGCGTGTTCATGATGATCCACTGCGCGCGCGCCAGGTAGGGCGCCGGGTGGATGCCTGGGCGGTCCACGTGGCCGAGGAACAGTTCCTTATCGACCTTGAACGCCAGCGATTCACCGCGCAGGTTCTGCAGGGCAAACATCTTGTTGCCGGCAATCGAAAATACGCGCACACCGCCCCATTTATAGTCTTCCCGCGCGCCGGGCAGACTCAGGCAGAAGCTGGCGACTTGTTCTTCGGTCATTTTCATAGCAAGCGGTCTCCACAGCCTTTGAAGCCTTCTTCCAGGTAGTCGATCCAGGCCCGGATCGCCGGCAGCACACCGCGCCGATGCGGGTAAACCGCTTGCAGCCAGCCGCCAGGCAAGGACCACTCCGGCAGCAGTTGCACCAGCCGGCCGTTAGCCAATTCCTCTTCACAGTACATCATCGGCAGTACGGTGAAGCCCAGGCCCATGATGGCGCTGGTTTTGCGCACGATAAAATCGTCGATACCCAGGCGAGCCTCCATCGCCAGGTCGTGGGCGTTGCCCTGAGGGTCGAGAATGCGTTGATGCACCAGGCGATCCGCCTCCAGCGCGCCGAGGATCGGTAACTGTTTGAGATCCTCAAGGGTCGCCACGTGGCGACCGAGCATGAGCGCGGGGCTGGCCACCAGCACGGTCTGGGCCTGGCGCAGGCGCTTGGTGACCAGCAGCGGGTCTTCATCGCCCAGTTCGCGTACGCGCAGGGCGACATCGATGCCCTCGGCGACCAGGTCGACACGGCGGTTGACCAGGGTCATCTCCAGCTGCACCTGGGGATGAGCCGCAAGAAATCCAGCCACCAGTTCCGGCAAGATGTGCTGGGCCATGCCCACCGGGCAACTGACGCGCAGCCTCCCACGGGGTTCGCTGGACATGCTGGCCACCGCCTCATCGGCCATTTCCGCCTCCAGCAGCATCGCCTGGCAATGGCGCAGGTAGCGCTCGCCGACAGCCGTGAGGGTGAGTTGGCGGGTAGTGCGTTGCAGCAGGCGCGCGCCGAGGCGTTCTTCCAACTCGGCGATCCGCCGCGACAGTCGCGACTTGGGAATTCCCAGCAGCCGGCCGGCGGCAGCGAAGCCACCGGCTTCCACGACTTTGGCGAAATAGTAGAGGTCGTTGAGGTCTTGCATGGGTCAGCCTATTGTCCTGTCAGTGGGACAAACTATCGCATTTCAGGTGCCTTATCAGCTATTGGTTTCATGCGTAGCATCACCACCATCTGATCGCCCCTGACGATCCCAACCGGAGATCCCACATGAAACTGTTGCACATCGATTCCAGCATCCTCGGCGACAACTCGGCGTCCCGTCAGCTCAGTGCTGGTGTGGTCAAGGCATGGCAAGCGGCTGAGCCGGGCGTGGAAGTGACCTACCGTGACGTGGCGGCCGAAGGCCTCAACCACTTTTCCGGCGCGACCCTGGGCGCCCTGGGTACCCCGGCTGACCAGCGCAGTGCCGCGCAACAGCACGAAGCAGAGCTCAGCGCCAAGACCCTGGCTGAATTCCTCGCTGCCGACGCGGTGGTGATCGCCGCGCCGATGTACAACTTCACTATCCCGACTCAATTGAAAGCATGGATCGACCGCATCGCCGTCGCCGGCCAGACGTTCCGTTACACCGAAGCGGGTCCGGAAGGCCTGTGCGGCAACAAGAAAGTCATCGTTGTGTCGACGTCGGGCGGCCTGCATGTCGGCCAAGCGACCGGTGTGGCCCATGAAGATTATCTGAAAGTGCTGCTGGGCTTCCTTGGCATCACCGACATCGAGTTCGTCCGCGCCCACGGCCTGGCGTATGGCGACGAGTTCCGCAGCAAGTCCCTGAGCGACGCCAATGTGCTGATCAACGAACAGTTGTTCGCGGCTGCGTAAAGCTTAGGTAAAACCGTGCTGTTCCCCGTTTCATTCTGAAACGGGACGTCTAAACTCTGTATTCGGGTCGCCTCAAAACGACCTGACTACGGAGTTTTTTTCGTTTACGCGCGGTCAATACGTTGGCCCAGGTTATGCACGCATGGGTTTATCATCCGGTCGAGCGCCTTGAACATGGACTTTTCAACCCGACATGCCGGTTTTTTTGCAGCAAAGGTGGACATCCTCATGATGCGTCTTTGTGCGGTTATGGTTCTTTCCTTGCTCGGTGGCCTGGTTTCAGTGCACGCCGCGCCAGCGCCGCACCCGCATTGGAGTGTGGGCTTTCATCGCATGACGTTCCTTGATCCGCTGGATTTGCAGCCGATGAAGGCCATTGCCTTTTATCCCTCCACCGGGCTTGAACACACCACGCCGCTCGGCGCCTATCACGTCGCCGCCACGGAAGACGCCAGGATTGCCATCGGCCGTTTCCCGATGCTGATGCTGTCCCATGGCAACACGGGTACGCCGCTGGCTTTGCATGACCTGGCGACGTCGCTGGCACGTAAAGGCTTTGTGGTGGTGGCGGTGTTGCACCCGGGCGACAACTACAAGGACCATAGCCGCCTGGGCACGGTGAGTAACCTGTATGGCCGGCCGATCCAGATTTCCGAAGCGATCACCGCGACCTTGGGCGACCCGATGTTGTCGCCGTTCGTCAACGTCGACCAAGTGGGCGTGATCGGTTACTCGGCCGGCGGCGAAACCGCGTTGATCCTGGCCGGCGCCAAGCCGGATTTCGACCGCCTGCGCCGCTACTGCCAGGAGCGGCCGGAAGATCGCGACGCCTGCACCACTCAAGGTGAACTGGTGGTGGACCGCGACGACCTGCAACCGCAATCCGATCCGCGCATTCATGCGTTGATGTTGATGGCACCGTTGAGTTTGATGTTCGGCCGCCACACCCTGGCCGACGTGCATGTGCCGGTGCTGCTCTACAGCGGCGACGGCGACAAGTTGGTGGCCGTGGACAAGAACGCCGCGGCGCTTGCACGCAAGCTGCCGGAACCGCCGGACTTCAAGCTGTTGGCCGGGGCAGGGCACTTCGTGTTCATGGCGCCGTGTGACAGTGATCAGTTGGCGGCCATGCCGGCGATCTGCACCGATGCCGATGGCGTCGACCGCGAGGGCATCCACCGCGACCTGATTTCCGAGGCGGGGCGTTTTTTCAGTCACACCCTCGGCCAATCCACCCGCGCCGGAATGCAGACGGCTGATCAGTAAGCGCGCCGCTTGAGCAAAAGGGTCACGCCCAGCGCAGTCACCGATAACAACGCGGCGCAGAAGAAGATCCAGCCATAGCCGAGGTTCAGTGCCACGGCGCCCATCAATGGCCCGGCAATCGCCAAGGCCAAGTCGAAAAACACTGCATAAGCACTCAGCCCCGCGCCACGGCTGCTGTTGGGCACCTGTTTGATGGCCTCCACGCCAAGCGCCGGGTACACCAGCGACAAGCCGAAACCGGTCAGCCCGGCGCCAATCAACGCCACGCCAGTCGACGGTGCCAGCCATAGCAGCGTCAGGCCGAGGGTCTCGATAGTCATGCAGGCGATTGCGGCACGAAAGCCACCAAACCGACTGATCGCAGAGATAAACACCAACCGCGACAGGATAAAACACACGCCAAACACCGTCAGGCAGTACGCCGCACCGGCCCAGCCGCGATTGAGGTAATACAGGGTGATAAAGGTGGTGAGGGTGCCGTAGCCGATTGACGCCAGGCACAGGCTGGCGCCGAATGGCGCGATACGCCCGAACACCGCCCAGAACGGCAGGCGCTCACCGCGCACCACCGGCACCGAGGGTTTATTGCGGATCAGCACCAGGCCCAGCGCGGACAGTACCGCCAGCGCAATGCCGAGGCTGTTGTAGCCGTATTCGGCCACCATCACCACACCCAGCGGTGCACCAATGGCGATGGCGCCGTAGGACGCGATGCCGTTCCAGGAGATTGAGCGTGCCGTGTGTTCGGCGCCGACGGCGCCCATGCACCAACTGATGGTGCCCACGCCGATCAGACCCTGGGCCACGCCCAGCAACAGTCGACCGACAATCAAGATGCTCAGGCTCAAGGCAGGCATGCTCTGTAGACAGGTCGCAAAGAACGTCAGCACGCCACTGACCAGAATCCCTGCCAAGCCCAAGACAATGGCACGCTTGGTGCCCACGGTATCCGACATTCTCCCGGCCATGGGGCGGCTGAGCAGGGTCGCCAGGTATTGCGAACCGATCGTCACTCCGGCCACCACGGCACTGAAGCCCAGTTGCTCATGCACATAGCCTGGAATCACCGCAATCGGCAGGCCGATGCAGATGAACGCGATGAAGGTGTAAAAGACGATGGAAACGATCTGCAGGGTGATCGACAGGGAGCTGGGGGCGGCGGCAGACATGGGCACTCGTTCGCGGGCGGGCGGTGAGTGCATCATGGCAAGGGCCCAAGGGAAAAGAAAGCAGGCTATCTATTAATGAGGGGGCGGCATACCCATGCAAAAAGCCCCGTCACACAGGATGGGGCTCTATCTTGCCGCTTGCAGCTAAAAACGAATGGCTGCTGTTAAAACACCACGCCCTGGCTACGCAGGTAATCATCATAGGTGCCGCTGAAGTCGATCACGCCGGTGGCGCTCAACTCGATGATGCGGGTGGCCAGGGACGACACGAACTCACGGTCGTGGCTGACGAAGATCAGCGTGCCCGGATAGTTCTCCAACGCCAGGTTCAGCGCTTCGATGGATTCCATGTCCAAGTGGTTGGTCGGTTCGTCCATGATCAGCACGTTTGGCTTTTGCAGGATCAGCTTGCCGAACAGCATGCGGCCTTGCTCACCACCGGAAATCACCTTCACCGACTTCTGGATCTCGTCGTTGGAGAACAGCATGCGACCCAGGGTGCCACGGATCATTTGCTCGCCTTGGGTCCACTGGCCCATCCAGTCGAACAGCGTGACGTCGTCTTCGAAGTCATGTGCATGGTCCTGGGCGTAGTAGCCCAGCTCTGCGGCGTCGGTCCATTTGATGCTGCCGGCGTCCGGGGTCAGTTCGTTGACCAGGGTGCGCAGCAGGGTGGTCTTGCCGATACCGTTCGGGCCGATGATCGCTACGCGCTCGCCCGCTTCAACCTGGAAGCTGAAGTCCTTGAACAGAGGCTTGCCGTCGAAGCCTTTGGCCATCCGCTCGACGATGACCGCCTGGCGGTGCAGCTTTTTGTTCTGCTCGAAACGGATGAACGGGCTCACACGGCTCGATGGCTTGACTTCGGCCAACTGGATCTTGTCGATCGCCTTGGCACGGGAAGTGGCCTGTTTGGCTTTCGAGGCGTTGGCCGAGAAGCGGCTGACGAAGGATTGCAACTCGGAAATCTGTGCTTTCTTCTTGGCGTTGTCCGACAGCAGTTGCTCGCGGGACTGAGTCGCCACGGTCATGTACTCGTCGTAGTTGCC
>Ga0302347_1001903_pt1 | contig 23129 bp, 22 predicted proteins | sample PhyWR1_FD_202178 | JGI IMG/M metagenome (GOLD analysis project Ga0302347, IMG submission 202178) | Leaf surface microbial communities from wheat plants in UC Gill Tract Community Farm, Albany, California, United States - DLSL W.R1 (v2)... | ecosystem: Host-associated > Plants > Phyllosphere >...
AGGAGGCCTCAGCAAGGACGCCCTCCCCTAACCTCTTTTGCGACAAGGTGATTTCCATGACGGAACAAGTATCCACAGGCAGGTGCGACTCACCACTTCTTCAGGCGTTCGTCGACAATCGACTGATTCTGGTGAAGATCGCGGCACGTATTACCGGGTGCCGCTCGCGTGCCGAAGACGTAGTGCAGGACGCCTACTTTCGCCTGCAATCGGCCCCCACGATCACGTCATCGTTCAAGGCCCAACTGAGTTATCTGTTCCAGATCGTGCGCAACCTGGCGATCGATCACTACCGCAAGCAGGCCCTGGAGCTGAAATACTCCGGGACGGAAGAGGAAGGCTTGAATGTGGTCATTCACGGCGCTTCACCGGAAACCTCGCACATCAACTTCAACACCCTGGAAAACATCGCCGACGCCCTGACGGAGCTGCCCCAGCGCACCCGCTACGCGTTCGAGATGTACCGCCTGCACGGCGTGCCGCAAAAGGACATCGCCAAGGAACTGGGCGTATCGCCGACCCTGGTGAACTTCATGATCCGCGACGCGCTGGTGCATTGCCGCAAGGTGTCGGGCAGTCATAGCGATACGTTTGCGCGCCGGGTCTGAAGACAATACTGTTCAAAAATGTGGAATCGTCGCACCGCCCCTCCCACATTTGATCTGCATTTGCAGGGCAAGAATCAGTAATGCCGCGCGCTTGTGGGCGAAGTCGAATGCTTGGTGGCAATGGGGGCAACGATTCTGCGCCGAGCCTGCGGCTCCCACGTAGCGAGGCTTATCCAGATAAAAGTAATGCACCATCGCCGCCAGCCGCGCATCGAAACGCCGCAGCACTTGGCCGTGGGAAAGATCGCGAAGGTCTGCAGGATGGGGCATCGGGGGCGCTCACAAAGATCATCAACCGTTGATGAAATGACGTGAGCACAGGCAGGAAATTTAGCCCTCAGGGCGTCGGCATCACATCGATGCGGTAGGGCTCGAAAATCTTCAGCATCTGGCCATTGTCACGCAGGCCCTTGAGCAGCGCGGCAAACGCCTCGCCCGTGATCGGCGCCTTGGGCCGCAGCAGCGCGTAGTGGTGATAGACCTGGTCGATACGCTCCGAGACCAGGAAATCCCCAGCCATGTCCGCATTGCGCACCATGAAATCACTCAGGTACGAACGGGTCACCAGCGCGATATCGGCGCGCCCGCGCACCACCATCAGCAGGTTGCTGTCATGGGAGTAGGTCAACGTGGCGTTGAAGTGCTCGGCCATGTACTTGGGGTCGGGGTTGAAGTTGGCAAAGGCGTAGTGATAACCGCTGAACACCGCCAGGCGTTTGCCAGCGAGGTCGGCGAAGTAGTCCTGGCCGCGACCGGGCTGGCGCTCGGCGACGAAGATTTCCGCGTCTTCCAGGCCCATGTCGACACTGGTGTGGGGGATTTTCTGCCAGCCCCAGTCGGGGTTTTCGAAGATGGCCATGTCGACGCGGCCCTGCTCGAAATCACGAAAGCGCCGTGGAATCGAAGTAGGCACCAACACAAACTGGTAATCGCTTTGCGCCGCGTTCAGGGCCTCGACCAGTTGCGGCAACAAGCCGGTGTCGGCGCCCTGCTCGGGGCGTACGGTGTAGGGCGGGAAATGCGCCGCGCCAATGCGCACCAGTTGCGCAGCCGAAGCCGTCGCCAGCCACGCGGTGCCCAGTGCCCAAAAAGTAAGTCCTGCAGCCAGCCGCCAAGGCGAAAACATCAAGGCACACACCGTTGAATTCTCTGATGGCGATAAGCTAGGCGTTTTTGTCTGGCGAGACAACTTTCCACCGGCAAATTAATAGCTTGCGCCTCAATCGGCTTTCAGAACCATCAACAGGGCTTCTTCGGCCAATTGTTCGAGCGTGAGGCTGCCCCCCTCGGCGCGGAACCAGGTGGTGGTCCACGACAAGGCCCCGGTGAGGAAGCGCCGGGTGATAAACACGTCACCCTTGATGTAGCCGGCGGCCTTGGCTTCGCCCAGCACTTGCAGCCAGATGGCCTCATACACGTCGCGCAGCGCCAGTACCTGGGCCTGGCCTTCTTCCGACAACGAACGCCATTCGTACACCAGCACCGCCATGGCCTCGCCGGTGCCGCCCATGATCGACTGCAATTCGCAGCGAATCAGCGCCAGTACACGCTCGCGCACGCTCGTCGCCTGGGCCAGCGCGGCGCGCATCATCGCGGTGTTGTAGTGGATGGTTTCCTCCATCACCGCGCGCAGGATCTCATCCTTGCTCTTGAAGTGATGGAAGATGCTGCCGGACTGGATGCCCACGGCGCCGGCCAGGTCGCGCACAGTGGTGCGCTCGAAGCCCTTGTTGCGAAACAGGTGAGCCGCGGTCTGCAGCAGCTTGCCCCGCGCACTGTCGGGGTCGGTCAATTGGCCGGCGTCGACCATGCTGCGCATCACCTGCTGGGCTTGGTGCTCGTCCATGCTGCTCTCCTCTACTTCTACAATCGTCTTGGCCGGCAATTTAGGCCGTGGCAGCCAACCAAGCAAGCGCTTGGGCAAAACTTGTTTCGGCAGTTTACAAACCAAGCGCTTGCTTGGTAGTCTCGGCACCAGCCATTCGAGGAAGGATTTCTCATGAGCAAGACGGTTCGTATCGGCTGCGCCAGCGCCTTCTGGGGCGACACCTGCACCGCTGCTGCCCAATTGGTGCACGGCGGCGCGCTGGATTACCTGGTGTTCGACTACCTGGCGGAAGTCACGATGTCGATCCTCGCCGGTGCGCGAATGAAAGACCCCCAGGCCGGCTACGCCACGGATTTTGTCGAGGTGCTCACGCCGCTGCTGGCCGAGATCCAGCGCCAGGGCATCCGCGTGATCAGCAACGCCGGCGGCATCCACCCCCAGGCCTGCGCCGCCGCGCTGCAAGCGGCCTGCGACAAGGCCCAATTGCCGCTGAAAATCGCCGTGCTGCTGGGCGATGACCTGCAACCCCAGTTGAAAAAACTGCACGGCATCAGCGATATGTTCAACGGCGCGCCCCTGCCGCCGGTGTGCGTGTCGGCCAACGCTTACCTCGGCGCGCCGGGCATCGTGCAGGCACTTGGGCTGGGCGCCGACATCGTGATCACCGGCCGCGTGGTCGACAGCGCGGTGGTCAGCGCCGCACTGGTGCATGAATTCGACTGGGCCTGGCAAGACTACGACCGCCTGGCCCAGGCCGCGTTGGCCGGGCATATCATTGAATGCGGCGCGCAGTGCACCGGCGGCAACTTCACCGATTGGCGCGAGGTGCCGGACTACGAGCACATCGGTTTCCCCATTGTCGAAGTCAGCGCCGACGGCCAGTTCACCGTCAGCAAAGTCGACGGCACCGGCGGGCTGGTCAGCGAACTCAGCGTGGCCGAGCAGCTGCTGTACGAAATCGGCGACCCGCGCGCGTACCTGCTGCCCGATGTGATTTGCGATTTCAGCCAGGTCAAAGTGCAGCAACAGGGCAAAAACACGGTGCGCCTGCACGGGGCCAAGGGCTCGCCGCCCACCGGCCAGTACAAAGTCAGTGCGACTTACCCCGACGGTTTCCGCTGCACCGCCAGTTGCCTGATCGCCGGGATCGACGCAGTGGCCAAGGCCGAGCGGGTCAGCCAGGCGATCATCAACAAGACCTCGGAACTGTTCAGCCAGCGCGGCTGGGCGCCTTACACCGAGGTGAATATCGAACTGCTCGGCAGCGAGGCCACCTACGGCGCCCACGCCCGGCGCGAGGATTGCCGCGAGGTGGTGGTAAAACTGGCGGTGCGCCATCCGAGCAAGCAGGCACTGGTGCTGTTCGCCCGCGAGATCGCCCAGGCGGCTACCGGCATGGCGCCGGGGCTGACCGGCATTGTCGGCGGGCGGCCCACGGTGTATCCGCTGATTCGGCTGTTCTCATTCCTGATCGACAAAACCGCCTGCACGCCGCAGATCGACTTTCAGGGCCAGCGACACCCTTGCCAGCTGCCAAGCAACGACGCGCCCACCCTGCCCGCCGCCCCCGTCGACCCGCCCAAACCCCAAGGCCGCGCCGACGCCAGTGTGCCGCTGGTGAAACTCGCCGTGGCGCGCTCCGGCGACAAGGGCAACCACAGCAATATCGGCGTGATCGCCCGTCAGCCCGAGTACCTGGCGTGGATCGCCGAAACTCTGACCCCGGAGGTGATTGTCGACTGGATGGGCCACGTGCTCGACCCCGTGCACGGCCGCGTCGAGCGCTGGTACCTGCCCGGCAGCCACAGCCTCAACTTCCTGCTGGAAAACGCCCTGGGCGGCGGCGGCATCGCCAGCCTGCGCATCGACCCGCAGGGCAAGGCCTTCGCCCAGCAACTGCTGGAAATCCCGATTGCCGTGCCGCAACACATCGCCGACTCACTCACTTAAAGGATTGTCGCCGTGGCCTTCGACTCGATCTTCAAAGCCGACCTGTTCCAGGGGCACACCGTGATCGTCACCGGCGGTGGCAGCGGCATTGGCCGTTGCACTGCCCATGAACTGGCGGCCCTCGGCGCGCGGGTGATCCTGGTGGGGCGCAAGCCGGAAAAGCTGCAAAAGGTCGCGGCGGAAATTGCCGAAGACGGCGGCATCGCCCATTGGCAGGCCTGTGATATTCGCGATGAAGAAGCGGTGAAGGCGCTGGTGACGCAGCTCATTCACGCGCACGGGCCGATTCATGGGCTAGTCAATAACGCCGGTGGCCAATACCCGTCGCCGCTCGCGTCGATCAATCAGAAAGGCTTTGAAACCGTGCTGCGCACCAACCTGGTCGGCGGCTTCCTGGTGGCGCGGGAAGTGTTCAACCAATCCATGAGCAAGCACGGCGGCGCCATCGTCAACATGCTCGCCGACATGTGGGGCGGCATGCCCGGCATGGGCCACTCCGGTGCCGCGCGCGCCGGCATGGACAATTTCACCAAGACCGCCGCGTTCGAGTGGGGTTACGCCGGGGTGCGAGTGAATGCCGTAGCGCCAGGCTGGATCGCATCCAGCGGCATGGACACCTACGAAGGCGCGTTCAAGGCGGTGATCCCGACTTTGCGCGAGCATGTGCCACTCAAGCGCATCGGCACCGAATCGGAAGTCAGCGCGGCCATCGTGTTCCTGCTCAGCCCCGCCGCCGCGTTCATCAGCGGCAGCACCTTGCGCATCGACGGCGCCGCCAGCCTGGGCAGCCGTGCCTGGCCGCTGCACAAGGCGCAGTCGCCGAGTGAACCCTTCAATGGCTTCCACCGCGCCTACCTGCCCGACGTGCTCAAGGAGGACAAGTAAGCCATGCCGACCCTCGACAGCCTGATCGACGCCCACAGCCCGCAGTTCGCACAGAACCGCGACGCCATGCTGACCGGCATCCAACACCTGCGCCAACTGGAACAGGCCCTGCTCGCCAAGGCCGAGGAAGCCAGGCCCAAGTTCGACAAGCGCGGCCAGTTGCTGCCGCGCGAACGCCTCAACTTGCTGCTGGACCCCGGCGCGCCGTTCCTGGAGCTGGCCAGCCTGGCCGGCTACAAGCTGCATGACGACAAGGACGGCAGTGCCGCCGGAGGCGGCTTGATCGCCGGCATCGGCTACGTCAGCGGCGTGCGCATGCTGGTGGTGGCCAATAACAGCGCGATCAAGGGCGGCACGATTTCGCCCACCGGGCTGAAAAAATCCCTGCGCCTGCAACAGATCGCCATGGACAACAAACTGCCGGTGGTGACCCTGGCCGAAAGCGGCGGCGCCAACCTCAACTATGCCGCCGAGATTTTCGTCGAAGGCGCGCGCAGTTTTGCCAACCAGGCGCGCATGTCGGCCATGGGCTTGCCGCAGATCACCGTGGTGCATGGCTCGGCCACGGCGGGCGGGGCGTATCAGCCGGGGCTGTCGGACTACGTGGTGGTGGTGCGCGGCAAGGCCAAGCTGTTTCTGGCCGGGCCGCCGCTGCTCAAGGCCGCCACCGGCGAAGTGGCCACCGATGAGGAATTGGGCGGCGCCGAGATGCACGCGCAAACCGCCGGTACTGCTGAATACCTGGCGGAAAACGATGCCGACGGTGTGCGCATCGTGCGTGAGATTGTCGGCCTGCTGCCGTGGGACGACCGCCTGCCGCCAGCGCCAAAACGCGCCTACGCAGAGCCGCTGTACCCCATCGACGAGCTGCTGGGGCTGATCCCCGATGACCCAAAAAAGCCCTACGACGTGCGCGAAATCCTCGCACGCCTGGCCGACGCTTCGCAGTTCCTTGAGTTCAAGGGCGAGTTCGACCCCCACACCGTCTGCGGCCACCTGCACATCCAGGGCCGCGCCGTCGGGGTGATCGGCAACAACGGCCCGATCACGCCCAAGGGCGCGAGCAAGGCCGCGCAGTTTATCCAGCTGTGCGACCAGAGCCGCACGCCGCTGCTGTTTTTGCACAACACCACCGGCTTCATGGTCGGCACCGAGGCGGAGCAGCAAGGGGTGATCAAGCACGGCGCAAAGATGATCCAGGCGGTGGCGAATGCGCGGGTGCCTAAACTTACGGTGGTGGTCGGCGGCTCCTACGGCGCCGGCAACTATGCGATGTGCGGGCGCGGCCTCGACCCGCGTTTTATCTTCGCCTGGCCCAACAGCCGCACGGCGGTGATGGGCGGCGCGCAGGCGGGCAAGGTGCTGCGCATCGTCACCGAGGCCAAGCAGTTGAAGGACGGTTTGGTGCCCGACCCCAAGGTGCTGGACATGCTGGAACAGGTCACCACGCAGAAACTCGACAGCCAATCCACTGCGCTGTATGGCAGCGCGAATCTGTGGGATGACGGGCTGATTGATCCACGGGATACCCGCACGCTGTTGGGGTTTCTGCTGGATATCTGTCATGAGGCGCAAGTGCGTGAGTTGCACCCCAATACCTTCGGCGTAGCGCGCTTTTAAGGAGAACCATAAAAATGATCTTCACCCAGGAACACCAGGAACTGCGCCGCAGCGTGCGCGCCTTCGTCGACCGCGAGATCAACCCCCATGTGGACGAATGGGAAAAAGCCGGACGCTTTCCCATCCACGAAATTTTCCGCAAGGCCGGCGACCTCGGCCTGCTGGGCATTTCCAAGCCGGAAAAATTCGGCGGCATGGGCCTGGACTACAGCTACTCGATCGTCGCCGCCGAAGAATTCGGCACCATCCATTGCGGCGGCATCCCCATGTCCATCGGCGTGCAGACCGACATGTGCACCCCCGCCCTCGCCCGCTTTGGCTCCGATGAACTGCGCGATGAGTTTTTGCGCCCGGCCATCAGCGGCGAGCAGGTCGGCTGCATCGGCGTCTCGGAAACCGGTGCTGGCTCCGACGTTGCCGGGCTCAAGACCCATGCGCGCAAGGACGGCGACGACTACGTGATCAACGGCAGCAAAATGTGGATCACCAACTCGCCCAGCGCGGACTTTATCTGCCTGCTGGCCAACACCTCCGACGACAAGCCGCATATCAACAAGTCGCTGATCATGCTGCCGATGAACACGCCGGGGATCAGCGTCAGCCCGCCCCTGGAAAAACTCGGCATGCACAGCTCCGAGACGGCCCAGATATTCTTTGACGACGTGCGAATTCCCCAGCGCAACCGCATCGGCCATGAAGGCGCGGGGTTCATGATGCAGATGCTGCAGTTCCAGGAAGAACGCCTGTTTGGCGCGGCCAATATGATCAAGGGCCTCGAGCAGTGCATCGACAGCACCATCGCGTACTGCAAGGAACGCCAGACTTTCGGCAAGGCACTGATCGACAACCAGGTCATCCACTTCCGCCTCGCCGAGCTCTCCACCGAAATCGAATGCCTGCGCGCGCTGGTGTACCAGGCCACCGAGCAATACATCAAAGGCCAGGACGTCACCCGCCTGGCGTCCATGGCCAAACTCAAGGCCGGGCGCCTGGGCCGTGAAGTCAGCGACAGCTGCCTGCAATACTGGGGCGGCATGGGCTTCATGTGGGACAACCCGGTGGCCCGCGCCTATCGCGACGTGCGCCTGGTGTCGATTGGCGGCGGCGCCGACGAAATCATGCTGGGCATCATCTGCAAACTGATGGGCACCTTGCCTGGGAAAAAACCATGAAGACCCTGCTGCTGGAACCGCATAACGGCGTGCTGCACATCACCCTCAACCGGCCGGAATGCCGCAATGCGATGAGCCTGGAAATGGTCAACGAACTGCGCGCGGTGCTGGCGCAGCTGGACAGCCAGGTGCGCGCCGTAGTGATCAGCGGCGCAGGCGGGCACTTTTGCGCCGGCGCCGATGTGAAGGATCTGGTCAGCGCGGGCAACCAATTGCAGGCCTTGAACCGCGCGTTCGGCACCTTGCTGCAAGCCGTGCAAGCAGTGCCGCAAGTGGTGATCGTGGTGCTGCAAGGCGCGGTGCTGGGCGGTGGGTTTGGCCTGGCGTGCGTGAGTGATATTGCGATTGCCGATCACCAGGCGCAGTTCGGTTTGCCGGAGACCAGCCTGGGGTTGTTGCCGGCGCAGATTGCGCCGTTTGTGGTCAAGCGCATCGGCCTCACGCAAGCACGCCGGCTGGCGCTGACGGCGGCGCGGTTTGATGGGGTGGAGGCGCAGCGCTTGGGCGTGGTGCATTTTGCCGAGGGTGATGCCCAGGCGTTGGCGCAGCGCTTGGATGAGGTGTTGGGACAGGTGTTGCGGTGTGCGCCGGGGGCGAATGGGCGGACCAAGGCGTTGTTGTTGGCCAGCGTGGAGGAGCCGCTGGGCGATGTGTTGGATCGCGGGGCGCTTTGGTTTGCCGAGGCAGTGACGGGGGCGGAAGGAATTGAAGGGACTCAGGCATTTGTGCAGAAGCGCAAGCCCGGTTGGGCCAGATGAGCAGAGTGAGATGCATCGGGACTGTATGGAGATCAAAATGTGGGAGGGGGCTTGCCCCCGATGAGGGGGTGTCAGTGGATGAATCTGTAGCTGACCCACCGCTATCGGGGGCAAGCCCCCTCCCACATTTTTGACTGAGTTCAACCCTGAGATACCGGTCGGCTACCAGGACGCCGGGTTAGTCGCTGTAAGAGCGGAACCATAAGCAGCCGTTACCGCAGAAACGGATATGTACACGGAGCACAAGAACATGCCGCAGCTAACCAAGATCCTGATCGCCAACCGCGGCGAAATCGCCTGCCGCATCCAACGCACCGCTCACTCCCTGGGCTATCGCACTGTCGCCATCCACAGCGACGCCGACACCCACGCCCTGCACGTGCAAATGGCTGACGAAGCCATCAACATCGGCCCCGCCCCGGTAAACCAGTCCTACCTGAACACCGAAGCCATCCTCAACGCCGCCAAAAAAACCGGCGCCGACGCCATACACCCCGGCTACGGCTTCCTCTCCGAAAACCCCGACTTCGCCCAAGCCTGCCTCAACGCCGGCATCACCTTCATCGGCCCCAGCCCCCAGGCCATCGAACTGATGGGCAGCAAACGCCTGTCCAAACTCGCCATGCTCGACGCCGGCGTCCCCTGCATCGCCGGCTACCAGGGCAGCGCCCAGGACGACGCCACCCTGCAACAAGAGGCCAACCGCATCGGCTACCCCCTGATGATCAAGGCCAGCGCCGGTGGCGGCGGCCGCGGCATGCGCCTGGTGCAAATGGCCGAGGCCCTGCTGGACAACCTCCACACCGCACGCTCGGAAGCCAAAAACGCCTTCGGCAGCGACGAACTGATCCTCGAACAGGCCCTGATCGACCCGCGCCACGTCGAAATCCAACTGTTCGGCGACAGCCAAGGCAATCTCATCTACCTCGGCGAGCGCGACTGCTCGATCCAGCGCCGTCACCAGAAAATCATCGAAGAAGCGCCCTGCCCGGTCATGACGCCCGCACTGCGCCAAGCCATGGGTGAAGCCGCGCTCAAGGCCGGGCGGGCGGTCAATTATGTCGGCGCCGGCACCGTGGAATTCCTGCTCGACCGCAACGGCCAGTTCTACTTCCTGGAAATGAACACCCGCCTGCAAGTCGAACACCCTGTCACCGAAATGATCACCGGCCTCGACCTGGTGGCCTGGCAACTGCAGATCGCCAGCGGCGAGCCGCTGCCGCTGACGCAAGCAGAGGTCACCCTGAGCGGCCACGCCATGGAAGTGCGCCTGTACGCCGAAGACCCGGCCCAGGGCTTCCTGCCGCAAACCGGTGAGGTGCTGCGCTGGAAACCGGCGCCTGGAATCCGCACCGACCACGGGCTGCTCGAAGGCGAAAACATCAGCCCGTTCTACGACGCTATGCAAGCCAAGATCATCGCCCACGGCGCCACCCGCGAAGAGGCTCGGCGCAAATTGCTGCGCGCGGTGCAGGACACGGTATTGCTGGGGGTCACGACCAATCAGCAACTGCTGGCCGACCTGCTGCAGCATCGCGACTTTATCGAGGGTGATTTCAGCACCGGGTTTATCGCCGAACACTTCAGCGAAATCCCGCCCCAACGCCCATCAACCGAACAGCTCAGCCTGGCTGCCGCGCTGTTTTACCAACACAGCGCCGACCAGCATCCCCAAGGCCTGGCAGGCTGGCGCAATAACGCCAGCGTGCCGTGGACCTATCGTCTGGAGGTCAACGGCGACATCCACCCCGTCAGCGCCGAGCCGCTGCCCGTCACCAGCGACGGCCGCCACGCCACCGTGGTGCTCGACGGCATCCGCCGACGCATCCCCTATCACCTCGAAGGCGACCAGCTGTGGCTGCCCGGCATCCGCGTGCTCAACCGCACCCAGCAAGTCGTCAGCCGCCAGGCCGACGCCGGCAGCGGCACAGTCAAGGCACCGATGGACGGTGCCATCGTCGACGTGCGGGTCAGCGCCGGTGACCGCGTGACCAAAGGCCAACTGCTGCTGGTGCTCGAAGCCATGAAAATGGAGCATCCGCTGAAAGCCGGCATGGATGGCGTGATCAAGCGCGTGCAGGTTGGGACAGGTGATCAGGTGCGCAATCGCCAGGTACTGCTGGAGATCGAATAACGCCCTAGGCGGAACTACAGGGCCACGCTACGCTCTATCCCCATCAGGAAGGGACGAGTACGGGAACCTGCACCATGCCTCATTGGCTGATTATTGACCTTGAAGCCACCACGGATGACGGCGGCTGGCCCGTGACGGAGATGGAAGTCATCGAGATCGGCGCGAGCCTGGTCAACCGCGATGGCCGCGAGCTGGACCACTTCCAGCGCTTCGTGCGGCCGCTGCGCCGGCCCCTGCTGACGCCCTTTTGTCGCAAGCTGACCCACATCACCCAGGCGAATATCGACACGGCCGCGCCGATCACCGAGGTGTGGCCGCTGTTCGAGCGCTGGCTGGGCCAGCACCACCCGCGCCTGGAAGGTTGGGCCAGCTGGGGCGACTACGACCGCGCGCAGCTGGAACTCGAATGGCAGCGCCATGGCCTGGCCAGCGCCCTAGCCCAGACGCCCCATGTGAACCTCAAGCAGCGCTTCGCCAAGGCGCGGCGCCTGGACAAGCCGCTGGGGCTCAATGGCGCCCTGCAATTGGCCGGGATGCAGTTCCATGGCCAGCAACATCGGGCGCTGGAGGATGCACGCAACACGGCGCGCCTGTTGCCGCTGATTTTGCCGGTCTAGGCAGCTCCCCTGCCCTTGGGCATACTGGCCGACCTTTCCAGACCCTTTTTCCGAGGATTCGCCCATGTTTAAAGTCAACGAGTACTTCGACGGCACCGTCAAGTCGATCGCTTTCGGCACCGCAGAAGGCCCTGCGACCATCGGCGTGATGGCCCCGGGTGAATACGAATTCGGCACCGCCCAGCGTGAAATCATGCACGTGGTGTCCGGCGCCCTGACCGTCAAACTGCCGGATGCCAACGACTGGGAAACCTTCGCCGCCGGCACCCAGTTCAACGTGCCGGCCAACAGCAAGTTCCAGCTCAAGGTCGCCGTGGACACCGCTTACCTGTGTGAATACCGCGGCTGATTGTTACGCCGAACAAAAAAATGCCCGTCTCCTGCGAGACGGGCATTTTTTATGGGCGCGGGAATTACTCGAGAATCGTCACCGGCATGCCGACTTCCAGGCTTCCGAAGCCATCGTTGACCAGGTTCTGGCCGAAAATCGCGCCGTTTTCGGTCTTGCGGTACGTCTCAAGGGTGGCGAAGGGTTCGCGGTCGGCGCTGCGCTCGCCGGTCTGTGGGTCGATGGTGGTGAGGATGCAGCGTGAGCATGGCTTGACCGCGCGAAACTCTACATCGCCGATGCGCAGGCGCTTCCAGCCGTCTTCGGCAAACGCCGCACTGCCTTCGATCACCAGGTTGGGGCGAAAGCGCAGCATCTCCATCGGCCGGCCGATGCGCTGCGAGAGGTCGTCGAGGGAGGCCTGGCCGATCAGCAGCAGCGGGTAACCGTCGGCAAAGGCCACCTGGTCATCGTCGCGCCCGTAGCCGGCTTCGGTGGTGCGCGCACGTTCCAGGGGAATTTGCACCAGCCGGGTCGGCTTGCCGATAAAGTCGCTGACCCAGGCCGCGGCCTCGTCGCCGGCATCCGGCACGCGCAAGGTGTCGCGCCATATGGTCACGCCGCGCAACTCGGCGGCGGTGCCAGGCAGGGCCACGTCCAGCGGCGTGTAGCCAGGCGAACTCAGGGTCAGGCCGCCGCTGCTGTTCCACAACGCCGACAACTGGCTCATCTTCGCCACGGCGCGTTGCGTCAGGAACCGCCCGCTGGCCTCGTCGACCAGCATCCAGCGTCGATCCCCTTGCAGCCCGAGTTTATCCAGGCCGATCTGCTGCAAGGCGTCGGCCTTGCCGGACTTCAAGGGGTAACGGTACAACGCGCTGAGACGAAGCATGAGCCTGCATTCCTGAGGAGCAAAGATGCCACCCTAAGGTCAAGCCGGCACTTCGTCCAGCATCAGTCGCTGGCGAACCACGTCCACCAGCTTGTCGGGCTGGAATTTGGACAGGAAGTTGTCGCAGCCGACCTTCTTCACCATCGAGTCGTTGAAGCTGCCCGACAGCGAGGTGTGCAGCACCACATAGAGCCCACGCAGGCGTGGATCGTTGCGGATCTCGGTGGTGAGGCGGTAGCCGTCCATCTCGGGCATTTCGGCGTCGGTGAAAATCATCAGCAGCTTGTCGGTCATCACCTGGCCGCTGTCGGCCCAGCCCTTGAGCATGTTCAGCGCCTTGAGGCCGTCGCTGGCGATGTGCATCTTCACGCCCAACTGGCCCAGGGTGTCGCGCAGCTGCGACAAGGCCACGTTGGAGTCGTCCACCAGCAGCACTTCACGGCCACGGGCGCGTTCCAGCACCGGGTCGTCGAGTTTGTCGCGCGAGACCTTGGCGTTGTACGGCACGATCTCGGCCAGCACTTTTTCCACGTCGATGATTTCCACCAGTTGGTCGTCGACCTTGCTGATGGCAGTGAGGTAATGCTGGCGCCCGGCACTGGCCGGCGGCGGCAGGATGGCTTCCCAGTTCATGTTGACGATGCGGTCCACGCCGCCCACCAGGAAGGCCTGTACCGAGCGGTTGTACTCGGTGACGATGATCGTACTGTTGGGGCCCGGTACCAGTGGCCGCATGCCGATAGCCTGGGACAGGTCGATCACCGGCAGGGTCTGGCCTCGCAGGTTGACCACACCGCACACAAACGGATGGCGCTGGGGCATCAACGTCAGCTTGGGCAGTTGCAGGACTTCCTGCACCTTGAACACGTTGATCGCGAACAACTGCCGCCCGGCAAGGCGAAACATGAGGATCTCCAGGCGATTCTCACCGACCAGTTGCGTACGTTGATCTACCGTGTCGAGAATGCCGGCCATTAAAAGCTCCTGATTTGCGCGGAAAGTGGCGCGAAGGGTATGTGCAGTTCTATAGCGAGTTATCGGCGGCGAGCGCCAGACCTTGACCCCTGTAAAATGCCATGTAAATTCATTGATGTCACACTGACATCATGCTTTACTGCGCAGGCCTGTTCATATGGCGGTACAGCGACGTTGCGCGACATTCAAATCGACGCAAGGTTCCACCATGTAAGGGATTCCCCTATGCGCAATCGGGTCCAACCTGATATTCGCAATATCTAATAGCCATTAATGTGACGCCATTCTCAATGCATGAATGGAGTCAGGCTTTTGTTTGCAATCCCAAGCCCTCGGCCCACGGGTCTTCCAGACATTCACGTCACGGCAAGTGAAAGTGTGCAATTGACCGCATGGGCAACGTACAGCCGTCGCCGTCATTTAAATAAACGTCCTACTGAAATTTCGGAAGCAAGCTACAGATTTCAGTCATATTTCAGCGCTAGTTTTAAGCCATTCACCCGGTGCGACATCTCATCACCCGACCTTAAGTTGTGGAGACTTGCATGATGAACGACGGTAACGAATGGCAACTTGCACTTCCCGATTTCTTGAATGAAGCGGAAAAACTGCTGCTCAAGTCAGAAGAGTGCCTCAGTCATCTGCATCTGATTCGAAATGACAGCGACGCGATCGACTGCATGAAAATCAGCCTGATCAAACTCGCCGAGAAGGCCGACGCCCTGGCCCTGCAGGCGATCAGCGAATTCTCGCGGCATATCCAATACCTGATCGCCAACGCCGAAAACCCCTTGCAACTGCATGATCAAGCCCTGGACGCGTTGCATGATTGCCTCACCTTGCTGGCGTGGCAGTTGGAGCTTATCGACGCCAAGACCGGCCAACTGACGCTGGATGAAACGGAACAAACCACGTTGATCGCCACGGTCACCCTGCAGATTCCGCAGAAGGACTTCAGTCCCAAGCCGCAGCAACGCGCGCATCACGCGTCTTGATGCCAACAGCAGGTCGCATTCAATACCAGAGTTATCTAAAAACGACAGGCACATATAGCAGATAGCCACTAACGGACATAACGATACAAAACAACTTTAGTTATACAACTTCCCACTGTTCAAACTCTGAGAGATATCCCAGGGTATTTGCCTGGATAATGACCGCACCCGGCAAAGTGTCAGGCGACCAACGGTTACAGGGGTGGTACTATGCCCCGCTCGAAGTGACTCAACTTCACCATGTATAAAAACGATTCGGCCACGCATTCCACACAAAGCCCTGTCAGCCGCCGTGACCGGTCTTTCCGCAGCGAACCCTCATTGGCTCCATCCGCTATGTACGCCAACCTCAAGTCACTCCTCGCCAGGTCCGTGTCCCGCAGCCATGCAGGCCGCTTGATCCTCGCCCTGTGCCTGGGTTCGCTGCTGCTGAGCCTTTGGGCCTATGCCAACGCCGAGCCCTTGCCGCTGGCGGTGTTGCTGCTCAACCTGGCGACCCTGGTGCTGCTCGGCCTGCGACAGTGGCGCTCGCGCAAATCCATCAAGTTCCAACCCCAGGAACTCGCCGACCGCTTGCTGCAAGTGCAGGAAAACGAACGCCACCGCCTGAGCCGCGACCTGCACGACGACATCGGCCAGTTGCTCACCGCCGCCAAGCTGCAGAGCGAATGGCTCAAGCGCCGCCTGCCGGAAGACCTGCAAAGCCAATGCACGGTGCTGTGCAACACCCTCAATGAAACCCTGGCCAAGGTGCGCGACGTCTCCGCCATCCTCAACCCGCGCCAGTTGGCCAGTCTGGGCCTGGAAGCCAGCCTGCGCGCGCACCTGCTCAAGACCCTTGAAAACACGCCGGTGCACTGGAGCCTGGAATGCCAGCAACGGCTGACCGGCATCCCCGAAGAAACCGCCGTGGCCGCCTTTCGCATTACCCAGGAAGCCGTGACCAACATGCTACGCCACGCCCAGGCGCGCAATTTGCTGGTCCGCCTGCAACGCCTGCCCGAAGGCCTGTCGCTGACCATCAGCGACGACGGCCAGGGCTTTTCGCCTGCCATCAACCCCGGCCTGGAAGGTCAACGGGGCATGGCCGGCATGTCCGAGCGGATAGATCAGCTTGGCGGTTCATTATCCGTCAGCAGCCAGCCAGGCAAAGGGACACGGATCGACGCGCTTTTCCCCTGGGCGCCGCGCGCCCTCGAACGGGCCAGTTCCCCTAAGGTTCTCGAGTGAGCTGCACATTACTCCTGGTGGATGACCATGCACTGATCCGGGCCGGCGTACGCGCGCTGGTCCTGGATATTCCCGGCTACACCGTGATCGGCGAAGCCAGCGATGGCGCGCAGTTGCTGGAGCAGTTCAGCGCCTTGCAGCCCGACATCGTGCTGCTGGACCTGTCGATGAAGCACACCGGCGGGCTGGATGCCTTGCAGCAGCTCAAGCGCGCCTACCCCAAGAGCCGCGTGCTGATCCTGTCGATGCACACCGACCCGGAGCTGATCATGTGCGCGCTGGAGTCCGGCGCCCATGGCTACCTGCTCAAGGACACCACCGCCAACGAGCTGGAACATGCGCTGCGGGCATTGCGCAATAACGAGCGCTACCTGAGCCCGGCGATCGCCCACACGGTGATCAATCAGGCGCTGGTGCGCGGCCAGGGTGCCACCACACCCGCAGGAGGCAGCCATAACCTCACGGCCCGCCAGTTGGAGATCCTGCGCCTGATTGTGCGGGGCAAGTCCACCCGGGAAATCGCCCACGGCCTGGGCCTTAGCATCAAGACCGTGGAAGCGCACCGCTCGCAGATCATGAAGCGCCTGCAGATTTTCGACGTGGCCGGCCTGGTGCTATTTGCCGTGCGCGAGCAAATCATCAGCCTGGACGACTAGGGGCGAACCCACCGGCAGGTGCACGCGCAGGGCTTTGGGCATGGCCTCGAAGTGCAGGTCGTCGCCCTCCAGCGGCTCGCCGTCAAGGTTGATGTACAGCCCTTGCGCCACCTTGATATTGACCCACGGCAGGCGCGCCCGCACGAACATGGTGTCCAGTCCCCAGCCGTTGTTCATCAGCTCACGCAGGGTGCCGACCACCTCCTGGGGCGCCGGCAAAATGCTGATATCCAGCAAGCCGTCATCCGCCAGCGCGCCGGGGCACAGCACATGCCCGCCCCCCGCCTGGCGACCGTTACCGATGCCCAGCGCGAGCAGTTCTCCCTTCCAGTGGAAGTCCGGGCCATCCAGCTCGGCGTAGGCGGCCTTCAATTCGCTGAAGCGAGTCAGGCCAGTGAACAGGTACGCGGCGCCGCCCAGCACCTTCTTCAAGTCTTCGGACGTATTGGCGGTGACCTGGCTGCCGAAGCCGCCGGTTGCCATGTTGAGGAAGATCTGCCCGCCGACCACGCCGAGGTCGATGGCCCGTGGCGGCACGTCCAGCAGCGCCAGCGCCTGGGCTGGCTCCAGCGGCACACCGGCGGCCTTGGCGAAGTCATTCGCGGTGCCCAGGGGCATCAGCACCAGGCTGGCGTCAGTCTTGGCCAGGGCCATGGCTTCGGCGACGTCACGCAACGTGCCGTCGCCGCCACCGGCGATGATGTGGGTGTAGCCGCCGTCCAGGGCCTCGTTGACCAGGCGCTGGGCGTCGCCGCCCTCCCAGGTGACCCGCACCGCCAACTCCCCGCCCTGCTCACGCCGGGCCTGCACGGCGGCGCGCACGTCCTCGTTGAGGGCTTGCTTGCCGTGGAGGATCAACAGGGCTTTGGGGGTGGTCATGGTGGGGCTACTCCTGGGAGAAAGGGTTCCTGATGGATGTTGACCACAAGCAAGAGGCAAAAGGTCGTCAGGCGCGAAAATAATCCCCAGGACAATGCAGATGCAAATGTGGGAGGGGGCTTGCCCCCGATAGCAGTGTGTCAGTCAGTCCATCTGATACTGAAACACCGCCATCGGGGGCAAGCCCCCTCCCACATTTTGATCAGGGTAAGCCGTCAGCCTTTATGCAGCTTACTCATCAACTGCGCCTCGGCCTGAGTCAACCCACACGACTGCGTCAGCTCGTCCACGGTCGCGCCCATGCCCACCAGCTTGGCAGCCTGCGCAAACGAAAGGCTCGACGGATCACGCTGTTCAATCTGCGCCAACTTGTCGGGCAACGGCGCCAGAATCGCGCGCAGTTCATGCACCTCATCGCCGACCTTCACCGCGCTCTGCTGGTAATGATCAACCCGCTTGAGCAACTCCAGAATCCGCCGATCCCGCAGCGCATCGCGCTCGGCCTGTTGCATGACCAACTCGCTCTGCTGGCGCACATAGCGCAGCAGAAATGCCAACGTCCCGGCCCATAACAGGGCCAGGACAATTACCGCCGCCTCAAGGAACAATCAGATGCTCTCCAGTTCCGACCATTCTTCTTCGCTCATCATCTTGTCCAGCTCAACCAGAATCAGCAGTTCGCCGTTCTTGTTGCACACGCCCTGGATGAACTTGGCGGATTCTTCGTTGCCCACGTTCGGCGCGGTTTCCACTTCCGATTGGCGCAGGTAGACCACTTCGGCCACGCTGTCGACCATGATCCCGACCACTTGCTTGTCGGCTTCGATGATCACGATACGGGTGTTGTCATTGACTTCGGTTGGCACCAGGCCGAAACGCTGGCGGGTGTCGATCACCGTCACCACGTTGCCGCGCAGGTTGATGATGCCCAGCACGTAGCTTGGCGCACCCGGAACCGGAGCGATCTCGGTGTAGCGCAGCACTTCCTGCACGCGCATCACGTTAATGCCGTAGGACTCGTTGTCCAGTTTGAAGGTAACCCATTGCAGGATCGGATCATCCAAACCTTGTGCGGACGCTGACTTGTTCATACCCCTGACCCCTTCAAATGCCGTTGGACACGGCGTGTGTGCTGTTCCGAGCCGCACAACCGCGCGACCCTTATTGTTCAATCAACTGCGTTTGTTCACCGGCAACGTCTTGACCGCGCCACTGGCGATCAACTCGGCCAGTTCGGCGACGTCGAGCAACGCGCACATGTGTTCGATCACGGTGCCCGCCAGCCAAGGCCGTTGGCCCCGGTGGCTGCGCCATTTGATTTCATTCGGGTCCAGGCGCAACGAGCGGCTGACTTGATGCACCGCCAGCCCCCACTCGTAGCCCTGCACCGAGATAACGTACTGCAAACCCTGGCGGAAATCATCGCGGTAGCGGTCGGGCATCACCCAGCGCGCGGTGTCCAGCACCTTGAGGTTGCCGGCCTGGCTGGGCAGGATGCCGAGGAACCACTCCGGTTGCCCGAACAGCGGTGTCAGCTCCTGGCCTTCCAGGGAATAGATCGAGCCCAGGCACACCAGCGGCACCGCCAGGGTCAACCCGGCGACGTCGAACAACAGGCACTCGAACGGCTCCGCCGCCCAGGCCGGGCGGTCGTCGCCGGTCACCGGCGGCGGCGTGATGCTCGGCGGCAGGTGCACTTGCACCACGGGCTCGACCACCATCGGTGCAACCACCACCGGCGCGATCGGCACCACCACGGGCACGCGCTCAACCACCGGCGCGACCTGCGCATCGCGGGCCTGCTCTTCCAGCACCGCCAACTGGAACTCGTCCAGCGTGCTTTCGGCGACTACAGCGGGCTCAAGCACCAGAATCGGTTCCGGCAGCTCTTCTGCGGTCGCGTCCTGCAGCAGGGCATCCAGGTAGGATTCCAGTGCCAGTTGCGGCCGGGTCTTGAATTCGACAGGACGGTTCATCACGCCACCTGCGCGACAAGCTGCTGGGACAGCAGGTGCTTGAGCAACGCGCGGTAGGCCATCACGCCACGGCTTTTACCGTCGAATTGCGACGGCGCCAGGCCCGCTCGGCTGGCATCGCGCAGGCGCGTGTCCACCGGGATATAGCCATTCCAGATGCTTTGCGGGTAGGCATCGCGCAATACCCGCAAGGTGCCAAGCGACGCCTGGGTGCGCCGGTCGAACAAGGTCGGCACGATGCTGTACGGCAGCGCCTGTTTGCGCGAGCGGTTGATCATCGCCAAGGTGCTGACCATACGCTCCAGGCCTTTGACCGCCAAGTGCTCGGTCTGCACCGGGATCACCAATTGCTGGCTGGCCGCCAATGCGTTGACCATCAGCACGCCCAGCAACGGCGGGCTGTCGATGATGGCGTAGTCGAAGTCCTGCCACAGTTGCGCCAGGGTCTTGGCGATCACCAGGCCCAGGCCGCTCTGCCCCGGCGACTGGCGCTCAAGGGTAGCGAGGGCGGTGCTGGACGGCAGCAGGGAGATATTGTCGTTGCTGGTGGGCAGCAGCAGTTGCCCCGGCAGGTCTGCCGGTACGTTGCCCTTGTGCAGGAACAGGTCGTAGTTGCTGTGTTCCAGCGCGTCCGGGTCGTAGCCGAAATAGCTGGTCATGGAGCCATGGGGGTCCAGGTCCACCACGACCACACGCTTGCCCGCCTCGGCCAGCAAACCGGCTAAGGCGATGGAGGTGGTGGTCTTGCCGACCCCACCTTTTTGATTGGCAACTGCCCAGACTCTCATTCGGTTGGTTCCTCCCGGCAGGCACAGGCGCGACCGAGACATTGCATAAGGTTATTGAGCCGGCGACGGAGAATTGACGGCACTCTGACGCACCGGCGGCTTTGCAGGGGCCGGTGCAGTTTGTGTGCCAGCCCGCTTCAAGGCCGCGTCCGGTGTTGCATTGGCGGTGCCGGTGCCGGTCAGGCTGCGGCGCACATCCAGGTTGCGCGAGACCACCAACACCACCCGCCGGTTACGCGCGCGGCCTTCCGCCGTGGCGTTATTGGCCACCGGCTGGAACTCGCCGTAGCCCACCGAGGCCAGGCGACTGGGGTTCACATCCTGCATCGCAAGCATGCGCACGATGCTCGCCGCCCGCGCCGACGACAGCTCCCAGTTGGTCGGGTACTGCGCGGTGCTGATCGGAATATTGTCGGTAAAGCCTTCCACGTGGATCGGGTTTTCGAACGGCTTGAGGATCGCCGCCACCTTGTCGATGATGGTGAACGCCTGGTCGCTGGGCATCGCATCGGCGCTGGCGAACAGCAGGCTGGAGTTCAGCTCGATCTCGACCCACAACTCATTGCCGCGCACGGTCATCTGGTTGGAGCTGATCAGGTCGCCGAACGCGGCGCTGATATCGTCGGCGATGCTTTTCAACGGGTCGCTGGTGCCACCCACGCCAGCGGCAGTTTCATCGCTGTCGTTGACCAGCGGCTTGGCCGGGGTCACGGTCTTGGGCCGTTCTTCGCCAATGGGAATCGGCTTGAGCGCGCGGTCGGCGTCGTTGAACACACCGATCAGCGCCTGGGAAATGACCTTGTACTTGCCTTCATTGATCGACGAGATGGAGTACATCACCACGAAAAACGCGAACAGCAAGGTGATGAAGTCCGCGTAGGACACCAGCCAGCGTTCGTGGTTGACGTGCTCTTCAGGCTCGCGACGGCGACGGCTCATAGAAAATACCTCCCATCAATCCATGAAGCCCTGAAGCTTCAATTCGATGGAGCGCGGGTTCTCGCCCTCGGCGATCGACAGGATGCCTTCGAGCAGCATTTCGCGGTAACGCGACTGGCGCATGGCAATCGACTTGAGCTTGCTGGCCACCGGCAACAGCACCAGGTTGGCACTGGCCACGCCATAGATGGTCGCGACAAACGCCACGGCAATCCCGCTGCCCAGTTGCGAAGGGTCGGCGAGGTTGCCCATCACGTGGATAAGACCCATCACCGCACCGATGATGCCGATGGTCGGCGCGTAGCCGCCCATGCTCTCGTAGACTTTGGCGGCGTTGATATCACGGCTTTCCTGGGTGTAGAAATCCACCTCGAGGATGCTGCGGATCGCTTCCGGCTCGGCGCCGTCGACCAGCAATTGCAGGCCTTTGCGCGCGTAGCTGTCGGGCTCGGCATCGGCCACGCCTTCCAGGCCCAGCAGGCCTTCCTTGCGCGCGGTGAGGCTCCAGTTGACCACGCGGTCGATGCCGCCGGGCAAGTCCACACGCGGCGGGAAAATGATCCAGATCAGGATCTGCATCGCACGCTTGAACGAACTCATTGGTGACTGCAACAACGCCGCGCCCACGGTGCCGCCGATCACGATCAGCGCCGCCGGGCCGTTGGCCAGGGCGCCGAGGTGGCCGCCTTCGAGGTAGTTGCCGCCAATGATCGCGACAAACGCCATGATGATGCCGATCAGGCTCAATACATCCATCAGAGGCAGGCCTCCACCAGGTGCTTGCCGATGTCGTCCAGGCTGTAGACGGCGTCGGCCAGGTCAGCCTTGACGATGGCCATGGGCATACCGTAGATCACGCAACTGGCTTCGTCCTGGGCCCAGATCGCGCTGCCGCCCTGCTTGAGCAGGCGCGCGCCTTCACGGCCGTCGGCGCCCATGCCGGTGAGCACCACCGCCAGAACTTTGTCGCCGTAGGACTTGGCTGCCGAACCGAAGGTGATGTCCACGCACGGCTTGTAATTCAGGCGTTCGTCGCCCGGCAGGATTTTGATCGCGCCGCGCCCGTCGACCATCATCTGCTTGCCACCCGGGGCCAGCAGCGCCAGGCCCGGGCGCAGGATGTCACCGTCTTCGGCTTCCTTGACGCTGATGCGGCACAGCTTGTCCAGGCGCTCGGCGAAGGCCTTGGTGAACGCGGCGGGCATGTGCTGGATCAACACGATAGGCGCCGGGAAGTTGGCCGGCAGTTGCGTCAACACACGCTGCAGGGCCACCGGGCCGCCGGTGGAGGTACCGATGGCAACCAGCTTGTAGGCCTTGCGCTTGGGCGCCGGCGAATGTGCATGCGCCGCCGCGGGAGCAGGCGTACGCACCGGCGGCGCCGCTGGCCGTGCAACCGGCGCAGGGGCCGGGCGACCGAACGACGACGCAGGTGCCGGGGCTGGCGCTGCAACAGGCGCCGGCGCAGGGGCTGGCGTGCTGAACAGGCTGCGACGGTTGCTGCGGGAAATACTGTGGACTTTCTCGCACAGCAGTTGCTTGACCTTCTCGGGGTTGCGCGAGATGTCTTCGAAATTCTTCGGCAGGAAGTCCACCGCACCGGCGTCCAGCGCATCCAGGGTTACCCGGGCGCCTTCGTGGGTCAGCGAGGAGAACATCAATACCGGGGTCGGGCAGCGTTGCATGATGTGTCGAACTGCCGTGATGCCATCCATCATCGGCATTTCGTAGTCCATGGTGATCACGTCGGGTTTCAACGCAATCGCCTGATCAATCGCCTCTTTGCCGTTTGTGGCCGTGCCGATCACCTGAATCGTTGGATCGGCGGAAAGAATTTCCGAGACGCGGCGGCGGAAGAAACCCGAATCGTCCACCACCAGGACCTTGACTGCCATAAAC
>Ga0302347_1001905_pt1 | contig 23103 bp, 20 predicted proteins | sample PhyWR1_FD_202178 | JGI IMG/M metagenome (GOLD analysis project Ga0302347, IMG submission 202178) | Leaf surface microbial communities from wheat plants in UC Gill Tract Community Farm, Albany, California, United States - DLSL W.R1 (v2)... | ecosystem: Host-associated > Plants > Phyllosphere >...
CAACATTTCCATGCTGATCACCCTGTGTTCTCCTGCTCAAAAAGTGAGCAGAAGCAGTTGAACACCTGGGTCAGTTTTCAGTCGGCAGAACAGCCTCTACTGGGTCAGTTTTCGGTCAGCGGCAACAACGTCTACACCCTGCAGCAGGCGGCACGACGATCGTGGAGGATCGGGCAGAAATATCCGGTACGGGTGGTTTTTTTTGGCTACGCACAAAGCTCGCAGATTACCTGCTTGCAGTTGATGGCCAAAAAAATTGCAGTGGCTCAGAGCACGTCGGGAGACGTTCCAGAGTCTGGTCTCGATTCGTTAAACCAGGATGGGGACTCGGTCGAGATGGCACTTGCTAGACAATTAATCACGGTATGACCTCAAGGCCACCTACGGGTGGCCTTTTTTATTCCAGTTCCGCAACCCGCCCTGAGCCATGTGCGTTAGGCCAAGTCATCTCCCCCCAAAAACGCCCAAACACGGTCCGCACTTAAATTTAAGCGGGCGCCAATTCCAGCCCTTTCAAACGCGTATTTTATACAGCTAATACGCCACTCCTACTCCAAACCCATAAAAGCCAAATCTTTCAATAGTTAACTTAAATTTTGAGTAGGAACCAATTCTAGGTATTTCGTAGGATCATATGCCTGCACGTAATTATTATTTAAGTTTGTCTGTAACTCCCACCTCACACTACTGTCCATTAGGGATGAGCTGATATCTCGAAGTTATAAACCCATCCGAGTTCAAGAGCAATGGCTCCTGGGTGGTAAGCGATTACTTCAATTACCACGCGGTGCCGGGCATCTGATAGTCTGGGTGTTCTTTCGTTCAGCGGTTTGCAGTTTATGGCAGCAAGCCCTCAAACGGCACAGCCAGCGTAATCGGCTTCAATCACCACGTTATGGATGCTTTACTGACATCTACATACCTAAAACTAGAAATGCGCATCCTTACACTCTGGATCGCTTTGCGTCACATACCGAGATAGGAGGCGTATGCGGTAGTTCCGCACGCACGGAACCTGGGCAGGGGGCGACAGGTAGCTACCTTCCTACCGCGAGCGAAAAATTTCTAATGGCGCCGGTAGATCTTTCAAAGGTCAGCCAGCGCACCGACTAGGTTTAAATTTAAATTTATATATAATCTTTGACTCGCAGCCCCTAAATAAAAATCAAATTTTTATGCAGATACTACATTACTGGCCTTATCAAATTTTCCACGAGTATCTATTAGTAATGCTGCGTACTTTAAAATAAAGCCATAGTCAAAGACGTCATGATCAGTTGACAAAATTATACAATCATAGACCTTTACGTTCTCTATATTTAATTCGATTGAACTTAAATTGAGCGCATGATTTTTTATATGCGATATATGTGGAATATAAGGGTCAGAATAATGGACGCGAGCTCCCTTTTCTATGAGTTGGAATAGGATCTGTACAGAGGGGGATTCGCGGAAATCATCTACGTTTTTTTTATAAGCGACGCCCAGCACTAGAACAAGGCTGCCCTTCAGTGTTTTCTGCCGTTTGCCCAGCTCATCCATCGTTTTAAGTACAACCCAGCTAGGCATGTAACGATTTATTTCCCCTGCAAGATCAATAAAGCGAGTGCCGATACCAAATTCTCGCGCTTTCCAAGTGAGGTAAAATGGATCAATGGGTATGCAGTGTCCGCCCACTCCAGGGCCTGGTTTATAAGCCACAAATCCGAAGGGTTTCGTAGCTGCAGCACTGATGACCTCGTGAATATCAATATCCATTTTATCAGCTATCATTTTCATTTCATTGACCAAACCGATATTTACAGCGCGATGTATATTCTCAAACAACTTACTCATTTCTGCAATTCGAGTATTGCTGACAGATACGACCTCATTGATGGCTAATTTATATAGCGCCCCGCCCAACTTTAAACATGTTGGTGTAAAACCACCTATGACCTTCGGAATGTTATTAGCTGTATATATCAGATTGCCTGGATCCTCTCGTTCTGGAGAGAAAACTAGAGCGCAGTTCTGACCAGGAATAAACCCTGCAGCTTTAAGGCGGGGAGCAAGAACCTCATCTGTCGTACCAGGCCATGTTGTGCTTTCAAGACTAAGTAGTTGCCCCTCACAAAAATGAGGCAAAATTCGCTCTACAACATTTATCACATAGCTCAAGTCAGGTTCGCTACCAATGGTAAGAGGGGTGGGAACGCATATAATTAAAGCATCGGCTTCGGAGACTCTGGAAAAATCAGAAGTAGCTTCAAATTTTTTTTCTAAGGCATCCAAGACAGAAGCCGATGAAATATTGTGGATATAGCTTTTCCCTTCATTCAGAAATGAAACTTTAGAAAGGTCAATATCGAAACCAATGACTTTTATACCCGCCCGAGCAAAACAGAGTGCTAATGGCAAACCAACATAACCTAGGCCAAATATCCCAACAGTTATATTAGCCTGATCTATGCGAGCGCTCAGAAGTTCCAATTTACTCATCTTTAACTCTTGCATCTCAAAAAATATAATTAGCTTTTAATTAGCGACGAATAAAGCAAATATCACTCTGAAGGATACGTTCGTTAAGCTCCCAAAGAGCGGTTTTATTTGAATCATACATATATCGAATATAAGTATCTTCAAAAGAAGACCATACTAAATCACTGTGCTCATCCGATAGGTTTATTTGCTTTCCGGTGCAGTCAACGCCAAAACTGTATTCTGGTATGATATATACTGAGCTCCCCCAAGTTGCTGCGGAAGAAAAATACTGTTTTGGAATCGAGCTAATAGTATCTAGCTTGATCATAACATCTACATCTATTCCTAATTCTTCAGAGGTTTCCCTAAATGCTGCTGAGTAGCTGCTGTCTCCATCTTCACCGCCTCCAGCAACAGCTTGCCAAGCTTGATTATCGGAGCGCTGCAAACTACAGAATTCAATCTGCTCATCATTTCGTCGAAATGGAATAACTAAAACTTGAAATGGTGATCTCATATATATTCCCGAGCTATTCAATTGCATAAAGTGCCAAATTACACCTATGATATACGATTTTATCGTATTCTGAAAGCGTGTTGGTTATTTGTTTACGAGACGCGATACTGCAAATCGCAACGTACAAATAGTGACATAAAATCTCCCGCGCATCGCTGCTCAAATAATAAGCTTGATTGTAAGAGTTCACAAATCGGTCGAACTCACTCCGCAAATGTGCAGGTCGTATTTGACTTGTGCAGCAAAGATAGCCGCGAGCTACTTCATATGCTCGGGAAAAAAAACTCGTATTATCAAAGTCAATGGCGATTAACCGTTTCCCTTCAGTCTGATAACCTATATTTTGAGGCCTGAAATCACCATGCACCCAATGGAGTTCCGGTTTTGAGCATTCATGGACATACTTACCGTATTCGAATGCAGATCTAGCTGACGAGCCTAAACTTTGACATATACTAGCTTCTAGGCCTTCTAGCGCCTTGGATTTTGAACTAAGGGGATATGATAAAAAACTATAATTCTCACCTGCCGGTATATTTCTCAAAGACTTGTGTATGCCTGCAAGCAAAGACGCAATGTCCTCTGCACTTTGAGACCTCCGATTTAGTGACTTTCTCGATGTAAACACATTCACATAGCGAGTTATTGTAATAATATTATTATGAGCATGCGACCAGCCCAAGCCTAATTTGTTTTGGATAAAGTTTAAACTCAGCCCGACATCATATGCATGCGCAGTTGCTTTCCCCGGCCAGAATACGCCTGAGTGCCAGATGTCAGGACGAGCTTTGATCACATATTGAAAGTTTGTTGACTCTGTACGAACAAAGACCAAGCAAGAGCTGAGCCTTTTTAGATAGGTGTAGGAATGAATTTTGGGGAAATTCCATTCCTGCTCAACGCAAGTTAGCATTTGATGAGCAGTTATATGCGCCCCCAATTCAAACACCAATATTTTCAAAAATAACACGTGCTGCTTGTAGTCCTTCTGCGACATGAGCAGCTTTTAAAGGCTGCATCATTTTATTGGCTCTATTTTTAAAAGGATCGCAAGTCGGAGGGCAAATCGAAGGTAAATTTCTCTTAAGTTCTTGTCGCTTTTTACCTTCCCATACCTCTTGAAACGCCGTAGATTTGTGCGCAGCATCACCATAATTAACTCCGCCCGGGCGTGGATGGTAGTTGCAGGGGTACAAACAGCCGTCTGAACCCACCGCAGCCATCAGATCAGTAATTTGACATTGTGTAAAATCTCTTAAAGTTTCCTCTATTGTGAGATTTTTATGAATTGAAACGATAGTGAATTTCTCGTCATTGAGTTCACTCTTAGCTCGAGCAACAAGATCTTTAGCTTCATTAGCCTGTTTCTCTGAGAGTCTCTTGCTTCCTGAGTTGTCTTGTTTTAAGCGAAAGCAATCAACGCCCATTTGCTTTGCTAGTCGGGCAGCGGATAATAGCTCCTGATAATTCTCAGGATAAAGTATGAATGAGGCGTTTACTTTAAGTGCTGAGCCATAGTCGTTTCGCATCTGAACGAGCTTACGAATATTGCCAATGGCCTTAGCAAATAACTTCTTCCCATGATCCCGTCCTCCGAACTTGAGTTTTGCATATGTGTCCGCATTATCAGCATCCAAACTTATTAGCACATATTCAGCACGCAGAAGCGCATCAATTGCATCATCCTCTAAAATAGTTGCATTTGTGAACAAGCCAACATTAACGTTGTTTTTAGATAAATAATTTATTGCCGGAACTAAAGCCTTTCTCGATGATAAAGGTTCGCCAATAAGTCCTGAAAAAGAAACCGTTTCAACTTTAAACTCTTCATTAACCGGCCCTTGAGGCGTTAAAATTGTAACAGTTTTTTTATAGTTAACTATACCTTCTGCCAAATGCATCATTGCAGCCGGATCGCTGAGTCTATTCGGAAGAAACATTCCTTCACGTACTACTTCTGCGTCCCTGGCAATTATGTTTGAATTTTCAGCATTACGCCATTCCTCTGCATTAGGTACATGCTCGCCTATGCACCAGCTACACCTGAGATTACAGCTACTTGAAGGATGTATCAGAACCTCATATGGTGGAACTATGAGCCCCTGAAGGGTTGCTGCATATCGCATCCAGTTTCTATCAAGCGCATTATATTCATTGAATCTTGCAGGAATATCCTTACGAACCAATTCAAATGTTTTCATTATAGATATCCATTTTAATTTTGATAATTGTTTTTATAAGACTGCTTATTATGTATTCTTCGTCTTGCTTTGTATTATCATGGTGAAAAGCCAAGCATAATAACCTATCTGCTATTTTCTCAGACGCAGGAAGCGAGCAGTTAGTTTTTGATGCTATCCATCGGTTATACTGATAGCTCGGTGGGTTTGCAACCACTGCACCAACGGAGCTATGCATAGCTAGATGATATATTATCTCATCTCTCTTCTCTGAGTATTTTTCGTTAATCAAAAGAGGAAAAAATTGAAATGTATGGTGGCGATCTTTCGGAGTGACCGTCTTGATTATCTCGGAATATGGTTTAAGACGAGAAATACGATCAGACGCAAGAATATTTCTTTTTTCAACGATCTCATCAAGCCTTTTCATTTGCACTAGGGCTACGCATGCTTGTAATTTGCTCATTTTGAAATTACTACCCCAGCCTTCGCCTAGACCAAATGCTCTAAACTGCCTTAAGACTTTTGCAAAACTCATATCATTTGTAAGAATGATTCCTCCCTCTCCTAAAGCTGTTACCAGCTTCTTACTTTGTAAACTAAATATAGTAAAATCACACAACTCAGCACTTGCTACTCCATCACGAGAACCGATTGAACGCGCAGCATCTGAAATTAAAAAAGGTCTCTGCACCTTTTTCCCACTACGCCATAAGTCAAGAGTTTTTCGCAAAGAAGAGTAGTCCGCGCATGCACCATGTATGTCAGTTGCAATTACCGCTCTTGTACGATAGGACAGAACATTCTCTAAATCGCACGCAGAAATACAACAGTCCGCCTCGGAAATCTCTGAAAGAATTAATTTTGCGCCTGATCCAATTACCGAAAGATGCTGACCATGAAAAGTAGCGCCAGCACAGATTATCTCATCATCTTTTTGTATGTTAATTGCTTTAAGTACCAGATCAAGTGCCGTATTGGCACCATTAACAGCTATTGCATACCTTACTTTGAAACGCTCACAAAATAAAAGCTCTAGTTTTTCAACCTCATGAGCAGCGTTAAATCCTCTATTTACCTCACAGGACTCATCAAAAGATTCTATTAAAGCCTTTTTTTCAGGCTCTCCCATAGTCCCCCCTAAAGAAGCCTCGGCAGGGTAACGTAGAGCGGGAAGTTCATAATTTCTAGGGTTACTTAATGAGTGATATTTGTGCGTCATAGTGTTTGCACCAGTTGTTCAAGATACTCTACCATTTCATTGATCGAGCCTGAGTTGCTCCGACATAAAAAAAAGGGAATCTCTGGTATAGTGCTGATTTCGTACTGCTGCGGAAAAAAATTAGCGAGTGCTTTTTGCTCTGGATCAATTTCCTCCAGGCTCTTCAATTGATTTTCGTTCCATGCGTTCGTGATTTCAACCGAGGAGTATCGTCTGACTGAAAACCCCTCTAAACTTGAATCAAACATTGGAATACATATTGCGCATAACGGGCCTGATTGAACCGGAACTTTATTAAATTTTCTGGCAAGTTCATGCATCGTCACACGAATAATTTTATCACTACTGGGGTCGCAAATTTTACTTTTGTTAAAAAAACCATCTTTGTCAATTAGATCAATTGATCCTCTACGAACTCCTGCTTTTATTGGGAAACCTTGAGCATGAGCTTGACTGCCCTGATAATAAACGGATAGCTTATCATTAGTAACAGGTAAGGCACTTGTATATTTGCACATAGCAAGAAGGCACGTGGTTTTACCTGAATATTTTGGTCCCGTAAACGCTAAAATTTTTCCTTTTATTGATACTGCAGAAGCATGTATGAACGTTTTACCCTGCAGAAAGTGAAGCTGAAGAATTAGTGAACGAATCACTCTAGATATCATTGTATAAACAGCCAAATTCCTATTAGCGAAGTGAAGCTCTAATATGGAATCATCACTGGTTGGCCGGCCTAGAACAACCCAAATCTCGGGATTATCATGATCATAGAATGTTTCCGTTTTTTTTATTTCGACATTCGGCTTGGATGTAACTTGGAGGTCGCTGTTCTCTATTAATATAAGTGTTTTTGCTCGCTCAGCATTAGCTGAATTTTCTGTGATTAGAAAATAACCAGCAAATCGCTCATAAAGTAAATTCACCATCTCCGGCGTTGCATTTTGCAGCCTGATAACAGCACCACTGCTGTGTATATATATTTCTTTTTCCATTATGCAGGCAGCCCTCGTATTAAAAATTAGTTACTTTATAAGAATCCCTGTTTTTTCTAAATTCTTTAAGATCATATCAAGCTGCTTAACATTCGAAAGATTACCTATACTGGCGGTAGTACGCAGATTTTCTGATTGTTCTTCAGCATAGCTTACTGACAGTATTACTATATAGGCTGTATAAGAAATCTTGTACACGCGTGTTTGATTTTTGGCATAAAACTCACCTCCACGTTCATAGACATAAACCCAGTCGGCTACTTTAAACAACGGATCCAGATGTTTTTTTATAGTTAAGTAGTCAGCAGATCCCAGAAATATTTGTGCCTGAAGCCGACGTGCGGTTATAAATACATCCCTGCAATAGTTATCAATATTATTTCGGATTAGAACAGCATCGGGCAGCAATATTTTACAGTAGGCTTCTAATTTTTCAGGCTTCATTTGCCTAATCGCTTTGGCGATACGATGCTGTGGTTTCGGATACATGTCGCCTACACTTACCAACCATGCGTCGACATATGTATTCAAGTAACTTTGAATCGAAATTACAGATGAAAACCAATTTCCTTCTAAATAGTGCCCTACCCAGTCATCATAATATCCGTTGGATTGCCGTAAATAAAATTGGATTAACTTTAATTTAAACCGCCCACATTCGAAATCACTTAAGAATTTTTGATACTCTGGCGAGAGTTGAAGTATTTTAGATAAGAATAATTTGTAAGTTATCTCAAGCTCGCGCAGATTGGTTAATTTGACATCCCTTTTCGAACTCTCTAAATATGCGCTCACCTCTAAGCTGGTGAAAAAACTAATTTCCACCTTACGCCCGTCTATAGGTATTGGAGTGTAAGCTTTTGGAAAAAATTCAGAATCCGATTTCAGAACCACAAATAGATCTATATCCGATGTTTTTGATTCAAGACTATCTGCAAATGAACCGACTAGCAAGATTGCGCTTGCGGCGTCCTTTAAATCTTCTCGCAAGTTTTGCAGAATTTCATCATTCATATGTCGCCTCATAGAGATAAACCTTACTATTCTGTGCTTGATTTTTATATATTTTATTAGGCATGTCAATAGTGTATAAGCTTCTTGAAGACTGCTTTGTTTATATCATAATAACTTGATTCGACATTATTAATAATTTTGCAAATTTGCGGTTCCTTTACGCGGCTACACAGGTCGACAGCGATAAATTCACATTTTGCATTTTGTGCGCATAAAAGGTCGTCCATCGAGTTGCCAATCATAACTATCCTATCAACTTTCAGTATTCTACGAATTAAAAATAACCCCTCCGGGTCTGGCTTTGGCTGTACCTCGCCACGACATACCGATAGCTTAAACGCACTCGTTAATGAACTACGTTTCAGTTGCTCAGAAAGAGAACTCCTATCTCTCTTTGTTAAAATAGCCAGTGGCACTCCAAGCTTTTGCAGAAAATATATTAGCTCCCTGGCACCATCGAAGACTGAGGCCTTATCCACCAGCACGCGCATTCTATTAGCAAGTTCATTAATTATATTCTCTCGATCCTTAATTGGTAGCCGAAGGCTGCTTAACGGGCACGCTGGACGCTTAGATGTATAAAGTAAGGGACGCAGCCGGTTAAGTTCATCTGGTCGATGTTTACCTATCACACTTTCAATTGCTTCATCTACAATGAAATCAGTGTCTAAGATAGTGCCATCCCAATCAAAAACAACCGCTGTCGAGACATTAGTTTTTTTCATAATCACATCCGAATTTTCGTAATTTTTATCGAGATTACGTCTCAACAGGGAATTTAGCTTATGTATACGGAATATTTTTCTTAATTGATAGCGAAACGTGGTATCCAAACTGTTCGCTTTGAAGGCTCATATGGCAATGATTTGTTATTCTCATACATTACACAACCCTTAATTTAGATAAAATACACTAAAGCGTACTATTAATTTTAATTTTAACCCCCCCCCCCCAGCGTTTTGAGGATAGAACGATATATTCACTGTTTTGGTAATGTTACCAGGTTATGAATAAGAACCTGTCCTATTACATTGCTGATGTTCCCTTGTAAAAATATACATTAGCGAAGCTCCAAAATAATTTCAATGTCTCCATTGAACCTGCACGATGATAGGCAAGATACAGTTCCCGCCTTAAAAAAATAAATACGCAGCGAGTATTTATATGAATCATAGCAACGATGAGGTTTGCCGGGTGCTCGGCCAGGACATCAGCTCCGTCGGAGCACCGATCAGAAGCTGGCCATAGTTCGAGAGAGCTTTGAAACCCGAGAAAGTCGCGTTCGTGATACCCGGCCGGCGTAACGGCATCAACGCCAACCAGTTCTCCCGCAAGATCGGCTAGCCCCCACCTTTCACCGTAAACGCTCTATAAACCCCACCGGATTCAAGATGGGTATTGCGCTCAGTTCGGCGATGCGGGTGAACAGTTCCATGGCAGCGAGGCTTCGTAATCCTCAACCGATGTCGCCGTTGGCAGGCGTTCCAGTGTGTGGCGCAGCCGCGCATAGGGCTTCTGCCCGGTGGCTTTGGCAGTCTCGACCAGGCTGTAAAGTTGAGCACTGGCCGTCTCGCCCTTGGGCTGCACTTTCTGTTCTTCAACAAAATTGCCACGAACATGGGCCCAGCGTCCTAACCGTTCAACTGCGGCTCGTGCGTCCAGTGCGTTGTAACCACGGTCATGACTTAGCTACGATAGCCCTCGAAAAGGCGCCTTGGCGCCTCCTGCTCCCGGCCGGTCGAGTGGTCAAAAGGGATTACCAGCCTATCGGCTGGGCCGCCGGTTTGCCCCCATATCCTGGACTGTCTGCTCACCTCGCGGTCAGGCTCTTTCAATACCTGCACCCGCGTTTCATCGCAATGGATCAAGCGACTGGCCAGCAGACTATCGCGCATCAAATTCAGCAGCGGCGGGAATTGATCGCTGCACTGGATCACGCACCGAACCAAAGTTTGACGAGGGATATCGATGCCGTGGCGACCCAGAACTTTTTCAAATCGATGAAGCGGTAAACCTTCCACATATTTGCTCGTCAGCAGCATTGCGAGAACGCTCGGGCTGTCCATGCTTTTTTAATCAGTTGCGCCGGCTTGTCCCCCGTGACCGGTGCTGTTTCGCAGTCGCGGCAACCATAGGCTTTGTGGACGTGTTTGATCAACCGGATCTGCATCGGAACGATCTCAAGCTGCTCGCTAACTTCCTCGCCGATGACGTATTTGCGGCAGTTGCAAACGCAAGTCAGTTCCTGTTCGGACAGTACGTGGATGACTTCGATGCGCAGCAGATCGGCAGACGGTGGCTTGCGCTTACAACGGCGCTTGGCGGGAGCGAAGACCTCTTCTTCAACGTTCTCGTGGCCAGTTCAACCTCGTGTTCCGCTTGGTTGAAAAGCGCTATCTGGGAAGTCGCTGGGTCGATCACCTGCTCCGATTTTCGACCGAAAAGCCGCAGCCTTAGTTGTGCAACCTATTCTTCGAGCCCCCCCATCCTGGATTGCATCTGCTTGAGCAATTCAGGATCATCAAGAAGGTTGTCGGGCACGAAATTCATACCCTGAATATACCAAATCAGGCCACATATCGTGCGTCAAAACCTAGTGAGGACGGTTACGCCAAAGGTCAAAACCGTCGAGCAGCCATTTGAGTTCCTTGACGGTCAGGACAATCGTCTCGTCCGTCAGTGGCATCGGGCGATGTCTTGAAGCGTTCGGACTCCGGGCGCTTTAGCCAAAGGTAAAAGCCGTTGCGCTCGCTGATGCCGAGTGCGCCGGTAAACGTAAGAAGACCCGCTTCGAGCGTATCCTGATCGAAATGGATCAGATCCTAACTAGGCCGGCGCTGATTACGGCGGATGAGCCGCATTAACTAAATTTTCCATTTGATCACCGTAGCGTACCAACTAAAGCGAGCGTCCACGTCCCCAGGGCTCGCTATGATAATATCTTTAAAGCTGGACAGGCGCTCGATAGCCAACAGTTCGGAACGCAGTTATTAAAGTCAGGTAAATGACCAACCATCGTACAGAGCTGATATTTTTCTAATACCTATAGGCATCAAAAATATGTGTAAAATTTTTCTAGAGTCAATTCAGTTTACAGCTCCCAACCTTCCGAACGGTTGAATTTTTATTTCGTCTAGTCCAAAAAACGCGTTCAATATTTTTTTCTTGAAAAATTTTCCTCGCTAATCTTGAAGCTTCAATTAAACCTCCGAAGGGAAAACTGAAATCTATAATCCAAGTTTTTCCTCCTTCACTCCACTCGGTTGGATGAAGGGAGAAATTTGGGTCGTTCAGCAAACGATTTTCGGTGTCGGGAGCTAAATGAGCCCATGTAATATAACCAAAAGGATTATTAGTCTTATCAAAAAACAACAAGATTTGTTCATGTTCAATTGCTCGAAAAATCCAACGATATAATGAAGTAATCTTATATGCTGAGTATTCTTTGCTGTTAAAGATGATGAAGCATGCGTATCCAAGATCCGCAGCTGAGCCTCCATTTGCTGAAGATGGCCCGCGCGCATGAAGCTCAAATGTTCTCTTCATAAAAGTCTATCCAAACAGTATCGTAGAAAGAAAGTGCCGAAAGAATTTCTGTATTCTCTAAGGCTATTTCATTCAGCGAATCGACACACAATGATTCGCCACCAATAAAGCTTATGTTAAAATTTGCATTCAAGGCGTCAAAATAAATATTTACTTTTTCATCATACCAAAAAGGAATTTTGAAATCTATTTCATCTTCAAATTCGAGACGAGCATTACGGACAGCTCTTCTTATAAATCCATCATATGCAACCGACGTGTACGCGAGATCACCTTTAGCTAAATCTTTTATACTCTTAGAAAGGTTAAATAGGATTTCAGAGCTGCGATTAAGTCTAACGATATTTACAAACATTCCATATATAAGGCTTTTGCGGGTAATACCCTCTTGATGTGCAAGGATGGTAACTTGGTCGAAAAACTGCTCATACGAGGAGACCAGATCACTAATTAATTCAGATTTCACATTTAAAAATGTATAATCTTGACTAACACCATGAGTCACCCCGCTTAATAATTTAAGATATAAATGAAGCCCCCAATGCTCATAGCCTACCCAGCCTAATTCGGTGGATAGAGTTGTTACTGAATAGGAATCATAGGCCAAGACTTTCCGCAAGTTATTCGAAAAAGCTAGATAGGCCGAACCTTGATTTAATTGTCTAAGAAGTTTCGGAAAAAACCCGGCTTTAACATTACAGCATAAATAAAGCTCACTTTTATATTTTGCAATGAATGCGGCTGAAATTCTTTTTAGTATGGTTTGAGATTCACCTGCATTAATTACAGAATATTTCACCAGATGATAACAAATAGCCCCGATGCTTTTCATCGCCTGAACATGTTCAGATTCAAAGTTTAAAATATCTTGCTTATCACCATTTTTTAAGCTTGTAAATATTTTAGCGCTACTCAGATCAATCCATTTTCCATCAATTGATAAGTTTGAAGCACTTATATTATTATGATATATCTGCTTTGCTCTTGAAGCTGCGAATTGTTCAGCGTAACGTTGTGCTAACTCTACCAACCCCTCGGATAAAAGCTCATAATTAGAGCTTTCATTTTTGTTTTTCACCGCAGGTAAAAACTCGATAATTCTTCTTATTGCGGCTTTGACTCGTGCAACATCTTCCGCCCCGCCCTTGCTTCCGCTATCTTTAAAATAATTAGCTCTTAAAAAGTGAGCGGGCCTCACAGCAGGAAGTCGAACCAGCAAAGCTCTAGGATAATCTTTTCCTTCGTATTTAAAACACAATCCCAAATCTATTATGGCTGAAGACCTTATTGCTCCATAAGGAAGAGAAAAATTTATGATCTCAGACCATATAACTTCATATACAGCACTTTCTACATCTAAAACTCCGCTTCGATCAACTAGCGCGACATCAGTTCCAATCAAATTGGTTGGACCTATACCTTTTATTTGGAAGATCCCATCGAATCCACAGCGACCGCCGCCACCATTTTTAAAAATTCTATCGCCTCCGTACCTTTCAGCAAAAAAAAATTTTTCTGAATCAGTCTCGCTGAATGAATTTATCTTTTCTGATAGTTCGGGATCAACAATATAACAGTATCTTAAAATCAGATCATCTCGAGTAAACCCGCAACTCAAACCCTCATTAAAAAAAATAATTGATCCACTTTCAACCTTAGTTGTTTTGAATGGCACAAAAACTTCATGTAATTCACATAGACTTTTACTCATTGCACTTCCTAAAAATCCAATTCAAAAAGCATTTAAAATTCTCTATATTAATCGTACATGCAAACACTTAAAGATTCGCCCGTTTTGTAATCGCTTTTTTTACACCGGCGCCTTAATTTTTGCAAATGCGAACAAAAAAAATCATACTTGACAAGAAAAAAATCTTGACGTATAAGAATTTTGCAATACAAATTAAAAAAGGAGTCATATAATGCAAAAAATGCGAGGAAGTGACGCCAGTATCGGAACATCTCCCGAGTTTGACCCTGAAGAAGTCATCCGTGAGCTGAGTGAAGAAGAAATTCTCTTTATGCAGATGATCGGTGGGGCCAAGGGCCTTCCCCCTATAGGAGGTTAAATCAGGCTCTTTGTGAGATCAAGAGGGTAGTTTCGGCTACCCTTTTTTCATTAGAAAAAATTGAGTTCAACGTGAATAGTATTCCATACCCTCTTTCATTAAACTATTTAAAATATCGCCTCGCTTTTTTCCTATTTTATCCCCCTGACTATACCTCAAAGAATGGACGAGCTTTGTTAGAGGGACGTTCGTTCGTACATAAACCTTCTAGCGAAAACTACGCAGTATGCCCATACTCTGGTACTAGGTTTCAACATCTGAAGCTCATGAACAAATCAGCACTTAAATCTACAGCTAACAACACTGCTTCGATAAAAGTACTTTTAAATTCATATGGTCGCTCGCTTAGATTTTATAGTCAGATTGGCAATATGACTCTTGTAGAGTTATGGCGACTGTCCTACGCAGGTTGGACCTCACCATTATTTCATATATATAGACATCCAACTTCGGTCTTAATCGATGACGCTTCTGCAGACCTTTCAAAGTTTTGTCATGGCATTTTGACGCTTCTGCACTCACTTTTCGAAAACAATGTACCGGCTTCGGGTAGCTGGACAGCCAGCCAGCTGTATGAGTATTCTGAAAAAGAAAATCTCTTGATCGGATATAATGAAGTCTGCGCAGCGCCCTCAGCACTGATTATTTCAACCCTAAACTATATGATTCAGCAGACAGATAACAGTCAGTGGGTCAATCAAGATCAGTCTGACCCACTTAATATATCAAATGATATTCTTAGTTTTTGCCAAGCACGCTGGCTAATGGAGCGAGCCTGCATTATATATGAGTCTACCCGCTATATAACTCTTCTTGCATTTGATGCGGCTTCCACCATCAAACAACGTCATTCATTCCCTTATACGATGTTCATCGCAAAACACTTAGCATCACCCAGCGCTAATCTTTCAAAACTATATCAATATTGGTTCGCTAATAAAAGCTATGTATCACAAGGTCATGTTACGTCTATTGAGAATAAATTAAATAGTTTAACTTACCTATCCTACGAAATCGAAAGCAATAAAGACGACTATAATCTGGCGAGTAGGCAGTGGAGTTTATTTGAGGAGCATATGCTCGAGATCGTTCAATACGCGGAAACTATAGTCACCGCGCCAGCGCAAGATGCAAATATTTATCAATATAAAAAAAGTGACCTTTCGATTTTCTTTGGCGAAAGTGCCTTTGAGAAGAATTCAGATGCTTAATTTGGCTACTGAGCTTTTAATATAATGAATGAACAAACCGAGCAAACTGTCGACCAAACCAAAACAAACTCGACAAATACTGCGTTGTTTCGACATCAATCAGTTTTACACAAGCAAAGTTATACTTATGGAACTCCCGACCTTGCGCCCCCTCTATCTGGCTGGGTAGTTTGCGCAGTCTGTATACTGATGCTAATTTCCCTCAGCTTGTTCTTGTTTTTTGCTAAATACACTCACAGAGAAAGAGTTTCAGGTGAACTGACGCCGGCATCCGGGATTATCGAAATATCATCACCCGATGATGGAATTGTTAAGCAGATTTATGTTGACGATGGGGCCTACGTCCTTCAGGGTCAAACCCTTGCAGTTGTGCAAAAAGATAAAAAAGGGGCGGATCTGGTAACAACAAGCTCTAATGACAACACCAGCTTTAATTTGCAAATAAAAAACTTACAAAAAAGCATAAACAATATCGATATGCAGCTAGAAGAAAAGCACAAAGAAAAATCAAGCCATATCAACTTAATTAATGCTAAAAAACACCATGTACAGATCGAACTTAGGCTGAATAAACAGTTGTTATCCAAGCAACAAATTTTAGTTCAGCACATGGCTGAGTTGGAATCCATTTCGGCGGTTTCAAATTTGGAGGCACAAGCTCAGATTGAAAAGCTAACCACCTTTAGAGCAAATAGTGAGAAATTAGAAAACGAATACTTAACTCTCAATCAAGATCTAATAAACATAAATCAACAGTACACGCAGCTTTCTATTGACAGTGACATTAAAAAGAACTCTTTAGAGAAAGACATACTAAAACTAAAGCGCCTTTTAAAAAACTCCGATATAAATAGTACATTTACTATTACTGCGCCGAAAAATGGTAGAATTCTCGCTCTAAAAACGCTTGAAGGTCAGTTCGCCAGCAAAAATCAGCCGTTACTATTGTTCACTACACGAGATCAAACTTTAGTAGCGGAGCTATTCGTCCCTGACAGAACAATCCCTTTTATCAAGTTAAACGATAAGGTCAACCTCAAATATAACTCATTCCCATATCAAAAATTTGGGCAATATCATGGCAAGATAAAATCTATATCAAGTATACCTATTATTCCAATTCCGCGCCATTCCTCCAGCTCAACAGACCAGACGTTTTATAAAGTAACATTAACACTTGATCAGCAGAACCTGGTGATCAATAATAGTGCTATACCTTTGAAGCCAGGATACACTTTAGAGGCAGAAATAATGACTGAAAGCCATTCGTTACTTGACTGGATTTTTTATGAGATTTTTAAAGATTAGTAAATTCTTATTCGATAAGTTTTATGTTTGAACTGCAATATTTAAATTTTACGCTAGGAAAGACCCGTGAATCTTTTCAAAAAAACAATACCGATTATCATGCAGGTCGAAGCAACAGAATGCGGATTAGCATGTCTCGCGATGGTTGCTAGCTACTATGGAAACGTTCAAAGCCTACAAACGCTTAGAAACTCAACTACGTCTTCACTTAAGGGTGTATCCCTCTCTTCACTAATAAAAATTTCTAGCACACTGGGCCTGAAAGCTCGGCCACTAAAAGTCGGGTTAAAACAATTAAATAAGTTGACTACACCTTGCATTTTACATTGGGGACTCAATCACTACGTAGTTTTAGCGCAGGTGACCCGTTCTCATATAGTAATTCTCGATCCGGCAATCGGTCGGAGAAAACTAATTATTGAAGAAGCATCGAACTTTATAACTGGTATTGTTCTAGAGCTTACTCCAGACTCAAGCTTTTCTCCAGTCAACGACAGGAAACCCTTAAGCGTTCGAGACGCCATGCGCAATATCCCAGGCATTAATTCGGCCTTGGTCCAACTTTTATTTTTAGCTCTGATTCTAGAAGTGTTTACCATTGCAGGTCCTTTTTACTTACAACTTATTGTTGATCAAGTGTTAGTTTCAAAAGACAAAAGCCTTCTTACTGTCCTTGGTGTTGGCTTTTCTTCACTTATAATATTTCAGACTATAACATCCGCTTCAAGAGCGTGGTCGATCGCGACGATTGGTAGAAAACTTAATATTATTTGGACCGACAAAATTTTCAGACACATGTTGAAGCTCCCGCTAGAATGGTTTGAGCGTCGATATGTGGGGGATGTAGTCTCAAGATTTTCGTCTGTCAGAAATATTCAAGACACTTTGACCAGTCAATTCATCGGAGTGCTTCTCGATGGTGTAATGTCTCTTTTTACTGTGCTAATTCTTTGCTTCTTTAGCATGAAATTACTTTCACTCACCGCTGCCACTTTTTTTCTTTATGCATTATTGCGCTGGGCGTTTATAAGGCCAATGTTCGTTGTTAACGGAGATTTTATTACAAGCTATGCAAAGCAATATGGCGATTTGGTTGAATCAACTAGAGGCGCTTTAACTATCAAGCTGAATAATAACCAACCAATACGGGCGGCTCGATTCAGCAATCTAGTTACCGACGTTGCAAACAAAGAATTTAAAAAACACATTATTGATAACGGGTTTGAAGTTTTCAAAAACCTCTTATTTCCACTATCAAAGATTTTCACCCTTTGGATTGCCGCCTATATGGTTATGGCTAACAATATAACCATAGGAGCAATGATTGCAATAATTGCCTATACTGATATCCTGACATTACGAGGAACAGCGTTCATTGACAAGATCATAGATTTAAAAATGTTAAACGTTCACATTGAGCGTGTTTCCGATATAGCGCTAGCTAAAATTGATTCTAATACTTATGGATTAATAGATCCTCAAACACTTTCTCCATGCATCGAAGTTAATAATGTTAGCTATCGTTACTCAGATGATGAACCTTGGATTCTAAAAAACTTATCACTTCGCATTGAGGCGGGGGAATCCGTTGCTATTTCGGGTAACTCGGGTGGAGGTAAGACAACGCTTGCCAAGTTAATTTTGGGTTTAATTGAAAGCTCCGAGGGGAAAATCTTTTTTGGAGGCATACCGCTTCACACAATAGGAGTCGAACGGTATCGAGAAATCGTAGGATCCGTTATGCAGGGCGATCAACTTTTTGCAGGATCTATTGCAGACAATATTAGTTTTTTTACATCTGACGCCTCCATTGAAGATATCATTGATGCTGCCAAAGCTGCTGACATTCATGAAGACGTTATTAAAATGCCGCTTGGTTATTTCACTCCCGTAGGTGATATGGGCTCTGCCTTATCAGGCGGGCAAAAACAGAGAATTATTTTAGCGCGTGCGCTTTTCCGAAAACCCAAGCTTCTAATATTAGATGAAGCAACTAGTCATCTTGATACAGATAGCGAATACAGAGTAAATGAGGCGATAAAAAAGCTAAACATCACTAGAATTATAATTGCGCATAGAATTGAGACAATCGCCAGCGCATCCCGAGCAATAACGTTAAAGGATGGTGCTTTCCTAGACTCCGTACGAAATCAGTCGACACCAATTTAAAATACACACGCCATAGACGAATCAATTTTTTATGGGACGGCAAAGCCTACGGCTGGAAAAATGAGCTTCGTGATCCGGAGCAAGAAACCCCAGGCTCTTACGCTGTTGATGAGGACGGATCGATCTTCAGGGCAGAAGGCGGCGATTACCACAACGGCGCGAAAGAGTGGGTTGCAGTTGAACTTGATACGCTATCCCGCAGTAGAGAAATCACCAGCAAGCAATATGCGTATGGTGCCGCTTCCGTATAGTTGAAACTTCGGGATTTTCATTGATGCTACGGTGGGCGATTGCAGAGGGTTTTCGCCCAGGTTCAAAGCTGCTCACGACCTACAAGTGGCAAGCCCTCGATCTTTACACGTCGCCTGTTAGGCAGCGGGCCGGTGCCGAATCCAAAAATCATGCGCATTGCAAAATGTATTTCCTACTGCGCTTCGCATAACGGCCTGAGAGGGTGTCATGGCTTTCGCGCGAGGACGCCCATGAACCTACCACGCCCCACTCAAAATACCGCCATTCTCAGTATCTGCCTGATCATTCTGGCAGGCACGTTGGGCTATGAGCATCATCAACTTTCTCAGCTCAGCAACAACTTGGCTGCCACTGCCGACAAAAGCTCGCTCGATGCACTGCTCACACGGCTGGGCAAAGTCGATGAGCGCCTAGACGCTGTAGATGGTAAGCACCTGGTGTCCAACGAGGACTTCCGCGCCGGCCAGCAGGCATTATCCAATAGGATCGACGCAGCGCAGGCCTACGCAAAGCAAGCATCGGAAGCGACGCAGGAGCTTTCTCGCAACGCAGCATCATCAGGCGAACTGGTGGTGCTCAAGGCCAGTTTGGAAACTATCGATAATCGCCTTCACGAGCTGGGTCAGTCCCAGGCCAAGCAACCCCCTGCTGCCACTCCTAAACCGAAGCCAGCCCCTCACAAATCAGCGCCCGTTCAAAAGCCCACCACCAATATAGTCACCCCGCAGCCTCCTCCCTTCACCGTCATAGGGATCGAATACCGAGGCGGTGAACGTTTTCTTTCGGTCGCCCCGACTGGCAGTACCCAGCTAAGCCAGATCTATCTGATCCGACCTGGTGACGCTGTGGCAGGCACTGCCTGGCGCCTCAACACCCTGGACGGAAAATCCGCACGCTTCGACGTCGCGGGAACCTCACAAACCGTAACCGTCGCGCAATAGGACCGTCCCATGCCAGTCGTCTATTCATCAGCGAAATCAAGCAACCTCACGCACACCTTTCGATGCACTGCAGGCCTGGCGGCGCTTGTATTTGCCTGTAGCTGTTATGCAGTACCTCCACCAGCGACGTCCGCCACGAACACGCACAGCAGCGACATTCAGAATGCAGTTCAAAGCGCTAACCAAGGTGAGATTGCCCGTGAGTGGGGCTTAACCATCCAGGAGTGGAGCCGATACCAGACCTTGATGGAAGGCTCGCGCGGAATTTATTCGCCAGGCTTGGATCCGTTAACGGCGCTTGGCATCGAAGCTAAATCGGATGAAGAACGTACGCGTTACGCAGAACTGCAGGTACGGGCTGAGCGGCAGCGAGTCGATAAAGAGTTGGCTTACCAACTGGCCTATGACCAGGCGTTTGCCCGACTCTACCCCAATGAAAAAGTCATCCAGATCTCATCCAATCCAACATCCCCGGTTTCCAGCGTACAGCCGGTGCTGAAAAGCGATGGCCGACTGGCGATCTTTGTTCAAGATAATTGCACAGCGTGCATTGCACGCCTTAAGAACCTGCAGGCCCAAAAGCAGGCCTTTGACCTGTATTTCGTCGGCAGCCAGGGAGATGACGAGAAGATCCGCAGATGGGCCATTCTGGCGGGAATTGAGCCGGCCAGCGTGCGCAGCCGGCAAATAACACTAAATCACGACGAAGGACGCTGGCTTGGCCTTGGGCTGGGTGGAGAGCTGCCTGCTGTGGTGCGCGAGGTGAATGGGCAGTGGCAACGACAATAATGAACGCCGCGCTGGCCGCTGTCGTTCTGCTCAGCACGTCATTGGCCATCGGTGCCGAATTGCCTCCACCGGCTTATCAACTGATCGCCCTGCCTGCGGGTGTTCCGTCGGAGGTGCTGTACGCCGTTGCCCTGCAGGAGAGTGGTACGCCACTTCGCGGCCAGGTTGTGCCCTGGCCCTGGACGTTGAACGTTGCCGGCGCCGGCTACCGTTTTGCGACCCGGGACGATGCCTGCAGGGCGTTAATGATCGCGATCCAGACGGCAGGTCCTAGTCGTGTCGACGTCGGTCTCGGGCAAACCAATATTGGAGCCAACGGTCACCGATATCGCTATCCCTGTGAAGGGCTTGACCCTTACATAAACCTGTCAGTGACAGCACAGATCCTCGCCGAGCAAAAAGCCAAGGGCGGGGATTGGATCACGGCCGCTGGCCGTTACCACCGTCCGGCCGGAGGCGAGCCTGCGGCTCGTTACCGCCGAGCCTTTGCCAAACATCTCAGCCGGGTCACCGGCATCAACCTGATGGCGAACAATCCATGAATACACTGCCGCGTTTTGCGCTTTTGCTGTGCACGGTTGCGCCCATTGTGGTGAATGCCGGCTCGTTGATTGTGGTTGAAGACCGAGGTGGCGTTTCCGCCCTGCCCTACTACCAGGACCTGGCCCCCGAACCTGACGGGCAATCCGCGCAGCCAGAAAATATTGGGGTACGGGGGCAAGGTTCGTTCCCTGTGCTTTCTGACCAGCTGACACCTGGGAAAATTCAGGGTCGAGTAATCAATGCACCAGGCTTGCAGCCCCTGTTCCTAATTGGCGACGACGCAATGTCAAAAGCATGGCTGATGCAGCGCCGTGAGCAACTGCAACATCTGCAGGCCGTGGGTCTGGTAGTGAACGTAGCCAGCGCCGAACGGTTTGCGGAGGTGCGGCGCTGGGCAGGAGACCTGCAGGTTGTTGGCGCTGATTGAAAACTGACCCAGGATGGATTGCTGATTTTTGCCCCAGCAATTGTGAATAAGCTTAGCAGCAGTGTGCCGATTCAAGACGCATCAAGCCCCACCGCATGCAGCAGGGCATTTATGGTGCGGATCAAAATGGCTCATCGTCCTCGATATCATTTCCGTCCTTTCGCTTTCGTTCGCGTGTTTTGATCTTTGTCTGGGCAGCCAATGTGCTGTGTTGTAGGCGGTAGGACTCGTTGCCCGTTTCGACGATGTGGCAGTGATGTGTCAGCCGATCCAGCAACGCGGTGGTCATCTTGGCGTCGCCAAACACACTCGACCATTCCGAGAAGCTCAGGTTGGTGGTGATGACCACGCTGGTGTGTTCGTACAGTTTGGACAGCAGGTGAAATAACAGGGCGCCACCGCTTTGGCTGAAGGGCAAATATCCGAGTTCATCCAGTATCACCAGGTCTGTGCGCAGCAGTGCCTGGGCGATTCGCCCTGCCTTGCCATCGTACTTCTCACGCTCCAGCAGATTCACCAGATCCACCGTGGAAAAGAAGCGCACGCGTTTGTTGTAGGCCGTGATTCCGGATACAGCCAAGGCACTGGCCAGGTGTGTTTTCCCGGTGCCAGGGCCGCCGATGAACACGACATTCTGCGCGGTTTCAGTGAACGCCAAGCTGGATAGATCGCTGACCAGCCGGGCATCAGCGCTGGAAGCGCTGAAGTCAAAGCCAGCTAAGTCACGGTGCATGGGGAGTTTTGCCATGTTCATCTGATGATTCACCGAGCGCACCGCGCGATCCGCATGTTCCTGCTGAAGCAGATGTTCCAGCAGCCATTTCGATGAAGCCGTCGACGCTGTTCCTTGAGAGACCAGTTCTTCCCAAGCACTGGCCATGCCGTGCAGGCGCAGTTCTTTGAGTTCAGTCATTAGGTCACGCATTGCGATTCTCTTCATCGGTCGTACGGAGCCGGTCGTAGCGTGCTGTATTGGCAACCGGCGCCACTTTGAGTTGCAGGCTGGTTTCTACACAGGGAGGTGGTGCGGTGGAGGTCAGGCGGGCAACGACATTGAGGATGTGATCGGCGCTCAGACTTCCCGATTCAAGTACCAGCTCCACCGCCACCAGCACTGGTTCGAGACCGGCGATGGGCACAGCAGCCAGTACCTGCATCATGATTCGATCACCGTTGGTGTGACGCCTCAGTCCGCGTTTAAGAAGCTGTAACGGTTTTGGCAGATCAGCAAATGGAGCGCCATTGCGCAGTGCACCAGGCTTGCGTTCGATGAGTGGGATGTAGTGCTGCCAGTCAAAACCGACCTGATCTCGATCAAAGAGGCGCTCGTGACTGGCGATCACCGTTTCGTCGGCAATGACCACGATTCGCGAAGGGTACAAACGGCTGCTGACCCATTGACCCACACGCTCGCAAGGCACCGAATAACGATTGCGCGCCACGCTGATCAGGCAGGT
>Ga0302347_1001906_pt1 | contig 23101 bp, 27 predicted proteins | sample PhyWR1_FD_202178 | JGI IMG/M metagenome (GOLD analysis project Ga0302347, IMG submission 202178) | Leaf surface microbial communities from wheat plants in UC Gill Tract Community Farm, Albany, California, United States - DLSL W.R1 (v2)... | ecosystem: Host-associated > Plants > Phyllosphere >...
GCACATAAACAGATTGCGGAAATCGTCGGCACTGTTTTCCTGTTTGAGCTGATCCAGATTGAACAACGTGCAGCCCCCGGCGAGCGCATCCTCGATAGTGACAATCTGCCGCCACTGACCATCCGGGCACAGCACGCCACCGGCGAGCGCCTTGTGGCTGATATCGATGTCGACCCGTTCGTCGCGGTTGCTGCGCCCCCGGTTAAACAGTTCACCTGACCAGAACGGATAAGCGCCGTGCGCCAGCGTGGAAGGGGTCGAAAAGTAGGTGGTGCGCAGGTGCGACTGCGACGCCATGCCCGACGCCACTTTGCGCAGCCGCTGAAAGTTGGGTATCCAGAAAATTTCATCGACGTACAGGTCGCCGTTGTGGCTCTGCGCGGTGTTGGAGTTGGTCCCGAGGAAAATCAGCTCTGCGCCGTTGTTGCCGATGACAATCGGGTCGCCCGACAGGTCAACGTCAACCAGACGCGCAAAGGCGATGATGTATTTTCGGAACACATACGCCTGCGTTTTACTCGCGGATAAAAATATCTGGTTTTGCCCGGTTTTCAGCGCGCGCAGCAGTGCCTCGCGCGCAAAGTAGAACGTTGCACCAATCTGGCGCGATTTGAGAATGTGGCGAATACGGTGCGCGATGCCTGCCTTATGCCAGTTGAGCTGATACTCAAACGACTGGTCGAGAAAAATCTCTTCCAGCTTCTCGATTGCCTCCTCGCTGAAATAATTACGTTTCGGCTTTTTGCGATCCCCTTTGTTGCGACTCGCAATGTTGGGATTTAAATCCGCCTCGTTTCCGGTCTGGCCGTAGCGGTTGATACGCGCGAGTCGCTCCATCTGGCGTGACAGAAAATCAGCGACCTTAAAGTCATGCGCCGTCAGGTCAGGCTTGGCATAGAGCTGAATCAGCCGCGCCTCAAGCGTCGTTTCCACACGGTTGAGCGGGGCGGTTTCATCCCATCCGTCGCGCTGCTTCCAGCTCTGCACCGTCGGGCGCTTCATCTGCAGCGTGTCGGCGATTTGTGGCACGGAAAATCCCTGCCAGAACAACAGACGCGCCTGTCGTCGCGGGTCGTGCAAAAGGGAGAGGTCAGTCGAAATGGTCATGGTTGCCTCGTGTCGGTGAATACGGGGCAAGGCTAAGGAAATTAGCGCAGGGATTCGCTAACCCCCTGTTGTGTCAGGGGTTGCACTTCTGCAAGCGGTGGCTGATGAAGGGCGGAGTCGGGACACTACACCCGAACCGAAAACCCAACATCAGGACACCTGAACAATGGCAAAGAAAGTTTCTAAGTGGTTTCGCATCGGCGTCGAGGGTGACACCTGCGATGGTCGTGTGATTAACGGCGAAGATATTCAGGACATGGCCGACACCTTCGACCCGCGTGTCTATGGCTGTCGTATCAACCTCGAACACCTGCGCGGCATCCTGCCCGACAGCGTGCTCAAACGTTATGGCGACGTGACCGAAGTGAAAGCGGAAATCATCAGCGATGACTCTGCGCTGAATGGCAAGAAAGCGCTGTTTGGCAAAATCGCGCCGCTCGACGAACTGGTCAGCATGGTGAAAGCCGGGCAGAAGGTTTACACCTCGATGGAAATTCGCCCGAACTTCGCCAACAGCGGCAAGTGCTATCTCGTCGGTCTGGCAGTGACCGATGACCCGGCAAGCCTCGGCACCGAATACCTCGAATTCTGCAGCCGTGCCACCCAGAACCCGCTCGCCGGTAAAAAAGCCCACCCCGATGACCTGTTTTCCGTTGCCACGCTGGCTGAGCTGGAATTCGAAGATGTTCCCGACACCGTGCTCAACAGCCTGACCGACAAGGTTAAGGCCATTTTCAGCCGCAAGCAGGTCAGCGACGATGCGCGTTTTGCTGACGTGCATGAAGCGGTGACGGAAGTTTCTGAACTGGTACAGACCAAGCTCAGCGCGACTGACCAGCGCATCGCGGAGCTTGAGACCACCTTTGCGCAGTTTAAGCAGGACGTGACCCGCCAGGCCGAAGAAAGCGCACAGGCGTTTTCCTCGCTGAAAAGCACCCTCGATAACACCGAAAGTCTTAGCCAGCCGCGCCGCGAGAAATCAAAAGGCGGGACGGGCGACGAGCTGCTGACCAACTGCTGATCCACGTGCCGGGTGTATTGCCCGGCCTGACATCTGACAAATTAAAAAAAACAGGAATAACCATGCGTAAAGATACCCGCTTCAAATTCAATGCTTACCTGTCCCGCGTCGCGGAGCTGAACGGCGTTTCCACTGACGACGTGGCGAAGAAATTCACCGTCGAGCCGTCGGTCACGCAAACCCTGATGAACACCCTTCAGATGTCATCCGCGTTTCTGACCAAAGTGAATATCGTGCCGGTCGATGAGCTGAAAGGCGAAAAAGTCGGCGTAGGCGTTAACGGCACGATTGCCAGCACTGCTGACACTGCCGGTGATGATGAGCGTAAAACCGCTGATTTCACCGCGCTGGAATCCAACAAATACGAATGTGCGCAGATTAACTTTGATTTCCATATTCGTTACAAACAGCTCGACCTGTGGGCGCGTTTCCAGGACTTCCAGACCCGTATCCGTGACGCGATTATCAAGCGTCAGTCGCTGGATTTCATCATGGCCGGTTTCAACGGCATCACGCGCGCAGACACGTCTGACCGTGCAAAGAACCCGATGCTGCAGGATGTGGCCGTGGGCTGGCTGCAGAAGTACCGCAATGAAGCATCAGCGCGCGTGATGTCGAAAATCACTGATGATGACGGCAAGGTTATTTCTGATGTGATCCGCGTGGGTAAAAACGGGGATTATGAAAATCTCGATGCGCTGGTCATGGATACAACGGGCGAGCTGATTGACGAGATTTACCAGGATGACCCGGAGCTCGTCGTCATTACCGGTCGCAAGCTGCTCGCAGATAAATATTTCCCGATCGTCAACAAGACGCAGGAAAACAGTGAGTCACTGGCCGCTGACATCATCATCAGCCAGAAGCGCATTGGCAACCTGCCAGCCGTGCGCGTGCCTTACTTCCCGGCTAACGCGCTGATGGTGACGCGCCTCGACAACCTGTCGATTTACTTCATGGATGACGCGCACCGCCGCGCGATCATCGAGGAGCCGAAGAAAGACCGTATCGAAAACTATGAGTCGATGAATATCGATTATGTGGTCGAGGCTTACGCCGCCGGGTGCCTGATTGAAAACATCAATCTCGGTGACTTCACGCCACCTGCAGAACCGGAAAGCGCTTCCGTGCCTGTGGAAAACGAAAGCGGAGAGTAAGCCATGATGAGCCCCGCAGCGCGTCACATGATGCGGGTCTCGGCCTCTGAAACTGCGCGGCGGGTTTCTTCGCCGCTGCGCAATGCAACTGCCTATGAGCAGATGCTGGTTAAGCTGGCCGCAGACTGTCGCACGTTAAAACAAATCAGTTCTAAAGAGCAGAAAGCCGCGAAAAAGCGTGAGCTGCTGCCTTTCTATCTGCCGTGGGTGGCGGGTGTCCTTGCGAACGGTAAAGGCGCGCAGGATGACATTGTCATGACGGTCATGCTCTGGCGTCTCGATGCAGACGATATCGCCGGGGCGCTGGAGATTGCGCGTTATGCCATGACCTACGGTCTGACAATGCCGGTGGGTCGCCGTCCGACGCCGTGCCTGCTGGCCGAAGAGGTCGCACTTTCCGCGCAACGCCTGAGTAATGCAAAGCAGCCGGTCGAACTGGCGAACCTGCTCGACACCCTCGCGCTGACTGAGCGTGCTGATATGCCCGATATCGTGCGAGCCAAACTGCACAAAATCACCGGTAACGCGCTGCGTGATGCGAAGCAATTGCCCGAGGCGCTGGCGCAGCTGCAGCGTGCGATCCAGTTAGAAAGCTCTATCGGCGTGAAAAAGGATATCGAGCGGTTAGAGCGTCAGCTCAGGCCGAAACCCGAACCGACACCGAAAACCAAAACGACTAAACCACGCACGCGCAAACCTGCCGCTAAACCGGCGGCACGGCGCGGGCGTCCTCCTAAAGCGGCAAAAGCCGCAGGTTAACCGAACGCTCCCCGAGCCGGGCGGCACGCCGGTCAATGCGGGTATTGATTACCCTGTCTGCGACCGGCGTCCACCGCCCACCTATTTTCGAGGTTGTCATGACGACACTGATTATTGAGCCCAAAACAACGCCGCAGGACGTGCCGGGCGTGGTGATACCGCCACCGGGCGTGAGCGAGCCGGTGATAAAAAACACCGGTTTTTTCCCCGATGTTGACCCGCAGCGCGTGCGTGAAGAAATGCGCCTTGAGCAGACCGTTTCCCCTGTGCGCCTGCGCCGGGCAATTAAAACTGCCATCGCCGAAACCAATGCAGAACTGCGCGACTGGCGTGACCGCCAGCTCGACGCCGGTCACACCACGCTCGCGGATGTCCCGACCGACGAGCTCGACGGCGAGAGCGTGCGCTGTTTCCACTATTTCAACGCCGTGTGTTCGATGACGACGGCCACGCTTTACGAGCGCTATCGCGGCGTGGATGCGACCAGCAAGGGTGACAAAAAGGCCGACAGCATCGACAGCACTATCGATGAAATGTGGCGGGATATGCGCTGGTCAGTGGCGCGTATTCAGGACAAAGCGCGCTGCATCGTGGGGCAAATCTGATGAAGGTGTACGCAATGCAGGGCGACACCCTCGACGCGATGTGCGCCCGGTATTACGGGCGCACGGAGGGTGTGGTCGAGACGGTGCTGCAGGCGAATCCGGGGCTGTCGGAGCTAGGCGTCATCCTGCCGCACGGCACGGCGATAGAGCTGCCCGAGACCGACAGCGCGCCGAAAACCGAGACGGTGAATCTATGGGACTGAGCATGGAAAAAATCACGACGTTTGTTGCCTACTGGCTGGCCGTCGGGCTGGCGTATTTCGGGGCGATGTCGCCCGAAAAACTGGCGCTGTATGTCGGCAGTGCCTGCGCCATTTTTACCGCGCTGACCAATTTCTGGTTTAAGCGCAAAACATTTCGCTATCTGAAATCCCTCGGACTGGATAAGGGGGCTATACGTGAGCTCAATCATTAAACGCTGCAGTGTGGCCGCTGTGCTGGCACTGGCGGTGCTGATGCCTGACTTTCGTCTGCTGAACACCTCGCCCGAGGGACTGGCGCTGATTGCTGACCTCGAAGGATGTCGCCTGACACCCTACCAGTGCAGCGCGGGCGTGTGGACGTCAGGCATCGGCCACACTGCCGGTGTCACCCCGAAAGGGAATATCACCGAACGACAGGCGGCGGCGAACCTCGTCGCGGATGTGCTCAATACAGAGCAACGGCTCGCGGTCTGCGTGCCGGTGAAGATGCCGCCACGCGTCTATGACACGCTGGTCAGTTTTGCCTTCAACGTGGGAACCGGCGCGGCCTGTCGCTCGACGCTGGTCTCGTTTATCAAGCGCCAGCAGTGGTGGCAGGCGTGCAACCAGCTTACCCGCTGGGTGTTTGTGAACGGCGTCAGAAACAAAGGGCTTGAGAATCGCCGCGCGCGGGAATGGGCTTACTGCGTTAAGGGGCTGCAATGAAAGTGCTGATTATTCTGCTGGCCGGATTGCTCGGCGGGGTGCTGTGGCTGCGCCATGACAACGCGACTTTATCCCGCTCGTTTGAGAAAGCGAACCGGGTCGCCAGCGAGCAAAAGATCACTATCGGGATGCTGAAAAATCAGCTTGCCGTGTCGCAACGTCTTGCCAGGACGAATGAGACTGCGCAGGTCAGGCTCAGTGACGAAATGAACGCCGCCGGTGAGCTGGCGACCCGACGAGAACAAACAATTACGAGGTTGCTCAATGAAAACGAGGATTTACGCCGCTGGTATCGCGCTGATTTGCCTGATGCTGTGCGCCGCCTGCACACCCGCACCGCCTGCGCCTCCGCCGGTCACTGTTTACAACGCCTGCCCGACAGTGAGCCTCTGCCCGATGCCGGGAAGCGAGCCGCTCAGTAACGGCGATTTAAGTGCCGATATCCGCAGACTTGAATACGCGCTCACGGCCTGCGCGTTAAAGGTCGAAACCATCAAAGACTGTCAGGACAAAATCGATGCAGAAAATGAAAAGCCTGCGCAAGGCGCTCACTGATGCCGTGCCGCAGTTAAAAAGTAATCCCGAAATGATGCGCATCTTTGCCGACGAGGGGAATATCGATGCGCGCCTCGCGGCCTCGCTGTCGCACGAAAAGATTTATACCCTAAATGTGATCGTGTGTGACTTTGTCGGCGACCCGGATTTGATTTTCGTGCCGGTGGCGGCGTGGCTGCGAGAGAACCAGCCGGATATCTGCACCACGGATGAGGGGCGGAAAAAGGGCTACCGGTTCCAGATGGATTTAAACGACGGGGACAATGTCGATATCAGTATCAGCCTGCAGCTCACTGAGCGCACCCTCGTCAGGGATGAAAACGGCGCGCTGCACGTCAGCTATGCGCCTGAGCCACCATTGCCCGAGCCGGTGACGAGACCGACGGAGCTGTATATCAATGGCGAGCTGGTGAGTAAGTGGGATGAGTGAATTTAAACCTTTTGACGATAAACTGGCCGGGCTGATTGGGGCACTGTCGCCGGCGGGGCGGCGCAAGCTCGCCGCTGAGATTGCGAAGGAACTGCGCAGATCGCAACAGCAACGCATCAAGCAGCAAAAAGCACCTGATGGCACGCCTTATCAGGCGAGGAAGCCCCAGAAGCTCAGAGCAAAGAATGGGCGTATGAAGCGCGCTATGTTCCAGAAGTTGCGAACGAGTCGCTACATGAAAGCCAGTGGGCGCAATGATGCTGCTGTGGTTGAATTTACTGGCAAGGTGCAGCGCATTGCGCAGATACATCAGTGTGGCCTTAAGGACCGACCGAGTCAGAAAGCTTTGCCTGTACCCTATGCTCAACGTCAGTTACTTGGATTTGCTGAGAAAGACTCACGTCGTATTGAGGCGCTAATTTTAAAACATATCAAATAGGTTTTAACTTTTCTTGCTACCTATGATATTCAAATTGTATCGTTAACAAAACACTATATCAAAGGTGCTCTGGTATGCTAAATAAATTGGATATTATTAAAAGTCAGGAAGACTGCTATGTACTGGTTGGTAGGAATGGAAGCGGTAAAAGTACATTGCTATTTGAACTCGCTGAGGATTTTCATGATTCTGGTCACAATGTGATTACCGTATCAAACACATTGTTTGATAAGTTTCTGGTACACCCAAATAGCTATCAATACGACTATATTGGCGGTAAGTTAGGACGTTCCTTCCCGGCTTTAGCCATCAAGCGAACCATATCAGCAAATAAGAGGGATAGGGTTAGTCGTATTTTTTTTGTATTGAAGAACATAGGCTATGAACAAAGGATAGGCGTAAGGGTTAAATTTAGAAGGAAGTTTAAAGAGATGTTTAGACTCCCTATGGATACAATGAGTGATCATTACCAGTCTTATTTTGATAATATAGGTGAGGATATTACTGATGAGTTGCGGTCGGCGCTAAATAAAGCTGTGTTTAAGACGGGGAGTGGACTTAGTGTTTTGGAATGGCTGGAGGGTGAAGGTGAAGGGAATATATTCTATGAAAGCGATTTTAACTCATACATGCAACTGATAAGATTTGAACGCGTCCTGAAAAAAGCTAAAATCATCTCTGCAATTGATATTTTCCTAACTAAGGATGACTGTTCTTTCCCTTTGAGTTATGCGAGCTCAGGAGAGCTGTCCTTTATCGCTTTGCTGGTTCATGTCGCTTTTTGCGTTGTAGATAATTCATATATATTCATTGATGAGCCTGAAAATAGTTTGCATCCACAATGGCAAAATGAATATTTGGAATTGTTAAAAGGAGTTATTGGATATAATAATTGTGTGATTGTAGTGGCTACACACTCTCCGTTGATTATTTCATCCCTTGCAGCTTACGATAAGGCTGTTATTTTCAAGCGAACAAGGCATGGATTTGAAAGGGTCAAGTTTTATGATGATAATGCTGAAGAATTATATATTGATTACTTTGATACATTAACGCCTAAAAACAGAGCGCTATCAAATAGATGTGTGGACATTATTGATGATTACACATTAGGGAAAACAACTTTAAATATAGCAAAAAAACGCTTATCAATATATGAGGGTATGTCAAGTGACTCTGCTCAAATTGAGTTTTTAGCTGGTGTGGAAGATATTTTGGACGAGATGGATAAAAATAAAGGTAATCAGCATGACTGATTTTTTATTCACTAAAGAAGAAAAAGATTTAATTAAGGATGCAATTGCTAAGGGGCATGGTTTTTGGGGTGATAAATCCTTGGATAATGTTAAGGGGAGGGTGAAGGTCTTTTTGAGGGAGCGACAGGTTGAACTTTGTTGTTATTGCTCTAGGAATACAGATGATGAATTTAAAATGTCATTGGATATTGAGCACATAATACCCAAGTCCGTTTTGGTTTCCGAGATGTTTGAGCTAAATAATCTAGCAGCATCTTGTAAACGATGTAATATGAGGATTAAGAAGGAGGATGTTTCTTTTATTAATAAAGAAATAGAAGCTTTCAAAGTTGGGGGTGAGTATTATCTTACAGATAGTTATAAATTCCTTCATCCTAATCTCGATAGTTGGGATGGTAACTTGCATTATTACGTTGTGCAGAGAAATAGTAAAAAAATAGTTTATTATGATGTGGTGGGGGGGAGTGAAAAAGGTAAATATACAAAGAGTTATTTTCGGTTGGATGATATTCAAGTAAATACCTTTGATGAGGCACAGGATGCTACAAAAAGAAAAGAACCTGTAGACCCCGAAGTCGCTGATAAGTATATGAGGTTGGTTGATTCAATGTTGAGTTAAATTAAGAGTGAATCAAATTACTAGATGTAAAGTGGTTGGCAATCTCTACTGTAGGAAACACTATGTTGTAGTTTTAGATGTAGCCGCTACAGGTTAGCGGCTACATCTTTGCACTTGTTGTTTCAAGCATCACCCATTTTATCTAAATTGCAGCTGGCTTTGCCCGGCGGCATCCTTCCCCCATGAACAATCTAACTTCTCTGCAGGATATCGCCCGGGCGATCCGCAATCTCATCCGTACCGGCATTGTGACCGACGTCGACCCTGTCGAAGGGCTTTGTCGCGTCCAGACCGGCGGGATGCAAACCACCTGGCTTAACTGGCTGACCTGCCGCGCCGGTCGTTCGCGGGTGTGGTGGGCTCCGTCCGTTGGTGAGCAGGTGCTGATCCTTGCCATTGGCGGCGAGCTCGACACCGCCTTTGTGCTGCCCGGCATTTTCTCTGATGACCATCCCGCGCCGTCTGTCTCACCTGATGCGTTTCACGTCGCCTTTCCTGACGGGGCGGTCATTGAGTACGAGCCCGACAGCGGGTCGCTCACCGTGTCCGGTATCAAAACCGCTGACGTCACCGCGTCGGATTCCCTTATCGCCACTGTGCCGGTGGTGCTGGTGAAAGCCGAAACTCGCATCACGCTCGATACGCCCGAAGTGGTCTGCACTAACAAGCTCATCACCGGCACGCTCGAAGTGCAGAAGGGCGGGACGATGAAAGGGAATTTCACGCACACCGGCGGAAAATTTACCTCGAATGGCGTGCAGGCAGATGACCACGACCACGGCGGCGTGAAGCGCGGCGATGACAGAACGGTGGGCACAAAATGACGGTGCGTTATCTGGGAATGAACAGCCAGACCGGGCTCAGTATTTCTGAGGCCGACCATATCAGGCAGAGCGTGCGCGACATTCTGGTCACGCCGGTTGGCTCGCGGGTGATGCGCCGTGAATACGGCTCGCTCCTGTCGGCGCTGATTGACCAGCCGCAGACCCCGGCGCTGCGCCTGCAGATTATGGCCGCATGTTATTCCGCGATCCAGAAGTGGGAGCCGCGCGTCAGCCTGTCGACCATCACCTTTGAGCGCGGCGAGGCTGACGGCGCGCTATATGTCGATATCACCGGGACGCGCTCGACGACGAGCCAGCCCTTTTCACTGACCATTCCACTGAGTTAAACGCTATGGCTACCATTGTTGACCTGAGCCAGCTCGCCGCGCCCGATGTCGTGGAAACGCTGGATTATGAAACCATCCTGACCGAACGCAAGGCGACGCTCGTCTCGCTTTACCCAGCAGACCAGCAGGAAGCGGTCGCGCGCACGCTGACGCTCGAATCTGAGCCCATTGTGAAGCTGCTGCAGGAGAACGCTTATCGTGAAGTCATCTGGCGTCAGCGCGTCAATGAGGCCGCGCGTGCGGTCATGCTGGCATACGCTGACGGCAACGACCTCGATGTCATTGCTGCCAACAATAATACCGGTCGCCTGACGGTCGCCCCGCAGGATGACACCACACTTCCGCCAACGCCTGCCGTGATGGAAACGGATGCTGATTTACGTCTGCGTGCGCAACAGGCGTTTGAGGGGCTGAGTGTGGCGGGTCCGGTGGGGGCGTATGAATATCACGGTCGCAGCGCTGACGGGCGTGTCGCTGACGTGTCGGTCGAGAGCCCGACACCTGCCTGCGTCACGATTTCGGTGTTGTCGCGTGAGGGTGACGGGACAGCCAGCGCCGACCTGCTGGCCGTGGTGGACAAAGCCCTTAATGCCGAAACCGTGCGCCCGGTAGGCGACCGTGTGACCGTCCGGTCTGCTGAAATTGTGCCGTATGAAATTGGCGCGACGCTCTACGCTTACCCCGGTCCTGAAAGAGAGCCTATACGACAGGCTGCAGAGCAGAAGCTTAAAAGCTATATCAGCGCACAGCACCGGCTCGGGCGCGATATCCGCCTGTCTGCTATTTACGCCGCGCTGCATGTTGAGGGTGTGCAGCGTGTCGAACTGGATTCCCCGCTGGCTGACATTGTGCTGACCCCGTCGCAGGCATCGAACTGCACCGGCTACCGGCTGACCATTGGGGGCTCGGATGACTGACCGTCTGCTGCCTGCAGGCTCGTCGGCGCTGGAGGTTGCTGCCGCTGCTGCGCTGGCTGAGATACAGCGCGTGCCGGTGTCGCTGCGCACTCTGTGGAACTGGCGAACCTGCCCGGTGAATCTGCTGCCGTATCTGGCGTGGGCGCTGTCGGTTGACCGCTGGGATGAGACATGGCCGGAGGCGACAAAACGCAGCGTCATCGCATCGTCGTTTTTCGTCCATCAGCACAAAGGCACGATTAGCGCCCTGCGTCGGGTGGTCGAGCCGCTCGGTTTTCTGATTGAGGTGCGGGAGTGGTGGCAGCTCAACGAGGAGCCCGGCACATTCCGGCTCGTTGTCGGCGTGCTCGACAGCGGTATCACGGATGAAATGTATCAGGAGCTCGAGCGCCTGATTAACGATGCAAAACCGGCAAGCCGCCATCTCATCGGGCTGGCTATCAGTCTGAGCGCCGCTGGTGATCTGTATATCGGCGCGGGATGCTACCACGGCGACGCGCTGACGGTTTACCCCTACACCCCCGAGGAAATTGTCGTCGGCGGTGAATACTTCCCGGCCTCGGCCATCCATTTAATCGACAACCTGAGAGTGAACGCATGACAGCGAAATATCTCGCCATTCTGACCAATCTCGGCGCGGCAAAACTGGCGAATGCGACCGCGCTCGGCACAAAGCTCAACCTGACACAATTAGCGGTCGGGGATGGTAACGGCGTCCTGCCGACGCCAGACCCGGCGCAGACCAGACTGATTAATCAGAAACGTATCGCGCCGCTGAATATGCTCAAGGTTGACCCGAACAACGCCAGCCAGATTATTGCAGAGCAAATCATCCCCGAGAATGAGGGTGGTTTCTGGATTCGTGAAATTGGTCTTTATGACGATGACGGTGTGCTCATTGCCGTGGCGAACTGTCCCGAGACCTACAAGCCGCAACTGCAGGAGGGGAGTGGTCGCACGCAAACCATTCGCATGATTCTGATTGTATCGAGCACCTCGGCGGTGTCGCTCAAAATCGACCCGGCTGTCGTGCTGGCAACCCGTCAGTATGTTGATGACAAAGCGATTGAGTTGAAGGTTTATGTCGACGACCTGATGGCAAAGCATATCGCGGCTCTTGATCCGCATTCGCAATATGCCCAAAAGGCCAGCCCGACACTGACAGGGTCGCCAAAAGCGCCGACGCCAGCAGCAGGAAACGACAGTACGCAAATTGCGACAACGGCCTTTGTGCAGGCGGCGCTTCAACCTAAAGCCCCGCTTGCAAGTCCTGCTTTAACGGGAAAACCGACAGCACCGACGCCCGCGCAGACCGTCAACGATACACAGCTTGCGACCACGGCTTTTGTAAAATCGGCTATCGCTGCGCTGGTTTCATCCGCACCGGCGGCACTGGATACGCTGGGCGAGCTGGCCGCTGCGCTGGGTAATGACCCGAACTTTTCTGCGACGCTGATTCGTGCGCTGGCCGGGAAGCAGCCGCTGGACAACACGCTGACAGACCTGTCGGGTAAAACGGTGGCGGGTATTCTGGATTATCTGCGCCTGGGCGATGGGTCAGCCTTACCTGCTGGCGTCCCCGTCCCGTATCCGCTTGCCACGCCGCCTGATGGCTGGCTGAAATGCAACGGCGCACTGTTTGATAAAGTGAAATATCCAAAACTGGCCGCTGCTTATCCTTCCGGTAGCCTGCCCGATTTACGCGGTGAGTTTCTGCGCGGGTGGGATGACGGGCGCGGTGTGGATGCAGGGCGCGGCCTGCTGTCGGCTCAGTCGGACGCGGTTCAGAATATTACAGGTTCCATCGGTCGCTTACAGATGTTCAGGGATGTTGCCTATAGTGGACCATTCAGCATTTCAGACTCAGCATTAACCACGGGCTTAACACCGTCCTCAAACGGTGGCTACGGCGCAGCCAACTTTAGCTTTGATATTTCTCGTGTCGTACGTACTGCAGCGGAAACACGCTCGCGCAGCGTGGCATTTAACTACATCGTGAGGGCGGCATAATGGCGAAAGCGACGCTGAATAAAAATGGAATTGCGACGAAAGCCGGTGAGATTACCGTTTATAATTTTGACCTCAAATCTCGCGAGTTTCTTGCGGAGTCGGTTGAATTTCTGGCTGTGGGGGTGGGGATTCCTGCCCATTCATGCACTGATAAGCCGGTGGAGGCAAAAGAGGGTTATGCCGTGTGCCGTGCGCTCAGTCCTGACGGATGGGAATACGTTGCAGACCACCGGGGCGAAACCGTTTATAACACGACAACCGGCCAGCCCGTCGAAATTACCTTGCCCGGTGACTATGCCGACGGCGTCACGGTAATCTCACCGTCCACGCCTTATGACCAGTGGAACGGTAGTGAATGGGTGACGGATGAGGATGCACGGCGAAAAGCACAGGTAGGGGAGGCAGGGCAGATAAAAGCGCGGTTACTGAGTGAGGCGAAAAGTACCATCAGCCTGTGGCAGACCGGGCTACAGCTCGGCATTATCAGCGATGAAGACAAAGCCAGTCTGATGGCATGGATGTTATACATTCAGGCGCTGAATGCAGTTGATACGACCACTGCGCCTGATATTGACTGGCCGCCACTGCCGTAATAAACAGAGCCCTCCACCCGGAGGGCTTTTTGCTGGTTGTGTCATCCCCCCGCCAACGCCATTCCGTTTCCTGTATTCCGCACACAACACAAAATAGTGGCTCCACTTCACCACGGAGTTAAACGGATGGGCGACTATCATCACGGCGTGCAGGTCATCGAAATTAATGACGGCGTGCGCACCATTTCCACCGTCTCAACGGCCATTATCGGCATGGTCTGCACGGCCAGCGATGCAGACGAAAAAACGTTCCCGCTGAATGAGCCGGTGCTCATTACCAACGTACAAAGCGCCATTGCGAAAGCGGGTAAACAGGGCACGTTGTCGGCCTCCCTGCAGGCCATCGCCGACCAGTGCAAACCGGTCATTGTGGCCGTGCGTGTGGCCGAAGGTATCGACGACCCCGACGATCCTGACGCGGCGCAGAAAGAAACGATTTCCAACATCATCGGCACCACGGACGAAAACGGGAAATATACCGGGCTCAAATCGCTGTTGACGGCGCAGACCGTCACCGGCGTTAAACCGCGCATTCTCGGCGTGCCGGGTCTTGATTCACAGGAAGTGGCGACCGCGCTCGCTTCAACCTGTCAGAGCCTGCGCGCCTTTGGCTATGTCAGTGCATGGGGCTGCAAAACCATTTCCGACGCCATCGATTATCGCAAGAATTTCAGCCAGCGCGAGCTGATGGTGATCTTCCCTGATTTTCTGGCATGGGACACCACAACGAACGCGACGGACATCGCCTGGGCGACGGCGCGCGCGCTCGGCCTGCGCGCCAAAATCGACCAGACCGTCGGCTGGCATAAAACCCTGTCTAACGTCGGCGTGAATGGCGTCACCGGCGTCAGCGCTTCGGTCTCATGGGATTTGCAGGAGCCTGCCACCGACGCGAACCTGCTGAATCAGGCCGGTGTCACGACGCTGATTCGCAACGACGGCTTTAAGTTTTGGGGAAACCGCTGTTGCTCGGATGACCCGCTTTTCCTGTTTGAGAACTACACCCGCACCGCGCAGGTGCTGGCCGACACCATGGCGGAGGCGCACGCGTGGGCGATGGATAAGCCCATCACTGCGACGCTTATTCGTGACATCGTCGCCGGTATCAATGCCAAATTCCGCGAGCTCAAAACCAACGGCTATATCGTCGATGGTTCGTGCTGGTACGACCCGGAGTCAAACGACGTCACAACCCTTAAAGCGGGGAAACTGTATATCGATTACGACTACACCCCCGTCCCGCCGCTGGAAAACCTGACCCTGCGCCAGCGCATCACTGATACCTATCTGGCGAACCTGTCGGACTCGGTCAACAGCTAAGGAGCTGCAAGCATGTCACTACCGCGCAAGCTTAAATATCTGAACATGTTCAACGACGGTCTGAGCTACATGGGCGTCGTGGAATCCGTCACCCTGCCGAAACTCACGCGTAAATTTGAGAAGTATCGCGGCGGCGGAATGCCGGGCTCGGTATCGATTGACCTCGGCCTCGATGACGACGCGCTGTCGCTTGAGTGGACGCTCGGCGGTCTGCCGGACATCGACCTGTGGGCGCAGTACGCCTCGCCGGGTGCTGACAGCGTGCCGCTGCGTTTTGCAGGCTCTTATCAGCGCGACGACACCGGCGTAATTTCTGCCGTTGAAGTGGTGATGCGTGGCCGTCACAAAGAGTACGACGGCGGCGAGAACAAGCAGGGCGAAAGCGGGACGACCAAAATGTCGACCGAGCTTGCCTATTACCAGCTCACGATTGACGGCAAAGAAGTCATCGAGATTGACGTCATCAACATGGTGCTGAAAGTCGACGGCGTTGACCGTCTGGCAGAACACCGCAAGGCGATTGGCCTGTAACCCCCCCTGAACCGGTCGGCGAGACTGGCCGGTCATTTCACTGTGCTGAGAGAACAATATGAAAAATATCAATGAAACCGACGTTACCGACGTTGAAAATGTAAACCCGAACGTGGTTATTTTTGATACCCCGCTGATGCGCGGAGAGCAGAAAATCGAGCAGGTGACGCTAACCAAACCGAACGCGGGAACTCTGCGCGGTGTGTCGCTGGCCTCGCTGGCAAATTCCGACGTTGATGCGCTGATTAAAGTGCTGCCACGCATGACGTATCCGGCGCTGACAGAGCACGAAATTATTCGCCTCGATGCGTCAGACCTGATTTCGCTCGCTGGTAAGGTGGTCAGTTTTTTGTCACCGGCTTCGGCTCGTTAGCTTTCCCTGAAAACCTGTCGGTCGATGATCTGATGGCGGATCTCGCAGTGATATTTCACTGGCCGCCGTCAGAGCTGAACTCCCTGAGCCTGACCGAACTCCTGACATGGCGCGACAAGGCGCTGCAACGCAGCGGAAACCATCATGAGCAATAACGTCAGACTTGAGGTGCTGCTGAACGCGGTCGACCGGGCAAGTCGACCGCTTAAAGCTATCCAGACCGCCAGCAAATCCCTGTCTGGCGATATCCGCAATTCACAGCAAAGCCTGCGCGAACTCAATGCGCAGGCATCCCGAATTGACGGATTCCGTAAAGCGAGCGCACAGCTTGCCGTGACCGGGCGGTCGCTTGAGAAAGCAAAGCAGGAAGCGCAAGCCCTTGCCACACAGTTTAAAAATACAGAGCGCCCGACGCGCGCACAGGCGCAGGTGCTTGAATCCGCGAAGCGTGCCGCCGAGGGGCTGCAGACCAAATATAACAGCCTGACTGAGTCCATTAAGCGTCAGCAACGCGAACTCGGGGCGGCGGGGATTAATACGCGCAATCTGGCGAATGATGAGCGGGGGCTTAAATCACGCATCAGCGAGACAACCGCACAGCTTAACCGCCAGCGTGAGGCACTGGCGAAAGTCAGCGCTCAACAGGCCAGACTTAGCCAGGTAAAAGACCGATATCAGGCCGGTAAATCTCTTGCGGGTAGCATGGCGGGAGCGGGAGCTGCCGGGGTCGGTATTGCGACAACGGGAACCGTGGCCGGGGTCAAACTGATGATGCCGGGCTTTGACTTTGCGCAGAAAAATTCCGAGCTGCAGGCTGTGCTCGGCGTCGAAAAACAGTCGCCCGAAATGCAGGCACTGCGTAAACAGGCGCGACAACTTGGTGACAACACCGCCGCCTCTGCTGACGATGCGGCCAGTGCGCAAATTATCATTGCCAAAAGCGGTGGCGATGCGGCGGCCATTCAGGCGGCGACGCCGGTCACGCTGAATATGGCGCTATCCAACAAGCGCACGATGGAGGAGAACGCCGCGCTGCTGACGGGTATGAAATCCGCGTTTCAACTTTCAAACGACAAAGTCGCGCATATTGGCGATGTGCTGTCGATGACGATGAACAAAACCGCTGCTGACTTTGACGGGATGAGCGACGCGCTGACCTATGCCGCGCCGGTCGCAAAAAATGCCGGGGTGAGTATCGAAGAAACTGCCGCGATGGTCGGTGCGCTGCACGATTCGAAAATCACCGGCTCGATGGCGGGAACGGGGAGTCGTGCAGTGCTGAGTCGCCTGCAGGCTCCGACCGGTAAAGCGTATGACGCCATCAAAGAGCTCGGGATTAAAACGTCTGACAGTAAGGGAAACACGCGCCCAATTTTTTCCATCCTCAAGGAAATGCAGCGCAGTTTTGAGAAAAACAATCTCGGCACCGGCCAGAAAGCTGAGTACATGAAAACCATTTTCGGCGAGGAGGCCAGCTCGGCGGCGGCGGTGCTGATGGCCGCAGCATCAAGCGGCAAGCTTGACCAGCTCACTGCTGCGTTTAAAGCCTCGGACGGCAAAACCGAGGAGCTGGTTAAGGTCATTCAGGACAACCTCGGCGGCGACTTTAAAGAATTTCAGTCAGCCTATGAGGCGGTCGGGACAGACCTGTTTGACCAGCAAGAGGGCTCACTGCGTAAGCTGACGCAGACGGCGACGCAGTATGTTTTAAAAATTGACGGCTGGATTACCAAAAACAAAGGGCTGGCGACCACTATCGGCGTGGTGGTGGGCGGTGCGCTCGCACTCATTGGCGTGATGGGCGGGATTGGCCTTGTTGCGTGGCCGGTGGTGATGGGGATTAATGCCATTATCGCCGCTGCCGGAGTGCTGGGTGTGGTATTCAGCTCGGTCGGCACTGCCATCGTCACGGCGATTGGGGCAATCAGTCTGCCGGTCGTGGCCGTGGTCGCGGCTGTTGTGGCGGGGGCGCTGCTGATTCGTAAATACTGGGAGCCGATAAGCGCCTTTTTCGCCGGTGTGGCGGAGGGGCTTAAAGCGGCCTTTGCGCCGGTCGGGGAAATGTTTGCCCCGCTCGCGCCGGTCTTTGATGGCATCGCGGAAAAGCTCGGCGTGGTCTGGAAATGGTTTACTGACTTGCTTGCGCCGGTGAAAGCCACGCAGGAGACACTCGACCGCTGCAAAAATGTCGGTGTGGCCTTTGGTCAGGCGCTGGCTGATGCACTTATGGCTCCGCTCAACATCTTTAACAGCCTGAGCGGAAAGGTTAGCTGGTTGCTGGAAAAGCTCGGGGTTATCAAAAAAGAATCGAGCGATCTCGACCAGAATGCCGCGAAAACGGATAAGACGGCCACAAATGGTGGATATATCCCGGCAACTGCAGGTTATGGCGGCTATCAGGGTTATCAGCCGGTGACGGCTCCCGCAGGACGCTCGTACATCGACCAGAGCAAAAGCGAATACAACATCACCCTGCAGGGTGGCGTTGCGCCGGGGAGTGACCTCGACCGCCAGCTCCGCGACGCCGTCGACAAGCTTGACCGCGAAAACCGTGCGCGCCAGCGCTCCAGCATGAGAAACGATTAAGGGAGGGAAAGCATGTTAATGGTGCTGGGCTTTTTTGTGTTTGAACGGCGCACCCTGCCGTATCAGTCGATGCAGTATTCGAAAGATTACCGCTGGGCGTCAAACGACCGCATCGGCAAGCCCCCGGCTTATCAGTTTCTCGGGGAGGGGGAAACCACGCGCACGCTGTCGGGTACGCTTTACCCGGAAATCACCGGCGGTCGCCTGTCGTTGCTGGCCGTCGAACTGATGGCCGACGAGGGGCGCGCATGGCCGTTAATTGACGGGAACGGCATGATCCACGGCATGTATGTCATCGATAAAGTGACCCACACGCACACTGAATTTTTCAGTGATGGCGCTGCCCGAAAGATTGAGTTTAGCCTGTCACTGAAACGTGTCGATAAGTCACTTGCGGCCATTTATGGCGACCTGAAAACGCAGGCCAGCAATCTGGTCACGGATGCGGGTAACTGGCTGGGAGGGCTGGCGGGATGATAACTGAAATGAATATTCAGGCCGGCGCGCGCATTGCGCCTGCGTATATGCTCACGCTCAATGGCACGGATATCACGCAGAATTTCAGCGACCGGCTTATCGGGCTGACCATGACCGACAATCGCGGATTCGAGGCCGACCAGCTCGATATCGAGCTCGATGATACCGACGGACTTGTCGAACTGCCGCCGCGCGGGGCAAAGCTGACGCTGTGGCTGGGCTGGCAGGGCTCCGCGCTGGTGAGTAAGGGGAGTTTTACGGTCGACGAAATCGAGCACCGGGGCGCGCCCGATACGCTGACCATCCGGGGGCGCAGTGCGGATTTTCGCGGGACGCTGAACTCAAGGCGCGAGCAGTCATGGCATGACACCACGCTCGGGGTGATTGTTGAGACCATCGCGCAGCGCAACAAACTGACGGCCAGTGTCGCGGATAACCTGAAAGCCATTGTGATCCCGCATATTGACCAGACGCAGGAATCCGACACGGCGTTTTTATCCCGGCTGGCGGAGCGTAACGGGGCGTCTGTCTCAGTAAAAGCCGGGAAACTGTTATTCCTGAAAGCCGGTAGCGGGATGACGGCCAGCGGCAAACCTATCCCACAAATGACCGTTGAGCGTGGCGACGGCGACCGTCATCAGTTTGCGATTGCTGACCGCGAAGCCTACACCGGCGTCACGGCGAAATGGCTGCACACCAAAGACCCGAAACCGCAAAAGCAAAAGGTGAAGCTCAAACGAAAACCTAAAGTGAAGCACCTGCGCGCGCTGCAGCATCCGAAAGCGGCCAAAACCACCACAAAGGCCAAAGCCAAAAAAGAGCAGGAGGCGCGCGAGGGTGAGTATATGGCCGGTGAGGCTGACAACGTGCTGGAGTTGACAACCATCTACGCGACAAAAGCGCAGGCGATGCGCGCAGCTCAGGCGAAGTGGGACAAAATACAGCGCGGCGTGGCGGAGTTTTCAATCTCGCTGGCTATTGGCCGTGCAGATTTATTTCCTGAAACGCCGGTTGCGGTAAAAGGTTTTAAGCGCGTGATAGACGAGCAGGTATGGATAATCAGCCGCGTGGTGCACAGTCTCAACGGGAACGGCTACACGACGGGCTTAGAGCTTGAGGTGAAGGTTTCAGATGTTGAATATGTAGCGGAGGAGGATTAATTAATTTATTCTCAAAAAGTGAAAATTTGAGTATCATTCATTCACTATTAGTGAATTGAGGGCGTTTTATGTTCCACTGTCCTAAATGCCAGCACGCAGCACATGCGCGCACAAGCCGCTATTTGAGTGAGAATACTAAAGAACGCTATCACCAATGCACCAACATAAATTGCAGTTGTACGTTTGTGACGATGGAGTCAGTACAGCGCTTTATAGTTACGCCTAGTAACATTAATCCCGCTCCACCGCACCCGTTGCCAACTGGACAGCGTCAATTATGGATGTAGAAGAACCCGCCGCGAGCGGGTTTTTTTATGACATAAGGAAAGTTACGTTAGAAATCTACCGCCATTTTATCGCCATCTAAATCACTGGCAACAAAAAAGCCACTCGATAGAGTGGCTTAATTATATGATTTTAAATCTAAAATTTGGTGGCCCCTGCTGGACTTGAACCAGCGACCAAGCGATTATGAGTCGCCTGCTCTAACCACTGAGCTAAGGGGCCGTGGCGGTGAATTATAAAGTAACTCAGCCGCGCAATCCAGCCATTCACACCTGCCTGCTGTTTTTATAAACAATGCATAATCAATCCTTTATACTAACTACCTGATGTATTGATCGGAGAATGGGATGATCAACGATATTCTTGCGCCCGGGCTGCGGGTGGTGTTCTGCGGGATCAACCCGGGTAAGTCATCGGCGCACACGGGTTTTCACTTTGCCCATCCTGGGAATCGCTTCTGGAAGGTGATTCATCAGGCCGGATTTACCGACAGGCTTCTGAAGCCAGAAGAGGAGCAGCATCTGCTGGATACCCGCTGCGGCATTACTATGCTGGTCGAGCGACCCACGGTGCAGGCGAATGAGGTAAATCTGCACGAATTGCGCAGCGGCGGCAGGGAATTGGTCAAAAAGATTGAGGACTATCAGCCTGCAGCGCTGGCGATCCTAGGTAAGCAGGCGTATGAGCAGGCGTTTAGCCAGCGCGGGGCGCAATGGGGCAAACAGAGTATCACGATTGGCATGACCCAGGTGTGGGTGCTGCCCAATCCGAGCGGGCTCAACAGAGCGACGCTGGATAAACTGGTGGAAGCCTATCGGGAACTGGATGAAGCGCTGGTGGTGCGGGGAAGATAATGCAGTTCTGGCCGTTCGCTCATCTTCACGTTCTTTGAGGAGGGTAAATCCTCCTGGTATTTGGCTCCGTACAGGCATAAAAAAAGCTCCCCGTAGGGAGCTTTTTTGAGTTCCGGGGCGATTAATCGTCCAGGAAGCTACGTAAAACTTCAGAGCGGCTCGGGTGGCGCAGTTTGCGCAGTGCCTTCGCTTCGATCTGACGAATACGTTCGCGCGTTACGTCGAACTGTTTACCCACTTCTTCCAGCGTGTGGTCGGTATTCATGTCGATACCGAAACGCATACGCAGGACTTTCGCTTCACGTGCGGTCAGGCCAGCCAGAACGTCGTGAGTGGCAGCACGCAGGCTCTCGGTGGTGGCAGAATCCAGCGGCAGCTCGAGGGTGGTATCCTCGATGAAATCACCCAGATGCGAATCTTCATCATCGCCGATTGGCGTTTCCATGGAGATTGGCTCTTTCGCGATTTTCAGCACTTTACGGATCTTGTCTTCCGGCATCAACATGCGTTCAGCCAGTTCTTCCGGCGTTGGCTCGCGGCCCATCTCTTGCAGCATCTGGCGAGAAATACGGTTGAGTTTGTTAATTGTCTCAATCATATGCACCGGAATACGGATGGTGCGCGCCTGATCCGCGATAGAGCGGGTAATCGCCTGACGAATCCACCATGTTGCGTAGGTGGAGAACTTATAACCACGACGGTATTCAAACTTATCTACCGCTTTCATCAGACCGATGTTGCCTTCCTGAATCAAATCCAGGAACTGCAGACCGCGGTTGGTGTATTTCTTGGCGATAGAAATAACCAGACGCAAGTTCGCCTCAACCATCTCTTTCTTCGCACGACGGGCTTTCGCTTCGCCGATAGACATACGACGGTTGATGTCTTTCACCTGCTCGATGGTCAGGCCGGTCTCTTCTTCAATCTGACGCAGTTTCTGCAAGCCGCGCTGAACGTCATCAGAGACGTCGTGCAGCTTTTCAGACCACGGTTTGTTCATGGCGATAGCGGCGTTGAACCAGGTTTCGCTGGTTTCGTTGCCGGTGAACAGTGTGATGAAGTTTTTCTTCGGCATTTTGCACTGTTCAACGCACAGTTTCATGATGATGCGTTCCTGGGTACGCACGCGATCCATCATGACGCGCATGCTGTTTACCAGGTAATCAAACTGCTTTGGCACCAGGCGGAACTGCTTGAACACGTCAGACAGCTTCTGAATCTCTTCCTTCGCAGCGGCGTGACTACGGCCTTTCGCTTTGATGGTGTCGCGGGCCAATTCGTACTGCGTACGCAGTTCGCCAAACTTCTCGCGAGCCAGCTCAGGATCGATGCTGTTGTCGTCTTCTTCTTCTTCGTCTTCTTCGTCTTCTTCCTCGTTCTCTTCGCGCTCTTCTTTAGTGAGCTCAGAGCCAACGTGAGTAGCAGTCGGAGCGACTTCTTCTTCAGCGTTAGGATCGACGAAACCGGTGATGATGTCGGAAAGACGCGCCTCTTCAGCTTCTACGCGATCGTACTGTTCCAGCAGATAGGTGATCGCTTCCGGGTACTCGGCAACAGAACACTGAACCTGATTGATCCCGTCTTCGATGCGTTTCGCGATGTCGATTTCGCCTTCACGGGTCAGCAGCTCAACGGTACCCATTTCGCGCATGTACATGCGCACCGGGTCAGTGGTACGACCGATTTCAGATTCCACGCTGGACAGAACCTGTGCAGCGGCTTCTTCAGCGTCTTCATCGGTGTTGTTGGAGTTTTCAGCCAGCAACAGATCATCGGCATCGGGTGCTTCTTCCATCACCTGAATACCCATGTCATTGATCATTTGGATGATGTCTTCGATTTGATCTGAATCGACGATATCTTCCGGCAGATGGTCATTGACCTCGGCATAGGTCAGATAGCCTTGCTCCTTACCGCGTTGGACAAGAAGTTTCAGCTGTGACTGCGGGTTTTGCTCCATAAGACGGT
>Ga0302347_1001907_pt1 | contig 23095 bp, 20 predicted proteins | sample PhyWR1_FD_202178 | JGI IMG/M metagenome (GOLD analysis project Ga0302347, IMG submission 202178) | Leaf surface microbial communities from wheat plants in UC Gill Tract Community Farm, Albany, California, United States - DLSL W.R1 (v2)... | ecosystem: Host-associated > Plants > Phyllosphere >...
TTGTAGCCCGCGCACTAGAATAGGCCCAGTCATTTTCTGAGCCTGAGACTCCCTATATGCCAGATCCGGTTGACCCCCGCAGGGTGTCAGAATTACCGCTGGACGAGTTGGTGGCCTGTCATGAGTGTGATCTGTTGATGCGCAAGCCGCATCTCGCTCTCGGTGAGAAAGCCCAATGCCCGCGCTGCGGTTACGAACTCTACGCCCATAGGTACAAGGTGGTTGAACGCAGCCTTGCGCTTGTGATCGCAGCGTTGCTGCTCTACATACCTGCGAACTTTTTACCCATCATGCAACTCAATCTACTGGGCCAGGCGTCGCAAGACACGGTCTGGAGTGGTGTGCTTGGCTTGTTCAATACCGGCATGCAGGGCATCGCTGTCGTGGTGTTCCTGTGCAGCATGGGCATACCGCTGCTCAAGTTGCTCTGCCAGCTTGCCGTGTTGCTGAGTATTCGCTGGAATATCGGGCGCAGCTACGGCTTGTTGATCTACCGCATTTATCACCATCTGCGTGATTGGGGCATGCTTGAGGTGTACTTCATGGGCGTGCTGGTGGCCATCGTAAAACTGTCCGATCTGGCTGAACTGAGCCTGGGTCTGGGCCTGGTCTGCTTTGTCAGTTTGTTGCTGGTACAAGTCTGGCTGGAAGTGGTGATGTCACCTCACCAGATCTGGCAGGCGCTGTCCGGGGAGGATATTCATGCGGGCGATTGATGCGGGTATCTTGATCTGTGGCGAGTGCCACGAACTGAACAGGCAAGACCCCGACACCGACGAGCAAACCTGTACCCGTTGCGGCGCAGTGGTTCATGCGCGGCGGCCCGACAGCCTGATGCGCACCTGGGCCTTGTTGCTGACGTCGGCCATTCTCTATATCCCGGCCAACCTGCTGCCGATCATGACCGTCAACTCGTTGGGCCAGGGTTCACCGAGCACGATCATGGCGGGTGTCATTGAGCTGGTGCAGCACGGCATGATTCCGATTGCCGCCGTGGTGTTTGTGGCCAGTATTCTGGTGCCCACCTTCAAGCTGGTCGGCATTGCCTTGCTGTTGTTTTCGGTACAGCGCCATCAGCCTCTGTCTGCCCGGCAACGTATCATCATGTACCGATTTATCGAGTTCATTGGCCGCTGGTCAATGTTGGATATTTTCGTCATTGCCATTTTGGTGGCCGTGGTGAATTTTGGACGCATAGCCAGCATCGAAGCCAATCTTGGCGCTGTGGCCTTTGCCAGTGTGGTGGTGATAACGATGCTTGCAGCTGTAACTTTTGATCCCCGACTGATTTGGGATAATACGGAGTCGGACGACGACCATGAGTGACTTGCCTACTGCTAAAACCCGCCCGGCTTCCAACTGGTCGGCGATCTGGATTCTCCCGCTGATTGCCCTGGTCATCGGTGGCTGGCTGGGATGGCGTGCCTACAGCGAAACCGGCATCGATATTCAGGTGCGATTCGAGAGCGGCGAAGGCATCGTCGCCAACAAGACCGAGGTGGTCTACAAAGGCATGCCCGTGGGCAAGGTGAAAACCCTGGCCCTCGACGAGTCTGGCCCCAGCAAAGGGGTGATTGCTACCGTCGAAATGGACAAGGACGTTGAGCAATACCTGAAAACCAATACCCGTTTCTGGCTGGTCAAACCCAGTGTCACCCTGGCCGGTATCACCGGGCTCGAAACGCTGGTGTCCGGCAACTATATTGCGGTCAGTCCCGCCGATGGCGAGCCAGCACGCAAGTTCAAGGCGCTGTCGCAAGAACCGCCGCTGTCCGACACCAAACCCGGCCTGCACCTGACGCTCAAGGCTGAACGCCTGGGTTCGTTGAACCGTGGTAGCCCGGTGTTCTACAAGCAGATTCAGGTCGGGCAGATCAAAAGCTATGTGCTTTCCGAAGACCAGAGCACTGTTGAAATCAAAGTCTTTATCGAGCCGACCTACGCCAATCTGGTGCGCAAACATACGCGCTTCTGGAACGCCAGCGGTATCAGCATCGACGCCAACCTGTCGGGTGTGAAACTGCGCAGCGAATCGCTTGCCAGTATTGTGGCCGGTGGTATTGCCTTCGCCACCCCGGAGAACCGCAAGGACAGCCCGCCCACCGATTCGAGCCTGCCGTTTCGTCTTTACGAAGACTTCGATGCCGCGCAGGCGGGGATTAAGGTCAAAGTCAAACTCAGCGACTTTGAAGGTCTGCAGGCTGGCCGTACGCCGGTGATGTACAAAGGTATCCAGGTCGGTAGCCTCAAGGGCCTCAAGGTCGACCCGGACCTGACCAGCGCCAGTGCCGAGCTGACCCTGGACCCGTTGGCCGAAGATTACCTGGTGCAGGGCACCCAGTTCTGGGTGGTCAAGCCATCCATCTCGCTGGCCGGTATTACCGGGCTGGAGGCACTGGTCAAAGGCAACTACATTGCCATTCGCCCGGGTGACAAGGGCAGCACCCCCGAGCGCGAATTCGTCGCACGGCCCAAGGCGCCACCGCTGGATCTGCGCTCGCCGGGCCTGCATATGGTGCTCTTCACCGAGAACCTGGGCTCGCTGGATGTCGGCAGCCCGATTCTCTATAAGCAGGTTAAAGTCGGTTCGGTTCAGAGTTATCAGTTCTCGCGCACCAAAAAGCAGTTGGTGATCGGTGTCCATATCGAGAAGGAATACGAAAACCTGGTCAACGCCTCGACCCGTTTCTGGAATGCCAGCGGTATCACCCTGACCGGTGGCTTGACCGGTGGTATCCAGGTTAAAAGCGAATCGCTGCAAAGCTTGATGGCCGGCGGCATTGCCTTTGAGACGCCAGAAGCGAAGGCACCGCTGCAAAAACGTATTCCGCGTTTCCGCCTGTTCACTGACCGTGATGCGGCCATGCAGCAAGGCGTGCCCGTGACCATTAAGGTTGCGCGTGCCGATGGCCTGCGTGCTGGCACACCGATTCGTTTCAAGGGCCTGGATGTTGGCAAGATTGAGAGTGTCGACCTGAGTGACGATCTGCAATCGGTGATGCTGCAGGCGCGTATTACCGAAGTCCCGGATCGCATCGCACGGGTGGGCAGCCAGTTCTGGGTGGTCAAACCAGAACTTGGCTTGATGAAAACGGCGAACCTCGAAACCCTGGTCACCGGCCAGTACCTTGAAGTGCAACCGGCGAGCAAACAACTGGGGCGCCAGACCAGCTTTGTCGCATTGGAACAGGCCCCGGATGCCGCCGTACCACAAGCCGGCTTGAGCCTGGTTTTGAGTGCTGCCCGTCGTGGCTCGCTGAAAGAAGGTGTACCTGTCACCTACCGTGAAGTGACTGTAGGCAAAGTCACCGGCTATGAGCTGGGCAACACCGCCGATCGTGTATTGGTACATATCCTGATCGAGCCGCGTTACGCACCGCTGGTGCGCAGCGGCAGCCGCTTCTGGAACACCAGCGGTTTCGGTGTCGACTTCGGCCTGTTCAAGGGCGCGACGATTCGCACTGAATCCCTGGAAACCCTGGTTCAGGGTGGTATTGCCTTTGCCACGCCGGAGGGTGAGAAGCTGGGTAACCAGGCCCGCCCTGAGCAAACCTTCCCGCTCTTCGACAAGTTCGAAGACGAATGGCTGCAATGGGCGCCGAAGATCCCGCTAGGCAAATAAGCTGCATAAAAAAACCGTGATCAATGATCGCAATCTTGTTCATTTAAGCGATTTCTGCCTCTGTGGGAGCGGGCTTGCTCGCGATGGTCGTAAACGATGACGCGTATTTACTGAGTAAATTCGGTGCTCTGAAGACCATCGCGGGCAAGCCCGCTCCCACACTTGAGCTGTGTCGCTCTTAAGTGAGCAAGATTGCGATCAATGATCGCGGTTTTTTTATGCCCGGGAGTCAGCCTCAGACTTCATCCAGTTCAGGTTCTGCAACCACCGTCAGTGCATCAGGTTTCACCTCGTCATGACGACGAATGTACTTCCAGTCGTCTTCATCGATGTAAATCCCGTTGGGGCCGCTGCCGCCCTCCAGGTCGATGGCCACATGGGCGCAGACCTGCGGTTTGACACTGGCCAGGATCGGCACAAAGCCCAGTTGCAAACTGGTTTCCAGCAGCGCGGTCTGGTTTTTCTCGTCGATGTCCGCGGCTTCGTCCAGGTAGTACGGCAAGCGGATACGCCCGGCCTGATCACGGTCCATCAAGTGCAGCAACAAATACATGTTGGTCAGTGCCTTGATGGTCATGGTCGTACCGTTGGACGCGGCACCGTCGATATCGGTATGGATCACCGGCTGACCATTGAGCTTGGTGATCTCGAACGCCAGTTCGAACAAGTCCTTGAGGCCCAGCTGGTTATGGTTGGCTGCCACCAGCCGCGCCAGATATTCCTTGGCCTCTTCGTTCTTGTTGTCTTGCTCGGCGCTCTGGCTGAGGTCGAACACCGACAAGGTTTCGCCTTCTTCGTACTGGCCGGCGCTGTGGATAATCTGGTCGATATGCTTGAGCGCCTCCTTGTTTGGCGCCAATACGATACGGAAGCTCTTGAGGTTGGATACCTGACGTTTGTTGATCTCGCGGTTGAACAGCGCCAGTTGATGCTCAAGGCTGTCGTAGTCGCTGCGGATATTGCGCAGCGTACGGGCGATATCGGTGACGGCCGCGCGGCGCGCCTTGCCCAGGGTCAGGGCTTCCTCGGTGCGGTGGGCGTAGGCGTTGATCAACAACTGCAGGCGCCGCTCCATATCGTCTTCACTGTCGAACTTGGCCACGCCCTTGAGGCGCACCTGCGCGTACAGTGCCTCGATCTGACCGTCGCAACGCAACAGGCCCTGCCAACTGTCCTGATAGTCGTTGAGCAATGGCAACAGGTTGTCCATCGAGTCGTCGACCGGGTCCATAAATGGCGTGCCAAAGGGCAGGTCGGCTGGCAGCAGCTGGCGTCGACGCAGGCTGTCATCCAGGGTGCGCTGCTTGGCTTCCATATCGCCAATCTGTCGGCCTACCAGCTGCAACTTGGCCGACAACTGCTGGACGCGCTCGGTAAAGGCATCACTGGAACGCTTCAGCTCGTCCTGCGCGGCTTCGGCCTGGGCCAATTGTTCGAGCTTTTCGCCTTCTTCAGCGCTCAATGTCTGGCTACGGCGGAAATCTTCCAGGGCCTTTTGCGCATCCAGCACCTGCTGATACAGGGCCTCGGCTTCGCTCTTGCTCGCAGCGCGATCAGAGGTCACGGCTTGCTGGGTTTTCAGTTGCTTGAGTTCTTTTTCCAGACGCTCCTTCTGCTCGCGCAAGGCCGCGCGGTCGGCCAGTGCCTGCAGGGCAGGGGGCTCGATATGGCTGAGGTCGATGGACAGGCCCGGCGCTTCAAAACGCTCGCCTTTAAAGCCGTCGAGGATCAGCTCCAGCGACTTGACCCAGGCGTCGCTGTCATCCAGCGCAATCCCGTGCTCACCCAGGGGCAGGCTGAACAGGGCGCTGTTGAACAGACGCATCAGGCGCTCCACATCCTGCTGCGAAAACTCTTCACGCAGGCGGGCATAGCTGTTGTTGTCGGCGTGATCGAGCTGCTGCTTGACCGACTTGAGGCGTTTCTCCAGGTCGCGCAGACGCTCGTCCAGATCCTCGGCACTGAACTGTCGCGATTGCGCCAGGGCGCCCGCCAGTTCGTCGTGGGCGTCCTTGGCGCTCAGCAGTTGTTGCTCCAGCACTTTGACATCGTCGACCAGGGCGAAGCGATGCTTGAGCACCGACAACTCGCCGAGCCAGCGCTGGATACCGGAAATTTCCCGCTCCAGACGCATCAACTCCTGGGTGCTGCTGCGCTGGTCGTTTTGCAGGGCGTCCTGTTGGTTGCGGTAGTGCTCGGACTGGATCAGCAGCTCTTCCTTGCGGGCGCCGGCGTAGTCCTGCCAGGTACCGAGCAAGGAGTCGAGCAGCGGTGACAGGCGATGCAGCTTGCCGCGCAGCAGGTCGCGCTGGCGTACTCCTGCAGCCAATGCCTCGACCAACGGCCCGGCGCCGACCAGTGCGTTGTAGTCCTGCTCCATGCGTCTTACATCGCGGAAGGCTTCTTCACATGCCGCAATGTAATCCACGCTACCAGAGCGCAGGCTGTGTTCGAAGGCATCGAGGAATAGTTGCTTGAGCTTGGCCGCGGTGATTTCGCGCATATGCAGCAAGTTGATAAACAGTGCGCGGAAGGTCTTGAGGCTTTGTTCGCTGGTGGAGCGCAGCGGGATCAGGGTCAGGTCCAGCGGGATCGACGTATGGCCACCCACCAGCAAGCGGCGCAGTTCATCAGGCTTTAGCTCGTAGGCTTTGAGGCCATTGCGCTCAAGGTTGTTGAACAGTTCCTTCTGGCGCAGGCAGGTATCGTCTTTCTGGTAATGGGCCAGGTCCAGTTTGCCGGCGTAGGCAAAAAACTGGTGGCCGAAGCCGCCACCCGGGCCGCGCCCCACCACACCGATGACATGGGGGCCGTGGGGCAGGGACACTTCGACCAGGATATAGCTGGTGTCCGAGGCGAAGTAGAAGCGTCGCGACTGCTCAAGGCTGTATTTGCCGAAGCTCATATCTGACATGCGCGCCAGAATAGGGAACTGCAAGGCGTTGATCGATGCCGATTTACCGAGGTTATTTGCCCCATAGACTGACAGCGGATGTTCCAGTGGAAACAGCCCCAGGCTGTAACCGGCGGTGTTCAACAGGGCAAAGCGGCGAATGCCGTAGCGTTCCTGGCTCATGCGTCCATCTCCTGTTGTTCGTCGGCAATGGCGCGGGCCAATGCGGCTTCGTCGTCTTCACTGTCGTCATCGGCCAGTACCGGTGCAGGTAGCGGCAGGATGCTGTGCAGGCTGGCGGCCAGATCGCGGTCTTGCTGTACCGACAGGCATACATCAAGAAAACGGTGCATGGGCGGCAGAAAGCGGTAGATGCCGGGTTCTTCGCTGGCAAAACCGAGCTGGGTCATGCGGCGCATGATTTTTTCTTCCAGCTCGTCCTGGCTGGTGACTTCAGCCTGGACAAACAGGTCGCGGTATTTTTCCAGCAGCGCGGGCAGCTCGTCGCGGCCCAGGCTGCCACCGTCGAGCACGGCAATCGGGTCGCGGCCCTGATCGGCCAGGTGCTCGACAATGATGAAGGTGAACAGCGCCAGACGCTGTGCGGTCTTGTTTACCTGGGCGGTGGCAGTGTCGGGCACAAAGTAATAAAAACCGCGGGTATCACACACCAGCTCAAAGCCCAGGGCTTTGAACAGGGCGCGGTATTGGTCCTGGAAGTTCGACAGTTGCGCGTACAGCTCCGGGTCGCGGCGGCTGACGTGATAACCCTTGAACAGCTCACGAAAAATCGGTGCCAGTTGGGACAGTTCGGAAAGATCAAGATGCATGCAGAGGGCTCGCAGTAGTCTGGGTTGCATCTTCGCTGTGGGAAAGCAGAGCGAAGGAGCGCAGGCTGACCAAATGTTCGTGGGTGTGGTAATCGCGGCGCTCAAGGCGTTCGCGCACGAAGCGTTTTTCCCGGGACAGGCGCGAGAACCAGTACAGCAATTCGTCGGTGTCGCCGTCGGGCTCCTGGGCCAGGAGCCAGCTCATCAAGTCCGGCATCGGCAGCGCATCGCTGCAGCGATCGAGCATTTCCTTGACCGTGCGCGGGGCCTTGGGTGTTTCGCCCCGATGGACCTTATGTGCCTTGGGAAATTTCGCCGGCTTGGGCTCGAAGCGGGCCAGGGCATACACATAAGCCTCAACCTGGCTGGCGCTGCCCAAAAAGGTGCTTTGCGGGCGGGTGAACATTGGCATCGAGGCTTGCGGCACGGCGTCCAGGCCTTTACGGCGGATGGCGGCCAGGGCCAGCGCCGCGCCACGGGTCACGGCGTTGTGCCGGCGGGCTTCCTCACGCAATGGCAGCAGCAGCTCGCGGGCATGGCGCAGGGTCATCTGGGCGCTGGTTTGCATCTCGAGAATGCGCGCATGGGTGCGAAGCAGCATGTCGTCGTCCACCAGATGGCCGAGACGTTGCTGTTCGCTGAGCATGCGCAGCAGCACCACTTCGACTTTGCGCACGCCTTGTTCGAAAGCACCGTCGGCGTTGACCAGCTGAATCATGGGTTCGACGTATTCGTCCCACGTTGCCAATACCTCGGCGTACCGCTGGCGCAACGGAATTTGCCGGTCGCTGGTCTTGGCCCGTTCGGCCACGGCCACCAGCGCCTGTTCATCGTTGGCGAGTTTTTTCAATACATCGCGTACGCGCATGTCGAGCAAGCGCAGCTGGCGTGCCAGATCGTGGCCGTCACGGATGTCGAAGGCGTCCTGGATATAACCCGCCAGCCGCTCCAGATGGCGCAGGTAGGCTTCGATTTCCAGGCACAGGCCAAGGCGGTGCTCGTGGCGCAGATAGGCGAGGAAGTCGTGGATCTGGGCGTTGAGTTCGAAACGGTTGGGGCTTTTGGCGACCGGCACCAGAATATCCAGACGAATCCAGGCATCGAGCACGGCGGTGATGTCCTGCGGCGTGCTGTCCACCTGATGGGCGGCCAGTTGCAGGCGCAATTCGTTGAGGCTCAAGGTGCCCTGGTCGAAGTGTTCACACAACGGCTCAAGGAGTGCCCAGTGCTCGGCGAGGGCACGTAATACGCGCTTGGGTTCGATCATGGGAGGGCCGGTCAATTGGCTATGAAAGGTCGCGATTGTACTGCAACGTGCGGTCGAGTCATCACTTGGCGGATCAACTGCGGGCGGGAAGGGCAGAAGGGCGGTAGAATCCCCTCTCTTTAGTTATCCACAGATGGCCGACCTTTGTTGAACGAGTCCCGCCGCCGCGCTTTCTTGACCGCCATGCAAGTGGTCAGTTGGTTGCCGCGCACTGAGTTGCCGTTTGCCGCGCCTTCGCGGCCAGAACTGCTGGTGCTCCCTGAGCCGCCCGCCGAGCCTGTGATCGCAAGGCCTGCGGTCAAGGCGGCGGTTGCGCCGGGCAAACCTGCCGAGCGACCAAAAATCGAAGTGCCCAGGCCTTCGGTCAGTCGCCCTGTCAGCAAACCGGTGGTCGCAGCCGGGCCGGCACCTGTCACGACCAAGGCAGTACCGTTGCCACCACCGCGTTTTGCCTTGCAGTTGCTGCGGGCCGGGCGTTGCCTGGTGCTGGTGGAGTTACCCACAGGGGGCGCCTTCCAGAGTCGCGACCCGGCCTACTTATTGTTAAAGGATATGTTGCGTGCTGCCGGCTTGCCCGACAGCCCGCAAATCATCGGCGAGCCGGTGCGCTGGCCGTTGTTGCGGCGTGGCAATGTCGATCAGGGCCCGGACGCGGCCCGTGAGTTTGTGCAGGGCTTCGTCATGGCCCGCCTGGAAGAGGCCGAATGTGCCTGCTTATGGCTGATCGGGCTGCCCGCCGTGCGCTTTGCCGGTGAAGCCGATGCCGAAGCGTTCAACACTGAACTGCAAATTGAAGGGCTGGGCTGCGCATGGGCGCTGCCGGGCCTGGAACTCTTGATGGATGAGCCACAGCGCAAAACGCATGTGTGGCAAGCCATGCGCCGGCTGATGGCGCGCTGGAAACACAATGATGAGTGATGCGGTAACTTTTCGCCCGATGACCGAGGCGGACCTTGATGCAGTCTTGAAAATTGAATACGCCGCTTTCAGCCATCCGTGGACGCGGGGGATTTTCCTCGACGGTCTGGGCAAATACCATATCTGGCTGATGTTTGAAGGCGAGCAGCAGGTAGGGCATGGCGTGGTGCAGATCATTCTCGACGAAGCGCATTTGCTCAATATCACCGTCAAGCCCGAAAGCCAGGGCCGCGGCCTGGGCCTTAAACTGCTTGAGCACCTCATGTCGATTGCCTACCAGCATGAGGCGCGCGAATGCTTCCTCGAACTGCGCGACAGCAACACCGCGGCGTTCAAGTTATATGAACGTTACGGCTTCAATGAAATCGGCCGCCGCCGCGACTACTACCCGGCAGTGGGTGGGCGTGAAGATGCGGTGGTGATGGCCTGTACGCTGGTCGACTGACGGCTATAAATTGTTGTTGTGGGAGCAGTGGTGTTTCAGTGACCACCTTGTCGATCGCTATCGCGAGCAAGCTCGCTCCCACAGGTCCTGCCTTTAGCGCTTGCGCCCCACCGGGTCGATCTCCGCCAGTTCGGCTTCATCCAGTCCCTTGCCGGCGCCGATGTCGTCTTCGTCGACCAGGCTCAAATCCCAGTCGGCCGCACCGTCCGGGCTCTGGGCCGCCTCCTTGGCATCGCGGGCGCCGTCTTCGCGGATCAGCATCTCCTGTTCAAGGTCGTCATCGTTGAGGCCCAGGTCCAGTTCGTCATCCAGCGCTGCCCTGTGCTTGACGCCAACGTCGTCGACAAATAGATCACTGATAGGCTCATAGCTATCGTCTTCGTCAAAATCCAGTGGCTCAACCGAGCCCATTGCGTCTTCGATATCGTCTATGGGCGCGGGTTGCGGTGCCCCGTAGGGGCGACGTGAATCAGTCATGGCAAATCCTCTAAGTCCGGGGTCTTGATAGGATGACTGTAGCCATTGCTGAAGATTCCACCCAACTGACCGCCGGAATGTCATGGCGCAAGTGACCCCGACCGCTGGTCGGCTGTCAAAACAGCGCATCAACTCTTGAGGCCTCACAGCATGAACGAACTACAAGATCTGATTGATAACAACGAGCGTTGGGCCGATGCGATCAAGCAGGAAGATCCCGACTTCTTCGCCAAGCTGGCCCGCCAGCAAACGCCGGAATACCTATGGATTGGTTGTTCGGATGCCCGCGTACCGGCCAATGAAATTGTCGGCATGTTGCCCGGCGATCTGTTTGTACACCGCAACGTGGCCAACGTGGTGTTGCACACGGACTTGAATTGCCTGTCGGTGATTCAATACGCGGTGGATGTGTTGAAGGTCAAACATATTCTGGTCACCGGCCACTATGGCTGTGGCGGCGTGCGCGCCTCCATGACGGATCAGCAGATGGGCCTGATTGATGGCTGGCTGCGCTCGATCCGCGACCTGTACTACGAAAACCGCGAAGTGCTGGCGCTGCTGCCCACCGAGGAAGAGCGCGTCGACCGTTTGTGCGAGTTGAACGTGATCCAGCAGGTGGCGAACGTCGGTCACACCAATATTGTGCAAAATGCCTGGCATCGCGGGCAGAAGCTGTCGGTGCATGGCTGCATCTACGGGATCAAGGACGGCCGCTGGAAGAGCCTGAATACCACCATCAGCGGTCTTGACCAGTTGCCGCCGCAGTATCGCTTGCGGCCGGCGGGTTCGGTCTGAGTTTGCAGGCCTGACCTGTGGGAGCGGGCTTGCTCGCGATTAAGGCGGCGCGGTAATGCAGGAAAATCGCGTCGATACCATCGCGAGCAAGCCCGCTCCCACATTGGGTTATGAGTTCACTTACGGCATCACTGGCGCCGTATACACCAGCGTTGTCCCCAATGCCCACAGCAAAAACAGCACCAGGGGCGTGTGTACCAGCAACTGCACAAACGAGAAGCCGATCAAGTCCCGCGCCTTCAACCCCAGTACGCCCAGCAGCGGCAGCATGTAAAACGGGTTGATCAGATTGGGCAACGCCTCGGCGGCGTTGTAGATCTGCACGGCCCAGCCCAGGTGATAGCCCAGATCATTGGCCACCTGCATCACATACGGTGCTTCGATAATCCATTTGCCGCCGCCCGATGGAATAAAAAAGCCCAGAATCGCCGAATACACACCCATTAATAACGCGTAGGTGTCATGGGACGCGATCTGCACGAAAAACGTCGAAATATGATGGGCCAGGGTTTGCCCGTCAGTCCCTTTGACCACTGTCATCAGCGCTGCAATCGAGCCATACAGCGGGAACTGGATCATCACCCCGGTGGTGGTCGGCACGGCGCTGGCCACGGCATTCAGAAAGCTGCGCGGACGCCAGTGCAGCAGGGCGCCGAGCATCAGGAACAGAAAGTTGTAGGTGTTGAGCCCCGAGATGGCGCTGATCGCCGGTTTGGTCGAAAACTCATGGAACAGCCAGCCCGCGGCCAGCAATACCAGTAACAGGGTCAGCAGCGGGCTGTACTCCAGCCACTCGCCGGGCCGTGTGCGCGGTGGCAGCTCGGGTGAGCTGAAGCTGGGGTCGATACCGCAGGCCGCCGCGTCGCGGGCCGATTCAGCGCCGGGGGCGGTGGCATAAGCCACGATCAGCGATACCACCACCAGTGCCGCCAGCAACACGCCGGACTGCCAGAGAAAGATGGTTTCGGTGAAGGGAATAACCCCGGTGATCGCCAGAATCGATGGCGGCAAACTGGCAGGGTTGGCTTGCAACTGTGCCGCCGAAGACGACAACCCCAGCGCCCACACTGCGCCAAGGCCCAGATACGCAGCAGCGCCAGCGGCGCGATAGTCCATGCGCAGGTTGGTGCGCCGGGCCAGCGCCCGTACCAGCAACCCGCCAAAAACCAGCGACAGCCCCCAGTTGAGCAATGACGCGACCATTGAAATCAGCGCCACCCAGCACACGGCCTGGCGCCCGTTTTTCGGCACCCGGGCCAGTTTATCGATCAATTTGACGGCGGGTGGCGAGCTGGCCACCACATAACCGCCAATGACCACGAAGGCCATTTGCATGGTGAACGGGATCAGGCTCCAGAAGCCGTCACCAAACGCCATTGCGGCATCGGTGGGTTTGGCGCCCATCAGCATTGTGGCCAGTGCCACGGTGATCACCGCCACAGCGGCGAACACCCAGGAATCAGGAAACCAGCGTTCGGCAAAGTTCGAACAGCGCAGGGCAAAGCGGGCAGAGCGGCTGTCTGTAATCTCAGCGGCCATGGGGAGTACCTCGGATTTCTTATGGTTATGGGATGGCCTGAGCACAGTAAATCAATCCGTCAGCAATTCCGATGGCCTGCTGTGGCATGGCAATGAATTTGCAGGGTTGTTCAGTCGCTTGAATTTTGGATGAACGGTCGTTTTTGCCGCTCCAGAAAAGCCGTTCAAAGCCGATTCTGTTGCACGCATTCTTTCATTGCTCCAGGTACCTCATGTTCAACACACGCTTGAAGCAAGAGCTGTCGGCTCTTCGCGAAGAAATATCCAGTCTTCAGCAAGTCCGGGAGAGCCTTGACAGCGAAATGCTGGTGCTGTCCCTGGGCGCGGATGGACGCATCGAGACGGCCAACCCCAATTTCATCCAGCAGATGCATTACAGCAGTAGCGCGTTGCTGGGCCTGCATATTGATGAACTGGTGCCGGCCTACCTGAAAAACGACGAGCACACCCTGCGTTTTAAGACCGCCATGAACCGCAAGGAGCATTACAGCGGCACCGTGCGCTTGCTGCGCGGCAACGGTCAGGAGGCGTGGTTGCGTTCGATCATGCAACCGATCCTGGACTCCGCAGGCCGCGTGTTGCGCATCTCGATTTTCTCCAGCGACCTGACGCGCACCATTGAGGCCTCCCGCGACCATGAAAACCTGATGAGCGCGCTGATGCGCTCCACTGCGGTGATCGAGTTCAACCTCAAGGGTGAAGTGCTGACTGCCAATGAGCGCTTTCTCGCAGGCATGGGTTACACCCTGGCGCAGATCCAGGGCAAACATCACCGGATGTTCTGCACCCCGCAAGAACAGAACAGTGCCGAGTACCAGGCCTTTTGGCAGCGATTGAACGCGGGTGAGTTTGTCGCGGCACGTTTTCAGCGCATCGATAGCCACGGCCGTGATGTCTGGCTGGAGGCCACCTACAACCCGGTGCGGGACGCCAACAACACCCTGTACAAAGTGGTGAAATTCGCCACGGTGATCACTGACCAGATCCATCGAGAGCAAGCCGTTTCTGACGCGGCCGGCATCGCTTACAGCACTTCGCTGCAAACCGACAACAGCGCCCAGCGCGGCACCAAAGTGGTGACCGAGGCGGTGGAAGTCATGCGCGACCTGGCCCGGCATATGCAGCAGGCGGGTGATGGTATTGAAGCCCTGAGCGATCAGTCGCAAGTGATTGGCAGCATCGTCAAGACCATCAGCTCGATTGCCGACCAGACCAACCTGCTGGCGCTCAACGCCGCCATCGAGGCCGCGCGGGCCGGGGAGCAGGGCCGTGGCTTTGCCGTCGTGGCTGACGAAGTACGGCAATTGGCCTCGCGCACCAGCAGAGCCACTGAAGAAATCATCGGCGTGGTGCGGCAAAACCAGGACATGGCGCGTGATGCCGTGGCCCTGATGGCCGATGGCAAACTCCAGGCCGAAGCAGGGCTGGCGCTGGCCGCCGAAGCGGGCACGGTGATTGTCGAAATTCAGGATGGCGCGCAGAAAGTGGTCAACGCCGTAGGGCAGTTTGCCAACCAACTGTCGTCCTGAGCCTTGATTTGCAGGGGTTGAACTTAAGAAAAATCCGCGTGAAGTGACGGAAAAAGTACTGGTAGGAGTAAACTCGGAACTTTCCAAAGGAGTTTCTATGAGTCACTATCAGTCGAGCATTCTTGCCAAACCGATACCTTCGCAAGCGCGTTACATGTTTTTCGCCCTCAAGTCAGTAGAAGCTTTGCCGGCTGCACTGGACACCTTGTCGCAGTGGGTGGATGGCAAAGGCGTGGTGGCCGGTTTTGGTTCGCCGCTGGTACTGGCACTGGGCGCGAAGGTCCCTGGCTTGCGGGTGTTTCCTGCTATCAATGCGATGGTTGAAAACCCGTCGACCCAGCACGCCCTGTGGTTGTGGTTGCTGGGCGAAGACCGCGGCGAGCTGCTGCACCGCAGCCAGGCCATCGAGACTGCACTGGCGCCTGCGTTCAACCTGCTGCAAGTGACCGAAGGCTTCCGTTACGGCACTGACCGTGACCTGACCGGCTACGAAGACGGCACTGAAAACCCGGTGGACGAAGCGGCTGTGGACGCCGCCCTCGTGGCCAATGCTGGCGCCGGACTGGACGGCGGCAGCTTTGTGGCCATCCAGCAGTGGCAACATGACCTCAACGGCTTCGCCGCACTGCCGTCCGAGGAGCAGGACAACATCATGGGCCGTCGCAAGAGCGACAACGAAGAGCTGGACGATGCGCCAGAGTCTGCCCACGTCAAACGCACCGCCCAGGAAAGCTTCACGCCAGAGGCCTTTATTGTGCGCCGCTCGATGCCGTGGACAGAAAACGGCAAGTCCGGGCTGATGTTTGTTGCCTTTGGCCGCACGCTGAACGCCTTTGAAGTGCAACTGCGGCGCATGAGCGGCCTGGAAGACGGCATTATCGATGGCCTGTATCGCTACAGCCGTCCGCTTAATGGTGGCTACTACTGGTGCCCGCCGATGAAAGACGGGCGCATGGATTTGAGTGCGGTGCGGCCGTAACAAGCTTCACTTCCCCCCGTAGCAGCTGACGAGCGGAGCGAGGCTGCGTCCGGCTGCAAAGCAGTCGCAAACCCAGACGACCGGGTTTAACTGATACACCGCAGTCACAGGATTTGCGACTGCTACGCAGCCGATCGCAGCCTCGCTCCGCTCGTCAGCTGCTACGCAGAGCGTAGTCAGCGACGACTGGTTTCAGGAATTGTCTGATTATTTTTATCATGCCCCGGCCTCAGGCTTGCGGCATGAAATCGACCCCTCAAGCCGCCCGAAAACTTCTGCACTTATTTGCCAGCGGTTTGATCGTCGCGGCCATCGCCAGTTCGTTCATTTATTTGCGCTCGGTCTTTAACCAGGAAGTGTCCCTGCGCCGCAGTTTTATGAACGAGGCGGTATTCAATGCCCAGGATTTTTTCGTCAGTCGCCAGACGCTGCTCAAGAGCCTGGTGCTGGCGACTGTGCCTGACAAGAAAGGTAATGAAGCATTTGTCAGCGTTGATCCAGAAGAAGAGCTCAACATCAATCTGGGCAGCGAAGCCGGCCACTGGAGCCTGTGGCTGACCCGGCGGATGACGGACTATCTGCACGAAAGCAAAGTCAATCTGCTGTACGTGCCACAAACAGAAAAGCCCAAGGTGGTGCGTTTGTTTGACGCTTCCGGCAGCCTGGAACCATTGCCCCAGGTAGTGCTGCAACGTCTGGTCGATGAGGGCGCCAAGGCCTATTCATTTGGTGATGATCTGTGGCTCACGGACAACCGGGTCCTGGATTCGCCCTTTTATTTATTCTCCCGTCTTGATAACCGTAACCTGTCTTCCGGCTGGCTGGGCATTGAGGTCGAAGTGCCGGATCTGGTGGAGGCCTTGCGCAGTGAAAGTGCTGGAGACTTCATGCTGCTCAACGGTCAAGGCCAGATTCTGTTCACCAACGCCGCACAATCCACGCTAGTCGGTTCATTGCAGACGCTGGAACCCAAGAATTCGTTTGGCTTTATCGGTAGTGGCTGGTTGCCCGACAGCCTGGCAATCAGGAAGAAGCTGGGCTATTCGGGCTGGCAAATTGTGTATGCCGTAGATATCAAATCGTTATTGCCTGTATTGGGCGGGCCTTTGCTGGGCTGTGTGTTGTTGTTTATTGCAATTTGCATCGGCTTGCGATTACTGATTGTGCGCATTGATCGGCGCCTGATCACCCCGGGTGAGATACGCATTCAGGCGCTGGTTGAAAGTGAGGCGTTCAGTCGTGCCGTCTTGCAAGTTGCACCGATGGCCCTGTGTGTGATTCGGCGCACAGACGGCACTGTGGTGCTGGAAAACTCCTTGTCACAACAGTGGCTGGGTAACGGCACTGAGCGCAGCAAGTTATGTCATGGCTGGATTTCTCGCGCGTTCGATGAATGTGACTTGCGCAACAGCGATGAGATCGAAATGGAAGATGGCCGCCTTCTGTACCTGGCGTTTGCGCCCACACGCTACAAAGGTCAGGACGTACTGATTTGCGCGTTCAGTGACATCAGCGCACGCAAGCAGATTGAAGTCACCCTCGAACGTGCCCGGCAACTTGCGGACCGGGCCAATGAGGCCAAGACCCTGTTTCTGGCTACCATGAGCCATGAAATCCGCACCCCCCTGTACGGCGTATTGGGCACCCTGGAGCTGCTGGCGCGTACCGATCTCAACGATCAGCAGAACAACTATCTCAAGGCCATCGAACGCTCATCCGGCAACTTGTTGCAGCTGATTTGCGACGTGCTGGATGTGTCACGGATCGAGGCGGGTCAACTGCAACTGGAACTCAATACCTTCAGCCCCCTGGAGCTGATAGAAGAGGTGGTCCAGGGCTACAGTGGCGCGGCTCAGGCCAAGGGCCTGCAGTTGTTTGCATTGATTGATTCGACGGTGCCCGAATGGCTCAGCGGCGATGTCACCCGCATCCGCCAGATCCTGAACAACCTGCTCAACAACGCCCTGAAATTCACCGACTACGGGAAAATCGTCCTGCGCCTGAAAATGGACAGCCGTGACGATGAGCGCGTCATGCTGCATTGGCAGGTCTCCGATACTGGCAAAGGTATTGCCAATGAAGAGCAGGCCCATCTGTTCGAGCCTTTTTATCAAGTGGAGTCAGCCAAAAACGTGGTCGCCGGTACCGGGCTGGGCCTGTCCATCTGCAAGCGTCTTATGCACTTGATGAACGGCACCATGCGCCTGGTCAGCGAGCCGGGGCTGGGCAGCAGTTTTACCCTGCACCTGCCCCTGGTGCAGGTTAACGAACCGGCGCGTTTGAGCCCTTTCGGCGAATTGGCTGCCAGCGTTGTTTATGTGGTTTCACCCGTGCGCGAGCTGGCCGAGTGTTATTGCGCCTGGTTGCGCCGTTGGGGCGCGCGGGCTCATCTGGGCGCACCGAAACCAGCGGATGCACCCGATGCTGCTGTTTTACTGGAGCTGCATCCTGGTGCTGCCCGGCAATTGCTTGAACCTGGGTGGACGGGACCGCTGGTGGTAGCCGCCAGTGACATGTCGGTAGCTCCCGCCGTTGACAACCCTTGCTGGCAAGCGGACCTGAGCAGCTTGCAGGACGTCTATCGCGCCCTGTGCAAGGCTCAGGGCATGGGAATGGGGGCCGATCTTGAGCCGGGTACGGCGAAGACGGAACTCAAACTGGATTTGCGCATTCTGGTTGCCGAAGACAACGTGATCAATCAACTGATTCTGCGCGATCAGCTTGAAGAGTTGGGTTGCACCGTGACATTGGTCAGCGATGGCCTGGAAGCACTTGAGCGTTGGCGGGATGAGGATTTTGATCTGCTGCTGACCGACGTCAACATGCCGAAAATGAATGGCTATGAGCTGGCAGCCCGGTTGCGGGCCATGAACATCACGCTGCCGATCATTGGGGCAACGGCCAATGCCATGCGCGAGGAGAGCGAGCGCTGCCTGAACGCCGGGATGAATCATTGCCTGATCAAGCCTTTTACGCTGCACACCCTATACAACTGTCTTCAGCACTTCTAAAGGAGGATCCAGTGAAACCCTATCGTGTACTGGTCGTTGAGGATCACCCTTTTCAGCATGAGTATTTGCTCAACGTTTTCAATGAGGTGGGTGGCTTTACAGTTGACACCGTTTGGGATGGCGATGGCGCGCTGGAGTGTCTGGCGCGCAATGACTATGACCTGCTGCTCAGTGATTTACTGATGCCGGTCATGGATGGCGTGCAACTGATTCAGAAAGTTGCCGCCCTGAGAAGAAAACCGGCGTTGGCACTGATGAGTGCCTCGTCGCGGCGCATGTTGATCAGTGCGGGGCTGGCAGCCAAGAACCTGGGTATTTCAGTGATTGGCCTGATCTCCAAACCAGTCGAGTTCAATTCTGTCATGCGCTTGAAAGAGCGGCTGGAGCTTTTTCGCCTTAATGGTGAGACAGACCCCGCCCTGGCTATTGAGGTTGACCCGCTGAGTATCGAATGGGCGATGGGCAACGGGCAGATTCAAGCGTGGTTCCAGCCCAAGAAGTCCCTGAGCAATGGCAATATTCTCAGTGCAGAAGCGCTGGTGCGCTGGGTACACCCTGAGGCCGGCCTGTTATTGCCCAAGGACTTTCTGAGTGTGCTGATCAGCCACGGCCTGGAAGAGCGACTGTTGTGGCTGATGCTGCAACAAACCCTGCAGGCGCAAAGACAATGGCGTGAGCAGGGCTGGGACATTCCGGTGTCTATCAACCTGCCCACGCATCTGCTGGATAACCATGCGCTTGCCGACCGCCTGCGCGACGCTGTGATTGCCGATGGTGGCGAGCCGCGCAGCATCGTGTTTGAACTGATGGAAAGCTCCACCACCGAGGAACTCAGCAATTACTACGCGGGTGCCTGTCGCCTGCGCATGATGGGTTTCGGTTTGGCCCAGGATGATTTTGGCAAGGGGTTCAGCTCTTACTTCAATCTGGTTTCCACCCCGTTCAGTGAACTGAAGATCGATCGTTCGCTGGTACATGGCTGTGTTGAAAACGAGAATCTGGCCTCAGCCTTGCGCAGCCTTGTCGAGCTGAGCCGCAAGCTGGGCCTGACCGTTGTCGCTGAAGGGGTCGAGACTCAGGCCGAGCTCGAATTCCTGCGCAGTATCAAGTGTGATCAAGTGCAAGGTTTCCTGATTTGCGGCGCTATATCGTGCGCCGATTTTGAAACTCTTTTACTGGACGATAGCTCTAAGCCATCACCGGGGTAGCTGAGTGCGGCGCCACGGGTCTTGTTCTGCGCTCGATCTGTAGAAACCCGGGGGCGCCGGACTTGCCATGTCATCAAAGTGGAGCCAGGCAATGCGCGAATTAAAGGTAGTGATTGCCGACGATCATCCGGTGGTATTGCTGGGGCTTCGGGAGATGATCCAACGCGATGAGTATTTCACCCTGGCAGGTGAGGCACTGAGTTCGTCGCAGTTGGTCGAGCAGTTGCAGTTGCATCAACCTGAACTGCTGATTACTGATTTCAATATGCCCGGCGATGACATCTATGGCGACGGGCTGCAACTGATCGAGTACATCATTGAGCATTTTCCCGGGGTCAAGATCCTGGTGCTGACCGTCATGAGCAATCATCTGATTATCTCGCGCTTGCTGGAGCTGGGCGTGGCGGGCGTGATTGCTAAAAGCCATATTCGCGAAGAAATAGGCAAGGCCCTGAGTGCGCTGGCCAACGATCGGGGCTATGCGCCGCCGGCTGCTGCAGCCATTTCGGTGGTGACCAACCCCAAGGTCATTGATGAACGTTTCTCCACGCTGTCACCTCGTGAAGTCGAAGTGCTCAGGCTGTTTGTGGCTGGCAACAGTGTGGGCGACATTGCCCGTCAATTGAACCGCAGCGTCAAAACCGTAAGCACCCAAAAAGTAGCCGCCATGCAGAAGCTGGAAGTGCTTAACGACCACGCCTTGCTGACCTATTGCATCAAAGCGGACCCCTTCGAATAGTTGTAGCGCTCTTCCCGTGCAGGAGTCATGTTTGCCATGCCGCAAATGAAAGTCTTATTGGCCGACGACCATCCGATTGTGTTGATGGGCGTGCGTGAAATCATTGAGCGTGACCCGCGCTTCAAGGTTGTGGGTGAAGCAATGAGTTCGTCCGAGTTGATCGACAAGATTTCGTTGCTCAAGCCTGACGTGATTATTACCGACTACAACATGCCAGGTGATGATCAATACGGTGATGGCACCCGCCTGGTGGAATACCTGCGCCGGCATTTCCCCGAACCCAAGGTGTTGATCCTGACCGTTATAACCAATGCCCAAGTGCTGACCTGGCTGTATGAGCTGGGTATCAGCGGTGTCATTTCAAAGAGCGCTGGGCTTGAGCAGATCCTGGTGGCGCTGGACGCGTTCTATCGCCAGGGGCACTACCAGCAGGACCAGCCGCAAGGTGGCTTGAGTGAAGATACCGATGACCTTTCGCAAAGGCTCAGCCAGTTGACGGTCAAGGAGTTTGAGGTCCTGCGTCTGTTCTCTACGGGGGTGAGTGTGGGCGATGTTGCGCAGAGCCTGAACCGCAGCATTAAAACCATCAGCACCCTGAAGGTTTCGGCGATGCGCAAACTCAATGTCGACAATGATCAGGCGCTGCTGATCTTGTGCGTCAAGGCCAATCTGTTTGCCTGACGCAGCGGTTTACAGATAGATCATTTCCATCAACAGCGTCGAGCTGTAGCTGCCGATTGCGGGCAGTTCCTCCCCGGTCTTGACCGGCCGCACAGAGAGCTGGAGCTTGAGCCGCGTTTCTTCAACCGGGAAGATCAATTGCTCGCCCAGCTTCAAGTCAATCACTTTCAATGTACTGGTCATGTCGCTCAGGCGGGTTTTCAGCCCCAGCCTGTCGAGTGTGGTGCGCAGTGTGCTGCTGTCAAAAGCACCATTGCCGGCGCTGAAACGCAGGTGTACCTGGCTGCCCTTGATGCATTGGAAGTCCAGGCTGACATCGGTCCAGCCGGTGATGTCCGAGTTCAGCGAGTTGAGGTTTGTCTTGGGGATATCCACGCTTTGCGAGGCCGGGAAATTAGCCGTGCAGGGCGGTTTTATCAGGGTGCCGACCACCTCTATCCGGGCCGCATCCTCTGCGCAGCTGGCCGGGCTGAGCAGCAGTGCGGCGGTGGACAGCAGCGCCACCCACAGGCTCACTCTGGCTAGCATGGACACCTCACAGGTACTCGATACTGATAACGGCCGAGGTGCTGAATGCACCCTCGGTCAGTGCGCCCTGGGCAATCAACTTTGCTTTCATGCTCAGGTCGACCGTACCGCTCTGGTTGGTCAGGTTGCGTTTGACCCCGGTAACGTTGGCGGCCGTGCTGTCGCTGTTCCAGAGCAATGAATAACCCAGATTGGCCTTGCCCGTTGAGGCCTGTGTGGTTGAGCCCTGAATCGTGCGGGCTGCCAGAATGCTCACCGCCAGCACCGAGTTGGCCGGGCAGGTCATGGTGAGGGGGATGTCGATCAGCGGGGCATCGGCCACCTGGTCATAGCGCAGGCTGCCGAAGTTGGCGGTCAGCGTCTTGCTGCTGGTCAGGGTGCAGGGCGGGCGGGTCAGGGTTCCGCTCAGGTTGATGGTCACGGTGTCTGTTGCGGCGTTGGCGGTTGCGCTGAGCAGGCCTGCGAACAGTGTTGCGGCCAGCGTTACGGATAATTTCATGGTCGAGTTCCTGTGCCTGATCAGAGATAGGTGATGTTGAGGGTGTACTGACTGGAAAAATTTCCGGTCGGCGAAACGCTGGTATTCAGGCGCGGGCGAAAACCAAGGCGGATGTTGTTGCTGCCATTGGTCAGCGCCAGCGTGCGTGGGCTGTTGAAGGTCACTGCCGTGTTGGTGTCAGCCCAGGTGGCGGCCATCGACAGACCGGCCAGGGTTGTGGCTGAAACCCCCGGGCTGCCGCTGATGGCCGCCTGGGTGGGTACCAGCGTGGCGGTCGCTTGCGTACCGCGAGTGCAATTCATGGTGATATTGGCAATTTGCTGCGAACTGGCGAAGTCATTGCTGCTGAGTGTGCCAAAAGGCAGGTTGAGGGTTTTTGCCGAGCCCATCGAGCAGGCGGGCTGGATGACCCGGAAGCTGAGAATGACGGTCTGCAAGTAGTCGCCATAAGCCTCATAACCTCGAATAGAGGTGTCTGTGAGCGAAACACTGACCATGTAGTTACCAGGCGTGACGGGCGCCGTTCCATAAAGCAGAACGTTGTAGGAAAAGGTATTGCCCACGAACAGCTGCACACAGCTTGAGGGCATGCATGTACTGCTCGCAGTCCCGATGGGCAGCTCGGGAACCATCAGCCCGGAGTTGGTGTGAAACACCTGGACCTTGCTGCCTCTGCCCTGGTTGTAGAACTGGCTGTGCTGCAGTGACGAGCCATAGGGATACCAGCGGGTCACCCGGCAGTTGGCTGTCATGTTGGCCGTGTAGCTGGTGGATGGCGCAAGGTCGCCCAGCTGAATGATGCCGGTGGTGCCCGTAGCGGTGCATGCGAGGTTGTTTTGAATCAGTGCAAACGCTTGCTGACTGACAAGACCCAGCAACAGGCAAAGCAGCAGCATGCTGACTTTGCCCCGGCCCGAACGAGATGATTTGACTGTTGATTCATGCATCGGGAGTACCTTGAGTGTCTGGCGATAGGGCATCGCAACGAATGTGCAGTTGCCCGATGCCGGTCTCTGACAGGTTGTAGGTGTTCAGGTCCAGGTCCTTGGCGCACCAAGGCTGGCCGTTGACGTTGATCAGCAGCCGCGCCTTGTCCGGCACGCCAGTCATAAATACCCGGCCCTTGTCGGCTACC
>Ga0302347_1001909_pt1 | contig 23081 bp, 12 predicted proteins | sample PhyWR1_FD_202178 | JGI IMG/M metagenome (GOLD analysis project Ga0302347, IMG submission 202178) | Leaf surface microbial communities from wheat plants in UC Gill Tract Community Farm, Albany, California, United States - DLSL W.R1 (v2)... | ecosystem: Host-associated > Plants > Phyllosphere >...
AATATCTGATTCTGTATTCGCGCTGGGCCAGTGGCGCGAGCTTGCTGGGCGGCCTGATCAGTTTCTTAAGCTTCTTCACCGTTCTGACCAATACCCTGGTGGTCGTGGTGCTCAGCTATTCACTGGTCAAGCGCGACTCAGCCGCCAAGCGGTTCTTCCTCGCGCCTCGCATCAGTAGCGCGATTGCCGCGAGCATCGTGGTGGTGAGCCTGGCCTACAACCTGCTGCTGCGGCATCTGTGGAGCCCGCAAGGCTTTCAATTTATTGCCGATGAGTTGCTGCACGACGTCATGCCGTTGCTGTACTTCGGTTATGTGCTGCTGCGGGGGCATATGCTCGGGCAGTATCAGTACCCGTTCATGGATGTGGACAGCCTCGGTTATCCACAAGTGTTTGTGAATGCCGGAGGGATTTTGGCAGGGTTTATCGTCATTGGGCTGGTGATCGTTGGCCTGGACAAGCGCCTCAAATCACCCTCGATTTAAAGTGAGCGCCATTAAGGTGGGAGCTGGCTTGCCTGCGATAGCATCACCTCGGTGTAACTGATAAACCGAGGTGCTTGCATCGCAGGCAAGCACCACCTTTATTCTTCGTCGCTACCTTCGGCACGCCAGTAGCCCACGGCCTTGAGGTATTGCTCATTGACCTTGTGCGTATCCAGCAGCACCCGCCGTACCTGGCGCGACAGCTTGGTTTCGGTGGCGACGAAGCTGTACAACGCCCCGCTGGGCAGCGTCAGGTTGCGCACCACATCGAGCAGATCATCCTGGCCGCGCATCACCCAAATAATCTCGACGTCCGCCGCGCTTTGCAGCATTTGTTGTTCCGCCGCATCCGCGATTTCAATCACCGCCAGCACCTTGCGCCCGGCCGGCAGTTCTTCCAGGCGTCGACCGATGGCGGGCAGGGCGGTTTCGTCGCCGATCAGCAGGTAGCTGTCGAAAATGTCCGGCACGATCATCGAGCCTCGTGGCCCACCGATATACAGGTGCTGACCGACCTGCGCCTGCTCGGCCCAAGTAGACGCAGGGCCATCGCCATGCAGCACGAAGTCGATATCCAGCTCGCCGATTTTCAGGTCGTAGCGTCGTGGCGTGTAGTCGCGCATGGCCGGTTGCGGGCCGTCGCCCTTGATGGCGAACGTCGGGCTTTCCAGCGCCGCTTGCTCGGCGGCGTTCTGCGGGAACAGCAGCTTGATGTGATCGTCGCTGCCCAGGCTGATAAAGCCCGCCAGCTCAGGCCCGCCCAGTGTGATGCGGCGCATGCGCGGGGTGATGTCCACCACCCGCAGCACTTCCAGGCGGCGGCGTTTGATTTCGTGAGTCACGCGATGAATGGCTTGTGTGTTCATTGGTCTGTCCCGTCGGCAATGGCTTGGGCGGTGCGATTGAGCATCGCCGCAACACGAACGATTTCCTGCGGGCTCCAGTGCCCGTTGTGCGAATGCAAGGCGTGGCGCAGGTTGTGCACCGCCTCATGAATCTCGGGTGGGCGATCGTGGCCGCGCAGCGAGCGTTTGCTCACATCGATGCGCATGCGCACGCCGTCCAGGGCAACGGCCTGCTCACTTAGAAAGAGACGACCGGCGTCGGTGATTGTGTAGTGCTTTTTCCCGCCTTCGGCATTGCCGCTGATCAGCTCGCTCTCTTCGAGGAAGGTCAAGGTCGGGTAGATCACGCCGGGGCTGGGGCTGTAGGCGCCGTCGAACAGGCTTTCGATGCGGCGGATCAGGTCGTAGCCGTGGCATGGCTGTTCGGCGATCAGCGCCAGCAGCAGTAATTTCAGATCACCCGGTGCGAAGACGCGAGGACCGCGACCACCACGTTTTTCGAATTCACCGCGAGATTCGTTTCTCATGCAGGCTCTCCAGACAGGTTTAGATATAACTTAAGATATATCTTAATGTGACGATAGGGCTTGGCGACCAACGGTCGTCGGCGCCTTTTCCGGCAGAGGACCTTGGAATACGTAGAATACGATTAATTTTAGAGTCATAACTTTAATTAGAGTTTAAACTCAGTTAAGTTTAGGTCCGGCAGATAGTTTGTGGTATTTTTCTGAGCGAAAGTTCTTTTGGTTGACCCTGTTTGTTGTGTTGTAGTCTTGTTCTTACAGCTACTTTTAAAGTTTTGGCAAAGTGCCATGTTTTTCTCTCAATCCCTGATTAATAGGGCTACGCAGGTGTGAGAGGTTGCCTGCATACCTACTGTTAATTTGAGTTGATCATTGTTTGGCGTTGCAACTAACGGCAGCGCGTTCGTTGTTAAGGCGGTTACTTGGCGACGAATCACTCAATGTTGATAACTACAGGTATTGACCATGTTCAAGAAGTTCGCTATTGCTGTTCCCCTGGCTGTTATGGCGCTGTCCTCCTCGGTAACAGCTTTTGCTGCCGGTGAAGCCAGCCACACCGTCAACATGAAGGCCACCATCCCGACTACCGTGTTCCACGCCCAGCCGCGTGACCCGAACTGGGGTCGCGATGAAACCATGACCTACAACCTGGTCAGCGGTGAGCTGGCGCCGTTGAGCGCCATCTACGACATCAAGAACACCAATGGTTCGGTTCACGCCTACATCGAAGGCGGCCCGGCCGTGCTGTTCAACGGTGACCCAAGCCAGAACATCCCGCTCACCACCACCCTCAATGGTGTGACCCTGACCGGCACCCCACAGGAAGTGGTCAACGAAGCCGACTCCACCCCAGGCGTAGGTGCGGAGATGCGCATCGTCGCAGCCAAGCCTTCGGCGACTCAGCGCGGTTCGTACACCTCCGTGATGCCAGTGGTCTTCGACGCGGTACTGCCAGTAGGGCCTTGATGCCAATCAATGCCCGCTTGGCGCGGGCATGACTTTTCAGGTCGGTGAATTCCTCCTCCGTTCGCCGGCCTGGTTTTCGATTCTGGTCTCCTGGCATTCAGAGTATCCGTTCATGTTCCCGATGACGCCTATCGCGGCTGCGCTTGCGCTGCTGATATGTACGAGTGCGCTGGCGGCACCTGCTGCTTCCGGTGCAGCCACGCCCGGCAGCCTGATCACTCAGGCCCAAGGCTTGCCCGCAGGCTTTGCCGATCACTTTTTCGATGTACCCCTGGCGGTGCGCGTAGACCTGGACCACCAACTGCTTGGCGAAGCGCTGATCGTGCTGTCCCGGGACGACCGCGTCACCCTGCTCGAATTCACCGACACCGGCGATAGCAAGGTGCCGGCTGCCACCCGCGACACCTGGCAAGGCCTGCTGGAAAAAGGCGTGGCGTTGGGCGCCTGCACCCAGTCTTGCCCGCAAAAGATGATCTCGGCTTACTACAATCTGGAAAGCTCGCAGTTGTCGATCCTCACACAGGACGTTGAACTGAGTAGCGAAGCCCCGCGTTTCTACGATCAGCCCGACGGCGGCAGCCTGGGGTTGATCATCAACAACCAGCTCAACCTCAATGGCGGTCAGCAAGACAGCCTCGGCGGCCGTTATGGTTTGCAAGCCAGTTCCAGCGTGGGCAACTGGAGCCAGGTGTTCAACCTGCAACTGGCGCGCCAGAGCGGTAATGACCAACCCATGCGCCACGCGATTCATGAGCTGTACACCCAGCGTGAACTGGAGGGGCAGTTTTTTCGCCTTGGCCACTTCACCCCCAATTCCGATGGCCTGACCCGTCAACTGCGCAGCTTCGGCGCCAGCCCTGACACCGCCTTGGGCATCATGTACGGCAGTTCCGACAGCCTGGCGATCAACAACCCCAAGCCCAGCGTGTACCCGATCTACGTCACCGCCAACCGTCAGGCAGCGGTAGAGATCTATCGCAACGGCTTGCTGATCAACACCCAGGCCGTGGCCGCCGGCCTGCAAACGCTGGACACCCGGCCACTGCCCGGCGGTATCTATGAAGTGGAAGTACGCCTGGTGGAAGACGGCCTCACCACCAGCACTACCCAGGAGCTGGTGTACAAACCCGGTAACTGGCGCAACGCCGAAGACCGCTGGCGCTACAACCTGTTCGCCGGGCGCGAAACCAAGCTGTTCAGCAACTGGGACGAGCAAGCCTCGGGTGCGGTGACGGCCGGCGCCTCGCTCAATTACCTGCTGCACCCACGGGTGATTCTTGGCCTGTCGGCCCGCCAGGTGCGCGAGCAACTGCAATATGGCAGCTCGGTGGACTGGACCGTTGCCGACAACACCAGCCTCTATGCCAATGTTTATCAAACCCGTGAACATGGCACCGGCCTTGACCTGCAAGGGCTCTACAGCTTCGGCGCGACCAACCTGGTGTTCAGTCACAACCGCAGCTGGCTCGACACTCGCGACACCTACGAAACCCTGCCCGACGGCACGCGCCTGCGGCGTAACACCTTTGTCGGCCAGGCCAGCAATTCGGCGTTGTCGGTCAACCATCGCCTTGATGCGAAAAACACCTTGAACATGCGGGTGTCCCACAGCCAAGGCAACGTCGAAGGTGCGGGGCTGGACCTGGGCTGGAGCCGTCACGACAGCTTTTTCGGCAGTGATGCCAACTGGCGTTTCTCGGTGTTCGACCGCCCCGGCAGCGCCGGCACCAATGACCAGCGCAACCGTGGCGTGGATGTGAGCCTGAGCGTGAACCTGGGCAGCGAAGGCCGGCAGATTTCCGGCAGCATCGGCACCCGCACCGCCCGTGATGGCGGCCGCGATAACAATGCGTCGATCACGTATCGCCAGAACCTCACCGACCATGTGCTGCAAAGTGTCTCGGCCACGGCGATCACTGATACCTACGGCGTCGGCCTGTCAGGCATGGCCAACTTCAGTACCGACGTGGTCAGCGGCGACGGCTTTGTGCAGCGCAGCTCCTTCAATGGCGATTTCAGTGGTGGCTTGAACCTCAACAGCACCTTCGTCGCGGGCGCCGGGAAAATGCTGCTCAGCAGCCAGTACCAGGGCAACGGCGCGGGGATGATCATCGATGTGGAAACCGACCTCGACGAGATCGCCCTGCGCGCCGACGACCTGGGCGGCGGCAGCGCGGTACTGCGTCCGGGGCGCAACTACGTGCCGGTCTCGGCCTACAAGAGCAGCAGCGTGAGCTTCGACTTCGAAGGCAACCACCCGCCGGCGGCGAACATCCAGCCCGCACGCTCCAGTTACCACCTGAACAAGGGCGGCGTGGACTACCGCAAGATCACCGTGATGAAAACCGTTACCGTACTCGGCCGCCTGCTGGATGAACGCGGCGCTCCGCTTAAAGGCCATCACGTAATCAATCACGCCAGCCGTGGGGTCAGCGAAGTGGACGGGTTCTTCTCCATGGAGATGAGCGCCAGCGCGCCGACCCTGCAGGTGCGCTACCAGAACCAGTTGCTCTGCCAGTTCCGCCTGGACCCGAGCACTGCGCCGGATGAAAACGACGTGCTGATGATCGGTGATCTGCGCTGCACACCGGACACGCTGGCCGAAGCTAACCACAAGGGCGAAACCGCCGGTTGACGGCGGTTGAAACGGGAGTTCATGACCTTGATTACCGCAATGAAAAAACGCTTGGGGCTCTGTGCATTCGCGCTGGTTTTGGGCGCTACCTACAGCTTGCCGGCCCTGGCTATCGTCGAGCAGATCACGGCGGTGTTTCGCCCCGATCCGGCCAACCCAACGAGCAATAAATTCGTCAATACCACGCCGCAAAGTGGCTTGTGTCCCTGGCACGTTCCAGCCAGGTGCGAGGCGGTCAATACCTTCAGTATCCGTAACAGTTCGTTCCGGGCCTATTCCAATGGGCCGATACCGGCGTTTCCGGAGGATCCGCGCCAGAGCGCCTATTTCAAGGTGCCCTCGGCATTTCGCGATCTGCAAGTGACTCATACCGTCACCGGTCGTGCGGAGACGGTACAGATGCGCATTGCAGGTATTGGGGGACGGTGGAATGTCTCTTATCCACCGGGTGTGTCCGGCTGGGCCACGCCAGGTGTGGGCTGGAACACTTATTGGCGAGGGGCGCCGGCACCGTGCTTGCCGATCAATTACATGGCGGCGGGACAAGCGTATGCGCTTTTTTTCTGGATCGTTCCAGAGAACGCCGGAGCCTGCAGCGTTACAAATGGTATGGAAATCGGGCGGATGAGCTACAGCACGCTTGAGTACGGCTACGAACTCAAGACACCAAACCCTCTGGGTATGGACGCTGGTACTTATGAGGGTTCCATCACTTACACCATGGGCCCGGGCGGCGATATGGATTTCGGCACCACCATGATCCCCGACGAAAACACCCTGACCTTCAACTTCATCTTGTCGGTGGAGCACGTGCTCAAGATTGACCTGCCGGCGGGCGGCAATCGCATCGAGCTGTTACCCGAAGGCGGCTGGCAAGCCTGGCTCAACCAGGGGCGGCGCCCGTCGCGGCTATGGCGTGACCAGACATTCGCAATCTCCGCCAGCTCACGTTTCAAGATGACCCTTGAATGCGGGCTGGTGATCGGCAACACCTGCGGCCTGCGCAACAACGACGGTGACGAAGTGCCGCTTCAAGTCGCCGTGAGCCTGCCCTATGGCTTGCGTGATCAGCACGACCAGGGCGTGAACAAACTGCCCCTGCGCCTCGACGGCGTCGGCACCGAACTGTTCCAGCCGTTGCAGTACGTGAACAACCGCGAGGGCAAGTTGCATTTCGAGGTGGGCAAGGATGACGTCGCCGACATGCTCAAGAAACCCGGCAGCACCTATTCCGGCGTGGCCACGGTGATCTGGGATTCGGAAGTCTAGGCGAGCCCGGCTCGCATATCGGCTCCCTGTGGTGGGCCGCGTTCAATCAATAAGGCGTAATCAAACATGAAACATGCAGTGTTAGGGGCTGGGCTGTTGCTGATGTCATTGGCGGCGCAGGCCGGGCCGGCGATCAATGTCGGCGTGGTGTATGACTACCTGGAGGGCGACCGCAGTTCTTACCTCAAGCGGGTGTTCAACGGCGGCACCAGCACCGCCTTTATCAAGGTCAATGTGCTGGAAATTGTCTATAACGCCGACGGCACGTCCAGGGAAATCCCGGTGGCCTCCCTGACGGATGACAAGGGCGCCGCCACCAGCCGCGACGGCCTGATGGCCAGCCCGGCGCGGTTGATTGTTCCGGCGGGCGGGCGCCAGGGCACTCGCTTGCTGTACATGGGCGAGCGCGACAAGGAGCGTTACTTCCGGGTGCGCTTCATCCCGGTGGTGCCGGAGAAGGAAGACGACTTCGCCGTGACCGACGCCGAGCGCGACGAGTACAAAAAAGATCTCGCCGCCGGCGTCAACGTCATGGCCGGTTACGGCACGGTGTTTTTCGTGCGGCCCAAGGACACCCGCTTCGATACGAAGGTCGTCGAGACCGCCGACCAGTACACACTGCGCAACGCCGGCAACAGCGTGGTGGTGCTCGATGAGTTCCGGGACTGTTCAGCGGCGAAAAAAACCGACTGCGAAGCCACCACCAAGCACCACATTCTGCCGGGGCGCCAATGGCAGCTTGAGAAGAAGCCCGGACGTGAATACCGCTTCCAGATGATCGAAGGCCGCGACAAAACACCGATGACGGTCAACAGCAACGGGTGATGACAATGTTCAAGCAACTGACGGTATGGGCGGGGCTGGTCGCAACGTTATTCATCGGCGCGCCGGTACAGGCGTTTCAGGAGCGCCAGAGTTTTGATGTGTCGGTCACCATTCCGATCCACGAAGCCTATGTGCTGCCCTCCGAACCCGACTGGATGGCGCAGGACCAACTGCTGGCATGGGACCTGGCGACCTCCAGGCTCGGGCGCCTGCGCAAGAACTTCGACGTGAAAAACCTCAATGGCGGCGTAGCTGCGCGGCTGGGGGACGTGCCCTACCTGTTGAGCGGCCGCGACCGTATTGATTTGCGCGTGCTGTTCAACCGGGTGCCCCTTACCCTGGACTCGACCCAGATACTCAGCGCTGACGAGGCGGGCATGGGCCGGCGCGTCGAGCTGGAGATTACTCCGATCGAGCCGCAGGGTGGATACCAGGGCGGGTCCTACTACGGCACGGTGCACCTGATGTTTGATTTTCTGGCGCCTTGACCGCTCGGGCCCATTACCCTCGGTTCTTGCGTGTCCCGGCCCGGTTCAGCGCCGCATGAGTCAGGTCTCGCAGCCACTGGTTGTGACGGTACCCCAGCTCGTTCAGCGTGGCATCGTACTGGGCGGCACTCATGGGGTTGCCGGACAACACGCTGTCTTCGTCCAACTCCAGGGCCTGCGCAAGGTCGCGCAGTTTTAGTCGCAGCGCTTGCCGATCGGTTTGCGGCAGGTCCTGCGCCTGAGCGTATTGCGCTTGCAGCGCCTGTAATTCATCGAGCTGCTGGTACTTCAGGTCGAAGGTGTTGTCATTGTTCCATTTGGCGGTGGGGTTCTGCTGCTCAAGGTAACGCTCCCAACCTTTGTCCAAAAGCATCTGATTCACCAGCCCATCACCTTCTTCCAACCGGGCTACCGCGGCGGCCACCTTTTCGATCTGCGCCGGGGTTACGTCAGCGAGTGTGCGGTAAGTCATATGGGTGGACAGCCACGGTAGATCCAGCCGGTCTGCCAGCGTACTGCGATAGGCCAGATGAATACCGGCCTCGTCGACTTCCCCATGCTCGCCGTCGATGACCTGCGACCATAGCCGTTGTCCCAGCCCGCCCTGATCCTTGGGTTTGAGGCGGTGGGCGATGTCTTCGCCAATGGCTTTGCCCATGTAAGCATCGCGCGCGGCGCCACGGGCCAGCACCGCCAGGCGGGCCTCAAGTTCCTCGGGTGATGTGCTGGTCCTATGGGCTTCGCTGGCGAGCACTTCGACGCCCAGTTTCTGAAAAATAAGCGCGCCGGCGTCGGGGCATAATCCGGGGTAGCGGGTGTCCTTGAATACGCGTTCGCGTAGGTCGCTGTCGGCTTCGACCGCCCGCAGCAGGCGCCATACCCGCCGGCTCAGCTCAGGGTGATTGCTCTGGTAGGCCAGACGATCTTCGTCAGCTTGAAACTCATCCGGCTCCTCCAGGGATTTGATCACTTCAAACAGGCCCTGGGAGCCGGGTTCCTTTTCAACTTCATCCCACAGTTGTCGATAGCGCTCGCGCTTTTCTGGCTTGAGGTAGGTCAGCCAGGGTTCGCTCTCGCCTTTAGGGGCATAGGCGCGTAGCGGGTCCAACCCCACCGATTCGCGATATTCGGCGAGCAGGTCCTGAAAATCCGATGTGAGCCGGTGCTGGTCCAGCCGCGTGCGGGCGATGAGGTCGGCGTCATCCGAGCCAGGAGTGACGTGGGGCAACTGGGTGATCGCATTCTCGCTCACGTCCAGCTGGAATCCGCGCGCACGGGACTGGCCCACCAGCCCGGCAGGCCACTCCTTGATTTGTGTATTGCGCAGGTTCAGCCAGGTCAAGGCCGGCATTTGGCTGATATCCGGCGCGCGCCCCAGCGGGTTCCCGGCCATTTCAAGCTGTTTGAGGCGCTTGAGCCGTCCAAGTGTTGCTATGGCCGCATCGTCCAGTACCAGGGCATTGCCTTCCAGATGCAAGCGTCGCAAGCGTTTGAGCTTGCCGAGGTTCGCCGGCAACTGGGTGAGCTGGTTATGACTCAAGTCCAGGTCGCGCAGGTGCGGGAAGTTGTCGAGAAAGGCGGCGTGGCGATCCAAAAATTCGCAACCGCGCAAGTCCAGGTCACTGATGTGGTTAAGGGGCACATTAAGGGTGGGCAGTTCGTCGGGCATGGCGGTGTTGAACAAATCGAGAGCGATACCACCCCGATGTTCGAAGCTTTCGTCCAAGTGAACCGTCAGGCCATTGCTCCAGCCGTCGTAGAGGCGGCTGGCGACTATCCCACGGCGTTTGCGTACTTCCGGTTCCAGCAGGGTGGTTTCCCAGCGTGTCGGGCCTTTGATGTAGGCATCGAGCTGTTGGAACAGTTGCTGCTTTTGCGACTCCATCTGCTCCAGTGTCTGCTCGCCTTCGGCTGTACCCAGCGTGATCGATAAGCGTCGAACGGCTTCGCTGCTCATGGCGGGCAGCAACTGCTTGATGCGCTCTTCAATGGTTTTGGGCTGCATATCGTAGCTGTCCGTGTGAGACATCTTGCAGGATGCGCCGCCGCCCAGGAGTACTTCGGTCTCAGGGTCAGGCCGCATCCGCACCGGCGTTTCGGCCAAGGCCAGGCGTCGCTCGGCCGGTGCCTGATTGTGTTCGATTACCCATTGGCGCAGTTGCTCACCTTCGCCAACCGCGTAGGGCGGCGTGCGTTGCGGGTCTTGCGTCAGGGTCCCGAGCAGGCACTCGTACAGCGTGGTGGCAGGGTTCAACGGCTTGGCATCGGCGTCGAACACTGCATAGTTTCCGTCTGCGTTGCGTACCAGCGTGTGGGTCTGGAGCGCGTCGGCTTCGCCCACACTGCAGCGCAAAGGACCGGTGGGGCTGTTGTCCCGTATGTCGATTTTCAGCCCGCTGAAGACGTCGCTGTGCAGACGTAAGGTGTTCAGCACCAACCGCTCGCTTTGCGCCGAGGGTTGCCGGGGCGGGTAAAGCCCTTCGACGGCACGGCAGGCCTGGCTGTCGAAGTCAAACTCCCGAGCCAGACTTCTGAGGCGCAGGGGCAGGCGCTGTTCCTCTGTCATCACCCTGGTTTCTTCAGGCCAGGCCTGCTTGAGCAACGCGTTGGCATTGCTCAGCGCCAGCTCGGGAAAGCTCTGGCGTAACAGGGCTACATGCGGGTCGCTGCTGACTTGGCCTAGCTGGTAGTAACTTTTGGCCAGGTGCCCACCAAAGCCGTCGACGTAGTCCGCCAGTTTATTGCGCAACGCCTGGGCCTGTTCGGCCTGCGGCAGGGTTTCGCCCAGCAGCGTATTGACCTGCTGTTCGTCGAGAAAACCCAGCACGCGCTCCGGCAGTTTGGCAGCCATTACGTCGGCCAGGCTGATACGCAGGGTGTCGGCGGGTGCTGCGGCGCCATCGCCGTATTTACGCGACTCGCCGCTCAGGTCGCTGTTGTAAAACACCTCCAGCGCTTTGCTTGACGGCCAGCCGGGCAGGTCGGTGACGGCCTGTTCGAACCAGTAGGAATAGGGTTCGAGTGTCTGGCCTGTGCGTATCTTGTCGGCCGATTCTTCGGCAAACCGTCCGGCGCGAAAGCGTTCGAGGCTGTCGGCCAGCAGTGGCGGGGTCGGTTGGTTGCGCACGTACATGTGGCGTAGATGATCGGGCTCGCTGCCACTGGTGACACGGACCTGTTCGAGCTGCTCGGCAGTGAGCGAACGGGCCGCGGGGCTGATGCGGCGCATCAGCGTGTGATCATCCCAACTGCGCGGTTGTTCACCTTCATGCACCCAGGCACCGGTGCCGTTGACGTGCACTTTGGGTTGATAAGCATCTGGCCGGCTGGGGTGCACGATGCGATGCAGGGGCAGATGCGGGTCAGGTTTGACATGCAGGTGTTCGCCCCCATGGGCCAGCCAGTGTTTCTGCGAGTGCTGATACAAGCCCTGTGCGTCGGCGGTGATGTCTTGGGGCAGGCTGATGTTCTGCTGATAGGGCGAAAGGTCGGGGTTCCACAAGCGATGTTCACCGCCCGCCAGTGTCACCGGGTGCAGGCCCTCGACGAAGGGCGACAGCTTGAGGGTGATGGCCTGGCCGATGTTGCCGGCCCCCGCCCAAATGCCTGCTTGCACTAGCGCCTCCACCACATCCATGGCATGCCCGATGGCCTCCAGCCCTTGGCCTTGCGCCCAGTCAACGATCCCTTCGAAGACATCGCTGGCCACCTGGTAGGCGGTGTAGGCGAGCATCAACTCTCCCAGGAACGGCACGAACGGGGTGACCACCAGCAACGCGGCATTGAAGATATCCGAAAGGATCTTGCCCAGGTTGTCCCACCAGGCCCAGCGTGCCATCAGGTCGGCGTAGGCGGTGCTGATGGCCAGCTCACGGCTGTCGTTGACGACTTTATTGACTTTGACCCGGTACAGGTAATGCCACAGCGTATCGGGTTCGGAATGGCCGGTGGGCGGGCGGTTGTGATGGTCGTCGAAGATGTTTTGCACGCTGAAGTGTAACTGCGGCGTGTCGACCGCGATGGTTCGCCAAGTGGGTCCGCTGTCGGTGCGATTCTTTTGATGCCATTGCACCTTGAACAGACGATTTTGCAGCTCGGCAAAAAAATGCCCACGTTGTTTATGGTCGATGAATTGACTGAAAAACTGCCGGTAAGAGGGTTGAGCGGTTGCCTCGCCGGTTGAGGTGCTGTCGCGCAGCTGGCGTGTCAGTTCGTTCATGAGTTCGATCGGCGAAGCGTACTCCTTCAACGGGTGCTCGGGGTCTTCGGGCACGTAGGCGATCAGGCGTTCGATGTGCTTGTCGTGGCCTTGTGGCGCGGCAATCAGCACAATACCGCTGAGGCGGGCATTGAGCAGGCTCAGGTTGTAATACGCCACCGCGATGCCATCCAGCGTCGGCTTGGGCTTGCCCTCAACGATATCCAGAATCAGGCGTCGGGCATCCGCTTGGAGGTGCTGTTGCGACCAGGCGATGCAGGCGGCGTTCTTCAGTGAAGCCTTGTCGCAGGCAATAACCTTGAGCCGTAACTTATCGGCCTGTACCTGATTGTCGAAACCCAGGATTTTCAATAAGCGCGTCTGATACTGCCGGCCGATATCGAGGGTGCGACACAGGCTTTTGAAACCTTGCGCGGTCAGGGGCTGGCCACTGCTGCTGGAGGTGAACGTCAGGATGTTCTGCTGCCCGAGGGCGTCGGCTTTGGCCAGGAACGCATAGTCGGCGAACTGCTCGTTGGCGCTAAAGTTATGCAGTGCGGCATCCAGTAACGACACGGTGCGGCTGGTCACGCCTTTGTTTGCCTCGATGACCCACCAGCTGTTTTTGGCGGGCGCATAAAGCCGGATAAACGTATTTTTTACATCAATGTTGCCGTATTCACGCAGGGCATTTTTTAGCAGGGGCTCGGCGAATGCGTACACGTCCTTCAGGTATTTGAAATGGTCATCCAGATCATTCCTGGCGGTCCATTGCTTGGCCAGGGCGTCCTTGGACACCGTGTCTGCAAGAGGAACGGTCGACTTGAGCCGGGTATAGACGAAAGGGCTGGCGGCCTGCAATGCGCGTACGCGGGTGAGTGTGCTGGTGCTCAGCCACTCGGGAACTGAACGCTGGATCAAATCAAAATGCATACCCTTTTCTGCGTGGCTGGCAGCGTGCGGGTAGGGGGGCTCGAATAACATGGTTGGGTTGCCTGTAAGTCAGATGACCTGACCTACCCTAATCACGCCCATGAAAGGCCAGGCATACATAACCACTACATCGCACTTTGCGCTGCACGCTTATTTACCGGTGCTGCTCACGCAGGCGTTCTGCTCGTTGCCTTGCAGGTATGGCATCAACAGGGGCGTCATGCCTTTGAGCACCTGCACCGGCAGCGCCGAGGTGAAGGTGAAACCCTGCGCTGAACTGCCGGGCACGAAGGCGGTGAGCGTGCCGAAGTGGCGCTCGCCGATATAAAACACAAAGGTGGCGGTGCGGTTGATCGCTTTGGAACTGAGAATGCGCCCGCCGGCACCGATGGCTTGGATACGGTTATCGCCAGTGCCGGTCTTGCCGCCCATGGCCAACGGTGTGCCGTCGGCGTGTTTGAAACTGCCGGCGACGCGTTTGGCGGTGCCGGCATCGACCACCTGGGAGAGCGCGCCGCGCAGGGCCTTCGCCACCTCGGAAGGCATTACTCGGCGGGCGCGGTCGGGGGCGTTGATCAGGCGGGTGTCATAGGGCGTACCGGCAGCAAAGTGCAGGCTGTCGATGCGCAGCACCGGAATGCGTACGCCGTCATTGAGGATGATGCCCATCAACTCGGCCAGTGCTGCCGGGCGGTCGCCGGAGCTGCCGATGGCGGTTGCCAGCGACGGCACCAGATGGTCAAACGGATAACCCACGGCTTTCCAGCGCTGATGAATCTCCAGAAACGCTTCGATCTCCAGCATGGTGCGGATACGCCCGTCGCGGGCGCTCTGATGGCGGCTTTTGAATAACCAGCTGTAAACCTCCTGGCGTTCGAACTGACTGGCTTTGACGATCTCGCTGAACGTCGCGTCCGGATGGTTGAGCAGGTAGCCCATCAGCCACAGGTCCAGCGGGTGCACCTTGGCGATATAGCCCTGGTCAGGCAAGTCATAGGCGCCTGGGCCGTAGCTGTCGTACAGCGTGTCGAGGCGTTTGTCGGTGAGTGTCTGCTGGCCTTTGGTTCCCGCCAGGCGCGCACGCAGGAAGCTGTTGAAACTCTCGCGGCTGGCCTCGGGCAGCAGGTATCGGTGCACGGCCGCCAGGCGGATTGGTGTGGGGTGCAGACTGTCGAGGAAGGTTTCCAGGCGCGCCTGGGTGTCTTTTTTCTGGTACTTCTTCCAGAACTTTAGCAAGAAGGCGGTGCCTTCGCGGTCGGCGAATTGCGCCAGGTATTCCTGGCGGCGTGGCTCGCTGTCGTCCTTGAGCAACTGCGCGCTGTTGTTGGCGCTGGTGTAGGTGACGTAGCGCACCAGGTCGCGCATCAGGCGGATGAACGGCAGGTTGATCGACTCGCGCAGGGCATCGAGCAGGCTCGGGTTGCGGCCGTTGTCCTGGTTGCGAAAGTTATGGAAGCGGTGCAGGCCGCCACCGGTGAAAAAGCGCTCGCCGGGGCTGGCCGAATAGGTGCGGTCCAAGGCCGCTTCGAGCATGTCTGTCAGGGATTTGCCGGGATTTTGCAGCAGGTAGTCCACGGCCCAACGGCTGAGGCGGTCCTGCTCGGCGACCTCGACTTTTTTCAACGCTGCTGGCGCCAATGCGCCGTAGCGCTCATGTAGCTCGGCGATGATTTGCAGGTAGGTGGTCAGCACGCGCAACTTGGCGGTAGAACCCAATTCAAGCTTGCTGCCCTCGTTGATGTCGAACGGCTGGTCGGTGTTGTCGGTCTGCACCCGCACGCGCGCGCTGTCGGCGGTGCGCTCGAACAAGGTAAAGCTGTAGCGCACCTGCGGCGTGCTGGCGGGGGTGAGCAAGCGCTCGCCCAGCAGCCCGATCTCTTTGGCATAGGCCGGGTCGGCCAGTTGCTTGAGGTAGGCGGTAATCTGCTCCTGCAGTTGGCCTTGCAAGGTGCTGGTGGCGGACAGGTCCAGGCGGTCGAGGTCGTACAGCGGGCGATCGAGCAGCGCGGCCAGGCGGCTGCGGGCCACGCTGATGCCTTTGTTGGCCTCGATCTTCTGGGTGGTCGGTTGTTGCTGCCAGTCGCGGTAGGTGACCTGGCTGGCCAGCGCTGCCTTCAATAATCCCGGCGAGATCACGCCCTGTTGCCTGCGCCAGCTCATCGCGGCCCTTGGTCAGGTAGTGGGACGGGCGGCGCTGGGCGATCATCAGCGACAACACTTGGCGCAACGCCAGGCCACGGGCCGCCAGGCTGGGCGCGGTGTTCGTGGTGTCGGCCAGGGCGCGGTTGACCTGGTTGAAGTCGGCGCCGTACCAAACCCGCAACCCCTCGGCCATGCCATGCACCTCACCGTGGCCGGGCACTGCTGACAGGGGCACACTGTTGAGGTAGTCGCGCACTACGTTCTGCCGCGCGACGAGGGTGTCGGGGCCGTGCTGATAGGCGCGCACGCTGGCCGAGAGCATCTGGCGCAGTTTTTCGCTACCCGACAAAGTGAGGCCGTCCGGCGAGTGACGGTACTTTTCCAACTGCGTGGCCAGGGTGCTGCCGCCCGCCGTTTGCCCTGGCAGGTGCAACTGGCGCGCCACCTGCGACCAGGCGGCCTTGGCAAATCGCGGCCAGTCTACCGCCGGGTTGGCCTGGGCCGGCTGCGGGTCGAGCAGCTCACGGTTTTCGATAAACAGCAGGCTATGCACCATCAACGCTGGCACGTCGCTGAACTGCGCATACAACTGTGTCGGGTAGTTGAACTGATACAACGGCGCGGCGCGGCAATCGGTGATGCTCAGCCCGGCCTGGATTTTTTCTGCGTAGGGGATAAACAGGCCGTGGCGGCTGTAGTTCATCAGCGCCGCGGAGAAGCGTGCCTGGGACTCGATCACGTAATTACGCTTGAGAAGGCGCGTCAGGAAGTCGCCCAGGGCGCTGTAGCCCAGGCGCTGATCGAAGGGCCCTGCGCCGGGGTACAGGATCGCATCGCTGGCTCCGGGTTCGACGCGGTAGGTCAACTGCGCGGCCCATTGGCTGAGGGTGCGAGCTTGCCAGCGAGCGCTGTGCATCTCGCGCAACACGGCAAAACCCAGGGCGAGCAGCACCAGCAGCAGGATCAGCCAGAACAGCCGGCGCCATGGCCGAGGCGTTCTGAATTTTTTCGGCAATGGGGCGGGTGACGGGCTGTCGGCTTCAGCCTGGTGCGAGTCGGTTTGCCACAGTGCGCCCATAGTCGATTGATCCATTCATACAGATTGATCGGACTTGTCTGAAGCGTAGACGCGAATTGCCTTGCCTACGAAGTTTGTCGACGGGGCAGCACACAGCGCGTCATGGCAGGCGTTAATTGTCTAGGTCAGCGGGTCGCGCGGCGGCGGTTAGCGTTTGATTTTAACTGCCCTCAGAGTATCAACATGACCGCTTCCACCCCTCCAGCCGACTCACAGCGCCTCATCACGAGCGAGCAAATCGAAACGTTGTTTCGCGAACCGCCGTCATTGCTGGCGGTAGCGCAAGAAAGCGCCCAGGCCTACCTTGACCAGCATTTTGCTGAACACAAATGGCAGGCCGGTCTGATTTATATCGCTGCGCCCGCCGACACTGACGGTAGCCTCGTTTACCAGGCCTTGTCCGAGTGGTTGCTGCAACGCCTGGCCCTCGCCGGCCCGGTGTTGTTGGTGGCGGACTATCACGTGGTCGCCCAACGGGTGCGCGAGGTGTTTGTGGAAGGTGGCCCGAGCCTGGTTGAACTGGAACGGCTGATCAACCGTTGCGGCGCGCTGCTGTGGAGGACCTATGTGCAACGCCTGCAAGCCTGGTGGTCTGAAGAGTTGCCGGTGAACATGACGCGCTGGGGCTACCTCTCGGATGACCTGCTGACACTGCTATATGGCTCAGCCAAGCCGCCGGGATACAGCGAGGAGCAATTCGCCACACTGTTCCCCAAAAACCTGCTGCATCCGATTCGCCCGGATAACGAGTGGAGCGCCCACGGCGATGCATTGCGCGTGCAGGCGGTTTACCTGGCGGGGCCGCCCGTCGAGATGCTGCCGGTGCTGGTCCTTATTCACGGGCAACAGCGTTTGCTGTTCAGTCCGGCCAGTGGCCTGCACCCGCTGCGCGACGAGGACGAAATCGCTGCGTGGTTGCCGGCTTTTGCTGAGGGCGCGCGCGTAGAGCAATGGTTTGCCAAGGACGTTGACAGCGATCCGTTCGACGCCCTGGCCGCGAGCTACCTGGCACGTCAACTGCGCGATATCGACCGGATTGACCGCAGCCTGGCACTTGCACCGGGGCAGCATCAGGCGTTGCTCGACTACATCACCGATCCGCGCCGTTGGTTCGTCGCCAGCCTGGGCGCACGTCAGCAAGCGCTGCGCAGCGCCATGCCGCTGTGGCTGGCCCACGCCGACGAGCAAGACAGCATCGCCTATGCGCGCCTGCTCCAGGCCCTGGTGCTGGCCCGCGAGCAAAATGGCGGAAAACAGTATCTCGACGGTATCGACTCGATCCGTCAGTTTGCCGATGACGCGCTCAAAACTTGCCTGCACGCTCAACCCGCGGCACGCAAAGTGCTGCCTGCCGATGTCCAGCTGACCTTTAAACGGGTGATTGCCGCCGCAGTGCCGGTGCCGGGAGGTTTCATAGCGGGTGAGGTCGAGCTGATCACCGTAAGCCTGACCGAACTGGCGCTGGAAAACCTGGCCGGGTTCCCGCACACCGTCACTAGCATCACGTTGAACGACGCCCCGGCGCCCGGTTGGTTGACTTACGACCTGCTGAGCGGGTGTGTGCAAACGGCTGACGTCGGCCAGGCTTATCCGGCTTTGTTGAAAAGAAAGCTGTTGGATGATCCAACCGAAAACGCTCGGCGCTTGCAGTTGTTCAAGCGCCAATTACGCGTGCAGTTGCCGATGCTGGCGTTGGAACTGAAGATCAAGGACGAGCACGGCCTGACGCTGGATGGCTTCAGGCGCGTGCAGGCTGCGCTGCAATCGCGTCTGGCCGATCGTACGGTACAGGGCCAGGTAATGGCGCTGTGGCCGCTGGCGTTCAAGGCTTCGGCGGCTGCTGACGCCGATGAGGTGACCGCGCACTTCATCATTGGCCCAAGGGCCGGGCAGGCGGGCGCGCACCTGCTGTACCGGCCATTGCTCGAACCGATGTTGCAGGAGTACACCTCGATCCAAGCGTTGTTCGAGGCCATCAAGGCGCCAGGCCCATTACAGGACAGCGTGTTGACCTGGATCGCTCCGGCACGCCAGGCGGTCTACGCCAACGGCGGTTTCAATGAACCGCATATCCGTCGCTTTTTGCCTGGCGATGAGTTCGGCGTGTATGACAAACCGCCGGCGGCGCAACTGCACAAACAGTTGGGCACGCAAGGCCCCTGCACCCTGGTGTTCAACGGCACGGCAAAGGCTCTGGTTGCCCTGGCTGACCGGCAATCGGTATCGAACGCCGAACAACGCTGGGCCCATATGAAAGAGGTAGGTTGGCTGTTGTTTGCCAGTGTCCTGCCGTTGACCAGCGGGCCGTTGCAATTGGGCGGATGGCTGGTGCAATTGGTCGACAGCCTGCAGCAGGATATTCAGGACCTGGCCAGCGACGATGAACAGGCCAGGAACAAAGCCGTTACGGATGTACTGAGCAACCTGATGGCAATTCTTGCGCACCAGGCCACGCCCCACGCCCCCCATCAGGCGCTGCAACTGGAGCACCCCGTCTTTGCGCCGTTGGCACACGCTGAGCCCGCCGCGTCGGTGCCCGTTCGTGTCCCCGTGCCTGCAATGTTCCACACCCCAATCCGTTGGAGTAATGCGCGTAAAGACCTGACCACCGCGCAGAATGCTCGGGCACGCCGCCTGAGCCTCAGGGTTTTCTCCGGAGAATGGAGCAAGGCCGAGCAAAGCGGCCCGCGCCAGGGTTTGGTCTATGACACTTCCTTTTCACCACCGCAATGGCATGCCTTGGTACGCGGGCACGTGTACCGGGTGGTGGACGAGGCCAATGCGGTGCGGGTCGTCAGCGCCGATGGCCGCGAGAAAGGTCCCTGGTTGAAATCCTTGGGTGACGGGTATTGGGATTTTGATGCGCGATTGCACTTGCCAGGGGGCAATGCAGATTCCGCGCTCGAAGCCGAGCTGCAGGCACTTGAAGTGTCCGAGCCGAGCCTTGAACAGCAATATCGTGATGCTGGGCGCGCACGTGACAGGGCCGGTGCAGCCATGATCTTGGCGCGTAAGCTGGCGCGTGAATCAAAGGGCAAGGTTACCCAGGCACAGTTGGCGCAACTTGAGGAACGCTACCGCAAGGAAATGCAGAATAAGGTGACGTCCTCGCAACAAGAGCTGCAATTGCTGATGCGTTTGCGTTCGATCAAGCCACGGCCTCGGTATGAAGAAGAACTTTGTGAAGTGCTGGAATCGCTGATTCTGGGCCTGCAGTTACTGGATGCCGACACGCGTGAGCAGATGCTGCAGATCAATGCGCGCATCCGCCCTCTGCTCGATGTCCTGCAAGATGAGAGTGAGGACGAAGCCGGCTCCGATCTTAATCGCCAGGCCCATGCTGACCTGGACCGCAACATGCGTGAGCAAGTGGCAGCCGAGGAGGCGGCGATTCGCTGGCGCACGCTGGAAAAAACCTATATTGACCAACTCAAGGCGGTGCCGCGCTTTGGGCGCAACAAGGCCCGCGAGCTGCAAAATGACTTGGCTGCACGGCCTTCGATCCTGGATTTGCAAGCGTTGCAAGTGACCACACTGTGGGGCATCACCATTGATATCGAAGGCCCACCGCTGGAGGCGGAGTTTTTTGACAGCTTGAACCAGGTGATCAATCGTGCCCGCTGGGCCAGCCGCTCCCTGGCGGACCTGGAGCATCTTTCCATCGCGCGGGAAGAACGTATAGAAGTGCTCAAAAGCCTGGGGCGCATCTATGCGCTCACCGACGACCACATTCAGTTCTGGCGCGCCATGGCGCCGGACACCTTTGACTTGGCCAATCTGCAAAAACTCCAGACGTTGCTGTCTGGCCTGCACCGTCAGGTTGAGGAGCAACTGGCTGACCTGCTGGACACCGCCCCCGGCGTGGTGTCGGTCAAGGCAGACGCGGCAGGCTCGCGGCAAAAAAAGATCATCCGCACGCGCAACCGCGATGTGTATGTGGCCCGGGTCAAAGGCCCGACCGGCACCGCAGAGCTGGTGGACGACAAGGGCAGTGTGATCGCCACCTTCACCGAGGCCGACGACGGCGTATGGGAAGCGGTGGAACCGCCGGCCAAACCCCGTACGGCCAACCCGCAACTGGGAGCGCTGGTGAACAAGGGCCTGCGGCTGTTGGCAGGCGTCGACAACGCGATTGCGAAGGTGCAAGGCATGTCGGACAGGTGTGAGCCCGAATCCCTGCAAGCCCTGTTGGTGGCGCAAGCCAACAGTCGGCGTATGGTGGCGGCGGATATCGACAGAAAATTACGCAGCCTGGACGTCTCGCGGCTGGCCGCCACCCAGCAGGCCAACGCCAGGGTGCGGGCCAGCGACTTGCGGGCCGCGGCGACGCGCCTGGAGGCGGCGGGTGTCGAGGCCCGCGTCCGGGCCAGCAAACTCAAGCTGACGCGGGCCGAAGATGTCGATTTCCTGCACGCGCTCAATGAGGTGCGCATCCAGCGACAAGGTGCCCGCGTACGCCTCAAGGGCAAAACCGTGGATTTTCTGCAAGTCTATGTTGTGCAGGATGCGCAAACGGCGCAGCCGCTGTGTTACGCGCACTTTCACTATGGAACCCGCCTGGGCCCGGACGATCACTACACCGCCGCCCACATCAAAAGCCCCGAGCAGCAGCGCTTGGGGCGCCAGGCCCAGGCCGAAGCTGAAGCCCAGGCGTTCGCCCGAATGCGCAGCGGCCAGACCGGGCGCGTGCAGCAAACCCTGGACATCGACCGTGCGAGCATTTCCCGGCTGCTGGCCAGACGTTTGTTTTTCAGTGTGGACTGAACGGCACGCCGGTTCCCACATTTGAACGGCCTCGGGGTGCAGAACCGCGCCTTCATGTGCTTGCCCCCAGGTGTCCCGATCCTGACCGGTTATGCAATACTCTGCGCCGTTTTGCGCCGGGAAGGCCGATCTAGACGCTTGGTGCTTGCACCGCCCAAGCGGTTTTTCTCGGGGCTTATCGCCAAATTTCCCTGTTTATTGAGTGAAAAGACCTGACGTTAGCTTTTTATACTGCACGCCCGCTGACCTGTGCGCGTGAGTCGCACCAGGCGGATTTGCCCATGAGGCGAGTCCGGCCCTGCCGGTGTATCAGCCCATCCGCGGATACGCCCAGGCTCGGTGGCTAAATCCAATAACAAAATGAGGTTGTATTCCTATGCCTGTCGGCAAACCACTGCCCCCTGGCGAGACCGCTCAAGGCGGCCCGCTCAAACGCGAACTCGGCGAACGGCATATCCGCCTGATGGCGCTCGGCGCGTGTATCGGTGTGGGGCTGTTCCTGGGGTCGGCCAAGGCCATCGAAATGGCCGGCCCGGCGATCATGCTCTCCTACATCATTGGCGGTCTGGCGATCCTAGTGATCATGCGCGCCCTCGGAGAGATGGCCGTGCACAACCCGGTGGCCGGTTCGTTCAGCCGCTATGCGCAGGATTACCTCGGTCCATTGGCAGGCTTTCTCACCGGTTGGAACTACTGGTTCCTGTGGCTGGTGACCTGCGTCGCAGAAATTACCGCGGTGGCGGTGTACATGGGGGTCTGGTTCCCCGACACGCCACGCTGGATCTGGGCACTGGCGGCGCTGATCAGCATGGGCACCATCAACCTGATCGCGGTCAAGGCGTTCGGTGAGTTCGAGTTCTGGTTCGCGCTGATCAAGATCGTCACCATCATTGCAATGGTGATCGGCGGCGTCGGTATCATCGCCTTCGGTTTCGGCAATGACGGCGTGGCGTTGGGCATTTCCAACCTGTGGACCCATGGCGGCTTCATGCCCAATGGTGTGCAGGGCGTGTTGATGTCCCTGCAAATGGTGATGTTCGCCTACCTGGGCGTCGAGATGATCGGCCTTACCGCCGGTGAAGCGCGTAATCCGCAGAAGACCATTCCCAGCGCCATCGGCTCGGTGTTCTGGCGCATCCTGCTGTTCTACGTGGGCGCGCTGTTCGTGATCCTGTCGATCTACCCGTGGAATGAAATCGGCACCCAGGGCAGCCCGTTCGTGATGACCTTCGAACGTCTGGGCATCAAGACCGCCGCGGGCATCATCAACTTCGTGGTGATCACCGCCGCGCTGTCGTCCTGCAACGGCGGCATCTTCAGCACCGGGCGTATGCTCTACAGCCTGGCGCAGAACGGCCAGGCGCCGGCGACGTTCGGCACGACATCGAGCAATGGCGTGCCGCGTAAAGCGCTGCTGCTGTCGATCTTTGCCTTACTGCTGGGCGTGTTGCTCAACTACCTGGTGCCGGATCAGGTGTTCGTATGGGTGACCTCCATCGCCACCTTCGGCGCGATCTGGACCTGGCTGATGATCCTGCTGGCCCAGCTCAAATTCCGCAAAGGCTTGAGCCCGGCGGAGCAGGCGGCCCTCAAGTACCGCATGTGGCTGTACCCGGTCAGCTCCTACCTGGCGCTGGCGTTCCTGGTGCTGGTGGTGGGCCTGATGGCGTACTTCCCGGAGACCCGTGTGGCGCTGTATGTCGGGCCTGCGTTCCTGGTGCTGTTGACCGTGTTGTACTACGTATTCAAGTTGCAGCCCGCCGTCGCCAATAGCGGCGCGACCCGCTCCGTTTAAATGTGCGGGCTTGCCTGCGATAGCCATAGGTATCTACATAACTCTGTTAGCTCAACGGTAACCACGATGCGAAGCGAGCCGCTCTTGATCTTGATCTGCTTTTGATCTTAGGCGCCCCGTTAAACCACGCTGGC
>Ga0302347_1001912_pt1 | contig 23047 bp, 16 predicted proteins | sample PhyWR1_FD_202178 | JGI IMG/M metagenome (GOLD analysis project Ga0302347, IMG submission 202178) | Leaf surface microbial communities from wheat plants in UC Gill Tract Community Farm, Albany, California, United States - DLSL W.R1 (v2)... | ecosystem: Host-associated > Plants > Phyllosphere >...
ATGCCGAACTCAGAAGTGAAACGCCGTAGCGCCGATGGTAGTGTGGGGTCTCCCCATGCGAGAGTAGGGAACTGCCAGGCATCAAATTGCAATAACCCCGACCTTACGGTCGGGGTTTTTTGCGTTCTGAATACCGGAAAATACGTATACGTCTGCAGGATTTTGCCCTGAGACAAGGCGGCAAGGGAGGTTATGAAGAAGTATACTTCAGTATGTGACTGAAATAACCGAGTGCGGCCAACGCCGTATCAGGGTAAAAGACAAAGGACGATAGTGTGGGGTCTCCCCATGCGAGCCCAGGGAACTGCCAGGCATAAAATTGCAATAACCCTGACCTTACGGTCAGGGTTTTTTGCGTTACCCGTCATACTTCACGCCACAGGCGCGTTGGCTGCATTTGTTCACCCCGGTCACAGAGTTATCTCTGCTCCCGGGGACTCACAAACTTGCCGCCTTCCTGTGACGCGAATTATTTAGGGTAACGCCCCTCTCCTGAAGAAAAATCACACCATTTTTGCGGTATTTTTAGCCAAATTTTAATCACAGTCCGCAGATGCGGCAGGTTAGCCAGGGCTTGTCTTTAATGTTCAAAAATCAGGCAAAACATCCTCTCCCGATAGCAAAAAACTGAGTTATTTAAGCCTGTTTATAGTCATATTTTGTCCGTGAATCGTATGAATAATCGACCATTTTAAGCTCTGTTTCGTAACAGAAGTGCGATAGTTCTTTCGAACCTGGCGCAAAAAATACCCAAAAATATCTTTCGGGTTCGATGCTGGGATAAGAGCTTGCCTGTTTACACTTGATTTTTATATGGATAATCTACATGCCAATAATGTCTTTAAATGAAACATTTTCACCTTTAGGCGATACGCTCGACATCATCGCGTAAACTCGATATTGTTAGGCATCTGGATGTCTAAACGTTTAAACGTATGCTTTGAGGATATAAGGTTATGCCGATTCGGGTGCTAGACGAGTTACCTGCTGTTAATTTTCTGCGTGAAGAAAATGTCTTTGTTATGACAACATCACGTGCGAGCAATCAGGAAATCCGCCCGCTAAAGGTACTGATACTGAATCTGATGCCGAAAAAGATTGAGACGGAGAATCAGTTTCTGCGTTTGCTCTCTAACTCGCCATTACAGGTTGATATTCAGCTATTGCGCATCGATGCACGTGAGTCACGTAATACGCCCACTGAGCATCTCAATAATTTTTACTGTAACTTTGAAGATATCAAAGACGATAACTTCGACGGGTTAATCGTCACGGGTGCGCCACTGGGACTGGTTGAATTTAACGATGTGGCTTACTGGCCTCAAATTCAACAGATACTGCTGTGGGCAAAAGATCATGTCACCTCTACACTCTTTGTCTGTTGGGCGGTACAGGCGGCACTGAATATCCTCTACGGTATCCCAAAACAAACTCGCAATGAAAAGCTATCGGGTATTTATAAACATAATATCACTCACCCACATGCGCTATTCACCCGTGGATTTGATGACTCGTTCCTTGCACCTCATTCACGTTATGCTGATTTTCCGGCAGATTTGATTCGTAATCATACCGATCTTGAAATCTTTGCTGAGTCTGAGAGTGGCGACGCCTACCTGTTTGCCAGCAAAGACAAACGCATTGCCTTTGTCACCGGTCATCCGGAATACGATGCTTTGACGCTGTCTGGCGAGTATTTCCGTGATCTTGAGGCCGGACTAGAGCCAGAAATACCTTATAACTACTTCCCTGATAATAATCCGGAGAATCCACCGCGTGGAACTTGGCGTAGCCACGGTAATTTATTGTTTACTAACTGGCTGAATTATTACGTTTATCAGATAACACCATTCGATTTACGTCATATGAATCCTACGCTGGACTAAGTCTGTTATGTGCTGACCAATAGCCGTGTCACGCAACGATGCAGAGACTTCATCGCTTTTAGCGTGATGCGATATATGACAGTATGATATGTAAGTCTTTTTATCCCCAGATAATCACCCCAGGGTACAGATACCTTAACAGCCCGGTCTGTACCTTGCTCAGTTAACACCAGGAGTCCTGAGTTGAGTAATAAAGTAGAAGAACTGAAACGTCAGCTAAGTGAACGTATCCTGGTGCTGGATGGTGGTATGGGTACCATGATCCAGAGCTACCGTTTTGACGAAAGTGACTTTCGGGGAGAGCGTTTTGCACAGTGGCCCTGTGACCTGAAAGGAAATAATGACTTACTGGTGCTAAGCAAACCCGAAACGATAACTGAGATCCACTCTGCTTACTTTGCTGCCGGGGCGGATATTGTTGAAACCAATACCTTTAACTCGACAACGATTGCAATGGCGGACTACCAGATGGCGTCCCTGTCGGCAGAAATTAACTACCAGGCCGCCAGGCTGGCACGTGCTTGTGCCGACGAATGGACAGCGCGTACACCTGAAAAACCGCGTTACGTCGCAGGGGTACTGGGGCCGACCAACCGTACTGCCTCTATCTCGCCTGATGTTAACGATCCTGCATTCCGTAATGTGACTTTTGATCAACTGGTCGAAGCCTATCGTGAGTCAACGCGTGCCCTGGTAGAAGGCGGCGCTGACTTAATCATGATTGAAACTATTTTCGATACCTTGAATGCAAAAGCGGCTATCTTTGGCGTTAAAGCTGAGTTTGATGCATTAGGTATTGAGTTACCGCTGATGATTTCCGGGACTATTACTGATGCTTCTGGCCGTACTCTTTCCGGACAAACGACAGAAGCATTTTATAACTCCCTGCGCCATGCAGATGCTCTGACTTTTGGACTTAACTGTGCACTTGGTCCTGATGAGTTACGTCAGTACGTGGCTGAATTGTCACGTATTTCTGAGAGCTATGTCACCGCTCATCCAAATGCCGGACTACCAAACGCCTTTGGTGAGTATGATCTTGATGCGGCGACGATGGCAGAGCAAGTCGGTGAGTGGGCTCATGCCGGTTTTCTGAATATCATCGGGGGCTGTTGCGGTACTACACCTGAACATATTGCAGCCATGAGCCGGGCAGTAGCCGGTGTTGCTCCACGCCAGTTACCCGATTTACCGGTCTCTTGTCGCCTTGCTGGGCTGGAGCCACTGAATATTGGTGCCGATAGCTTATTTGTTAACGTTGGGGAGAGAACTAACGTCACCGGCTCTGCCAAATTTAAGCGACTGATCAAAGAAGAAAAATATAATGAAGCGCTGGAAGTTGCGCTACAACAAGTAGAAAGCGGCGCCCAAATCATCGATATCAATATGGATGAAGGGATGCTTGACGCCGAAGCGGCGATGGTCCGTTTTCTGAATCTTATCGCCGGTGAGCCAGATATTGCTCGTGTGCCGATTATGATTGATTCCTCGAAGTGGGAAGTTATCGAGAAAGGGCTGAAATGCATCCAGGGCAAAGGCATTGTTAACTCTGTTTCGATGAAAGAGGGTGTTGAAGCATTTATTCATCACGCGAAACTGGTTCGTCGCTATGGTGCCGCTATGGTGGTGATGGCGTTTGATGAGGTTGGTCAGGCCGATACTCGCGAACGTAAAATTGAGATTTGCCGTCGTGCTTACAAAATCCTCACTGAAGAGGTGGGTTTTCCACCGGAAGATATTATTTTCGACCCCAATATCTTTGCCGTCGCGACCGGTATTGAAGAACATAACAACTATGCCCAGGATTTTATCGGTGCTTGTGAAGATATTAAGCGTGAACTCCCGCATGCCATGATTTCCGGTGGTGTCTCGAACGTTTCCTTCTCATTCCGCGGTAATGATCCGGTACGTGAAGCTATCCATGCTGTGTTCCTGTATTACGCGATTCGTAATGGCATGGATATGGGGATTGTTAATGCCGGGCAACTGGCAATTTATGATGATCTCCCTGACGAGCTACGCGAAGCAGTGGAAGATGTCGTTCTGAATCGCCGTGATGACGGAACAGAACGCCTGCTGGATTTAGCTGAGCGTTATCGGGGCAGTAAAAGCGATGACAGCACCAATGCTCAGCAAGCTGAATGGCGTAGCTGGGAAGTACAGAAGCGTCTGGAATACGCGTTAGTTAAAGGTATTACTGAATTTATCGAGTCTGATACTGAAGAAGCACGTCAGCTGGTAAGCCGTCCAATTGAAGTGATTGAAGGGCCACTGATGGCTGGTATGAACGTCGTCGGTGACTTGTTTGGTGAAGGAAAAATGTTCCTGCCACAAGTGGTTAAGTCGGCGCGGGTGATGAAGCAAGCGGTCGCTTATCTTGAGCCTTATATCGAAGCCAGCAAAGAGAAAGGACGCACCAACGGTAAAATGGTCATTGCTACCGTGAAGGGGGATGTACACGATATCGGCAAAAACATCGTCGGTGTGGTACTGCAATGTAATAACTATGAAATCATCGACCTTGGTGTCATGGTTCCAGCGGAAAAAATCCTCAGAACTGCACGGGAATTGAATGCAGACTTGATTGGTTTGTCCGGTCTGATAACCCCATCACTGGATGAAATGGTCAATGTGGCGAAAGAGATGGAGCGCCAGGGCTTTACTATTCCGCTGCTGATTGGTGGTGCAACAACGTCAAAAGCCCATACCGCAGTAAAAATTGAACAAAACTATAGCGGTCCAACCGTGTATGTACAGAATGCCTCGCGTACCGTTGGTGTGGTTTCATCGCTACTTTCGGATACTCAGCGGGATGACTTTGTTGCCCGGACGCGCAAAGAGTACGAAACCGTGCGTATTCAGCATGCTCGTAAAAAGCCACGAACTCCTCCTGTTTCATTGCCAGTTGCTCGCGCTAATGCCTCGGCATTTGACTGGGCTACTTATACTCCCCCGATAGTACAACAACTGGGGGTGCAAGAAGTGACTGCTGACATTGCAACACTACGCGCCTATATCGACTGGACTCCATTCTTTATGACCTGGTCCTTGGCGGGTAAGTATCCGCGTATTCTGGAAGACGAAGTGGTAGGTGAAGAGGCGAAGCGACTGTTTCAGGATGCCAATGAGATGCTCGATATGCTGCATAACACCAAAACTTTGGTACCTCGTGGAGTCATGGGGCTGTTTCCGGCAAGCCGGGTTGAAGATGACGTAGAAATCTACCGGGATGAAGCTCGCGATGAAGTGCTAGTTGTCGGTCACCATTTGCGTCAGCAAACAGAGAAGACGGATTTTGCCAACTACTGTCTGGCAGATTTTGTCGCGCCAAAAGAGAGTGGTAAAGCAGACTATATTGGTGCTTTTGCAGTAACTGGGGGCATGGAAGAAGATGCCTTGGCAGAGGCTTATGACGCCCAGCATGATGACTATAATAAAATCATGATTAAAGCCGTTGCCGACCGCCTGGCTGAAGCCTTTGCTGAATATCTTCATGAGCAGGTACGTAAAGTCTACTGGGGTTATGCCGCGGATGAAAATCTGAGTAATGGAGAGCTGATTCGCGAGAATTATCAAGGTATTCGCCCAGCTCCAGGCTACCCAGCCTGCCCAGAACATACCGAAAAAGCGGCTATCTGGAAGTTACTGGACGTAGAACAAGTGATTGGTATGCAGTTAACCGAGTCCTATGCGATGTGGCCTGGAGCTTCGGTAGCCGGCTGGTATTTCAGTCATCCAGAAAGTAAGTACTTCGCGGTCGCACAAATTCAGCGTGACCAGGTTGAAGATTATGCCCAACGTAAGGGGATGAGTATCACTGAAGTTGAACGCTGGCTGGCTCCTAACTTGGGTTATGATGCGGATTAATCCATATTGAGTTGGACCCGCTGATTTAGATATAATCAGTAAACTTGGGGGAAATAACATTTCCCCCAAGTTTTTTAGTTGGTGATTTTACTCTGTTGGTACTGTACTAGAGCACGCTATCTTCTCAAAAATACCCTTTCCACTGTGTTGTCTCTTTCTTGAGCTAAACCCTTTATACTGGGGGTGTAAATAACCGTTTTATCAGGAATTCTAAGAAATATAAGGAGAATTAGAACCCGTGTTAACTTTGTTGCACCTACTTTCTGCTGTCGCTCTATTGGTATGGGGCACTCATATTGTTCGTACCGGAATAATGCGCGTGTACGGGGCAAATCTGCGTAGTGTATTAAGCCGCAGTGTAGAAAAGAAACCCGTCGCCTTTTGTGCAGGTATTGGTGTGACCGCACTAGTACAAAGTAGTAATGCCACCACTATGCTGGTGACATCCTTTGTTGCTCAGGATTTGGTTGCTCTGACCCCAGCACTGGTGATTGTTCTCGGTGCTGATGTGGGTACAGCTCTTATGGCTCGTGTACTTACGTTTGATCTCTCCTGGCTTTCACCCCTGCTTATTTTTGTTGGCGTCATTATTTTTCTTAGCCGTAAACAGAGCCGTGTTGGACAATTAGGACGGGTAGGGATTGGCCTGGGGTTAGTTTTACTGGCTCTGGAGCTTATTGTGACCGCAGTGACTCCGATAACTCAGGCCTCAGGCATCAAAGTTATTTTTGCCTCCCTGACGGGAGACATCATGCTTGATGCTCTTATCGGTGCCGTATTTGCCATTATTACCTATTCCAGTCTTGCTGCGGTGCTACTGACTGCCACATTAACGGCAACCGGTATCATCTCCTTTGATGTTGCATTATGCCTGGTGATTGGTGCAAATCTGGGATCTGGTTTACTGGCGATGATTAATAACAGTGCTGCTAATGCTGCTGCCCGCCGAGTCGCGCTCGGGAGTCTGTTATTCAAGCTGGTGGGTGGCGTGATAGTGCTGCCTTTTGTCCATGTGCTGGCGACACAAATGCAGCGGCTGCCTCTTGCTCTGGCTGATTTAGTTATTTACTTCCATGTGTTTTATAACCTGATTCGTTGTCTTGCAATGGTGCCTTTTGCCGAGCCGATGGCCCGTTTTTGTCGACGAGTTATCAGTGAAACACCGGAAACCGATACGCGGATGAAGCTTAAGCATCTGGACCAGGCCGATCTTGAAATTCCGGCATTAGGGCTGGTGAATGCAGCTCGTGAAACCCTAAGAATGGGGGATGTGCTGGAGCAAATGCTGGATAGCTGGCGTAAGGTTATTTCGGGCGAACCTCGTCAGGAAAAAGAGCTACGTAAATTGGCTGATGATGTCAATATTCTGTATACCGGGATTAAACTCTACCTGGCACAGATGCCGAGGGACGCCTTAGCTGAAGAGGAATCACGCCGTTGGGCCGAGATAATCGAAGTATCCCTTAATCTAGAGCAAGCATCAGATATTATTGAGCGGATGGGAAGCGCAGTGGCGGATAAATCACTGGCTGTACGTCGCGCTTTTTCTGCCGAAGGTCTGAAGGAACTGGATAGCCTGTATCAGCAGTTGATCAGTAATTTACAACTCAGTATGTCGGTCTTTTTCTCCAGTGATATTAACAGCGCCCGACGCTTACGACGGAATAAACATCGTTTTCGGATCATGAACCGCCGTTATTCCCATGCCCATGTTGACAGACTGCATCAGCAAAATGTCCAAAGCATTGAAACCAGTTCGCTACACTTAGGTTTACTGGGAGATATGAATCGACTGAACTCCTTGTTCTGTAATGTAGCCTACAGCGTTATGAACAAACCAGACGAAGATGATGAACGGGATAGTGACTAATGACTCTGATAGCGCCCTGACCGACGGTTTATTTTGCCCCTGCACCACAGATATTCAAACAATGTTCGCCAACCCTGTTCGCAAGGCTCTACGGGTAAGGTATAGTCCTGTTTTTGTGGAGGAACCATGCTGACCGATTCATCTATTCGTCTTAATAAGTACATTAGCGAGAGTGGTATTTGCTCGCGTCGTGATGCCGATCGTTTTATCGAGCAGGGGCTGGTTTTCGTCAACGGCAAACGTGCCAAAATTGGCGATCAGGTGTTGGCTGGCGATAGCGTGAAAGTGAACGGTCAGTTAATTGAACCTCGGCAGGAGGACGATTTAGTCCTGATAGTCCTGAATAAACCGGTTGGTATTGTGAGCACCACGGAAGATGGTGAGCGCGATAATATTGTTGATTTTGTGAATCACAGTAAACGTGTGTTCCCGATTGGCCGTCTTGATAAAGACTCCCAGGGACTGATTTTTTTGACTAACCATGGTGATCTGGTCAACAAGATCCTGCGTGCCGGTAATGACCATGAAAAAGAATATCTGGTGACGGTTAATAAATTAGTCACTGATGAATTTATTCTTGGCATGGGTCGTGGTGTTCCGATTCTCGGCACAGTCACCAAGAAATGTAAGATTAAAAAAGAAGCGCCTTTTGTATTTCGTATTACGCTGGTGCAGGGACTTAATCGCCAAATTCGTCGGATGTGCGAATATTTTGGTTATGAAGTTACTAAGCTTGAACGCACACGAATTATGAACGTAGGTCTTTCCGGACTACCATTAGGTGAATGGCGTGATCTGAGTGGTGATGAATTAGTTGAACTCTTTAAGCTGATTGAAGATTCTAGCTCGGAAGTAAAAGTGGTGAAACCCGCTAAAGCAAAAGCCAAAACCAAAACAACCGCTTCGGTCATGAAAAAAACCACGGGCAGTGGGGCGAATAATATGGCCAAGACCCCGGCAGAGCTTGCTTCACGTAAACGTTTTACTGCGCCAGGGCGGAAAAAGAAAGGGCGTTAACAGATAAACAGAGAGGAGAGAAAACCGTTTTTTCCCCTCTCTGTTGAATTATCGTTTCCCACGAGAGTGGTTATTGGCTGACCATGAAAATGACGCTGAAGTATCCGGTTTTAATGCATTTTTCTTTTTAAGCTGGCGGGTTTTTTTGGCTGCTAACTCACGTTCGGCCATCAGTTTATCAATATAATCTTTTTTTACTTGGTTCGTTTCTGAATTGGTCAGTTGACGACCCTGAGCAATGCGTGCGCGATCCAGCAATGTTTTAAGTTCGCGCTGCTCGCTTTCCGTCATATCTTTCTGTGTCAGTCTGACTATGGACATCTGTACGACCTCTTAGAGAACGGTTTGTTAGTGTAAAACAAAGTGGATTCTTTCTCAGTAAGTATCCGTACAAAAATGGCATCAATAGTCACTCTGTTAGAGATTCTTATTTTGCCGACGAGTCGGATATCTGTGAGCACATAAAAAAGGCCGGACTTATGCCCGGCCTTTTTTAACGTGTTTTAGTCTCTGGCGATTATTCAAACAGGTTACGATGTAGTTCTTGCACCACTTTATCGGCGTCATCCCCTGGTACCAGGAAGCACAGGTTATAGCTGGATGCACCGTAGCAAATCATGCGGATGTTAAATGGCTCAAGGACACCAAAGACTTCTTTACCCACACCACAAGCCTTGGATAAGTTATTACCGATAATCGCTACCAGCGCCATGTTCTCTTCGACTTCTACACGGCACAGGGCAGACAGCTCAGTCAGCAGTGCAGAGGTCAGCAGGCTGTAGCCCGTTGAGGTAGAACCAGTAGTATCGAGCGTCAGCGCAACGCTTACTTCAGAAGTGGTAATCAGATCCACTGAAATATTATGGCGCGCAAGAATACTGAATACTTCGGCCAGGAACCCTTGTGAGTGCAGCATATTCAGGCTATGTAGCGTCACCAGAGTCTGCTTACGACGTAAGGCCAGGGCACGGAAAAGAGGTGGATTCTCCGTTTTATTACAAACCAGTGTGCCACCGGCTGCGGGATCTTTACTTGAACCAACAAACACCGGAATATCACTGCGGACGGCAGGCATTAATGTCGCTGGATGTAAAACCTTGGCACCAAAAGTAGCCATTTCGGCTGCTTCTTCAAACGCTATTCTGTCGATACGTTTAGCCGCAGAAACAACACGTGGATCGGTAGTATAAATGCCCGGAACATCCGTCCAGATATCGACCCGTGAAGCATGTAGCGCTTCACCCAGCAAGGCTGCGGTGTAGTCGCTGCCGCCACGACCCAGCGTCGTAGTGCGTCCTTTCTCTTCGCTACCAATAAAGCCCTGGGTGATGACCAGTGACTCTGATAAATGCGGCACTAAATGCTGAGCAACCAGTTGACCTACGGCTGCGATATCAGGCTCAGCACGACCAAAGCGGTCACTGGTACGCATCACTTTACGCACATCAAACCACTGAACATTGATATCGCGCTGACGCAAAATTTCGACGAACAACAGGGTAGACATCAGCTCACCGTGGCTGACCAGTTCGTCGGTTAATGCATTAGAGGTCGCAAGAGAGGCGGCTTCGGCCAAAGTTGAAATATTCTCGATCAGGCGATCAATTTCTTCGCTGATGATTTGTGGCTGAGCAAGATGTTCAATGATGCTGTACTGAATTTTACGTAAAGTCTCGATGCTTTCCTGACGCGCGTCAGACTCAAGCCCTTCAGCCAGCGCGACGAGTAAATTGGTCACGCCTGCGGAAGCAGACAGCACGACAACGCGTACTTGACTGTCAGACAGAACAACATCGGCACTGCGATTCATCGCCTCAAAATTTGCAACGCTGGTACCACCAAATTTGGCGACTACGGTCTGGGACATAACTACCTCGTGTCAGGGTGCCAGATTTCTGGCAAAAATTATTCAGCCTTGGCACAAGGAGAGCGGTATACGGGGTGGACGCAGACGGCTACGGATTCACCCAGAAGTGCTCCACCTTGTTGACCGACTTAAGTTCAGGACTCAGCAAGTCGGTTATAAAACGTTCGTTAACGAACATCCAGGGTGACAACCCAGAGGATTCAGCCCCTGTGGTCGATGATGAACGTTACCATGCGTTACATCATCTCGGCATTACTCCCCCTCACGTATCGTCGCTGGATTGGTTCCTACGATACTTTACCTGGGTAATGCGCCTCTTCTGGCCTGTGCAAGCACAAGTTAGGCCCTAATAAATAAAGGTTAATAGGGGGGATGTCAACGCCGGGATTATACGGATTTTTTATCGGGGGAGGGGTAACAGGAATATAACTAATAACTATACCCGTCATACTTCAATTTGCCTGGGCGTTGCTGGCGTAAAGACTGTCGAATCACATAGTTTATCTATGCTCATCGACAGTCTTTACTTGGCGCCTACAAGCAACTCGAATTATTTTGGGTATACTTTGGCATGTTAATTTGAAATAGATAACACGCAACCGAATATGAAAAGCGTCACAATTTTTACCGGTAGACGTTACAATAAATATAGTTCCGATTCTTAAATCACACGAGTATTGCTATGAAAAATATCAACCCAACGCATACCAAAGCCTGGCAGTCACTTCACTCCCACTACGAAGAACTCAAAGATGTCACTCTTGCTGAGTTATTCGCACAAGATAACGATCGTTTCGCAAAATTTTCTGCCACCTTCGATGATGCCATCCTGGTAGACTTTTCTAAAAACCGTATTACCACGCAAACCCTTGAGAAACTACAGGCCCTGGCGAAAGAAACAGACCTGCAAGCTGCTATCAAGTCTATGTTTGCTGGTGAAAAAATTAACCGTACCGAAGACCGTGCAGTACTCCACGTCGCGTTACGTAACCGCAGCAACACGCCAATTCTGGTTGATGGCAAAGATGTCATGCCAGAAGTGAATGCGGTGTTGGAGAAGATGAAGTCCTTCTCAGAAAATATCATTAGTGGTCGCTGGAAAGGCTACACCGGAAAATCAATTACCGACGTAGTAAATATTGGTATCGGTGGTTCAGATCTGGGTCCATTTATGGTGACGGAAGCGCTGCGTCCGTACAAAAATCACCTGAACATGCACTTTGTTTCTAACGTCGATGGCACCCAAATGGTTGAGGTTCTGAAAAACCTGAACCCAGAAACGACTCTGTTCCTCGTTGCATCAAAAACCTTTACCACCCAAGAAACGATGACTAATGCCCATAGTGCACGTGACTGGTTCTTGAAAGCGGCTGTAGATGAGCAACATGTTGCTAAACACTTTGCTGCGCTGTCGACCAATGGCGAAGCTGTTGGTGAGTTCGGTATTGATACTGCTAATATGTTTGAGTTCTGGGATTGGGTTGGTGGGCGTTACTCGCTGTGGTCGGCGATTGGTCTGTCGATTATTCTGTCCATCGGCTATGACAACTTTATTGAATTGCTGAACGGTGCTCATGCCATGGATAAGCACTTTGCCGAAACGCCGGCAGAGCAAAATATCCCGGTTCTACTGGCTCTGATTGGCCTGTGGTACAACAATTTCTTTGGTGCTGAAACCGAAGCTATTCTGCCATACGATCAATATATGCACCGTTTCCCTGCTTACTTCCAGCAGGGCAATATGGAGTCAAACGGGAAATATGTTGACCGTACTGGTGCCCCAGTTGATTACCAGACCGGACCTATTATTTGGGGCGAGCCTGGTACCAATGGTCAGCATGCTTTCTATCAGCTGATTCATCAGGGAACTAAACTGATCCCTTGCGATTTCATCGCACCAGCCATCAGCCACAACCCACTGTCAGACCATCATCCTAAGTTGCTGTCTAACTTCTTTGCTCAGACTGAAGCCTTAGCGTTTGGTAAGTCTCGCGACGTGGTTGAGCAAGAGTTTGCCTCTCAGGGTAAAGATCCTAAGACTCTGGAAAATGTGGTGCCGTTTAAAGTGTTCGAAGGTAACCGCCCGACCAACTCTATTTTGCTGCGTGAGATCACGCCATTTAGTTTGGGCGCACTGATTGCTATGTATGAGCACAAAATCTTCACTCAGGGTGCGATTCTGAATATCTTCACTTTTGACCAGTGGGGTGTTGAGCTTGGTAAACAGCTTGCTAGCCGTATTCTGCCAGAACTGAATAATGAACAGCAGGTAACGGGCCATGACAGTTCGACCAATAGCCTGATTAATCGTTACAAGGCATGGCGCGGGTGATGTGGTGATACCGATCAATTAAGGTGAGCATGATCGGTTGAACGATTTACGCGTTATACAAGGATCCGTAATCCTCTCAAGGATTACGGATTTTTTTAATAAAAAACCGTAACATTGTGGTTATGCCATTATTTTGTGACAGATGATCTATTTTTATTCTTAAGGTTATTGCTTTCTATTAAATGATATGATAAACATTTAGATTATCGATTGTTAACCCCCGTCGATGACTTTATCTGTATAATAATTTTTTCAAATATACCAATATAATTAATTCAATCGCTATAAAGAAAAGATAAACTTATTATTATCAATAAATCATAATCACATATAATATTGCTTTATATTCTTCTTCATGTGCTTAAGTTTTTTTTAGCTATTGTTAATATGTTTTTTTAATATTGTTCCTGTCAAATATTTATTGAGTAAATAATGAGATGCATTATTACTTGATATATTTTTTGTCTATAACTAGAGCATAATGAAGTAAGTGGTAGTTATTATGATTTTTATGCTGATATAAATTTAAATTGAATTTATTTATCAACCTATTATTTAATTAATATAAATATATTTACATGTCTATAGAAGATAGCATATTAAAATAATTTGAGGAAAACATTTTCTCGAATATTCAATTTTTTATGTTTATCTTATGCTGATATTCTTAATATTAAAAAATAATATTTAATTTTTTCCCTGCCAATGAACTGGAAGGTGAGAAGAACCTCCTTGGCTATATCGGGGGGAGTTCGCCAGGCTGATGGTTGGCGAAATTTTTTGCACGGATGCGGGTAGTGCCACGCTTCCGAACAATGGATTGATTCTAAGTGGCGAGTAATAAACTATGCATATATTTTATTTTTCTCAAATTCCAAAGGAAAGCCATATATGAATATTAAATACATACTGCCTTTATTATTCCTGACAACCTCTTCTCATGTATTTGCAGAGAATTTACCCAGACATGGTTTTATAGATTATCCCCCTAGCAGGGCATTTCTTTGTTCTGATTCAGGGGGGAATTTGAATAAAATGTGTGGTTCAATTCAATATGAACCACAATCAATTGAAGGACCCAAAGGGTTTCCCGAAGCAGGGCCGGCAGATGGGAAAATAGCAAGTGGTGGTGTCAGGTCTGATTTTAATGCATTAAACGAGCAGTCATCCACTCGATGGTATAAAACAGCAGTAAAAAGTGGAGCAAATACCTTTTCCTGGACATTAACCGCAGCTCACAGTACTACATCATGGCGATTTTTTATAACTAAACAAAATTGGGATCCAAATAAACCTTTAGTACGAGCTGATTTTGATTTAAAACCATTCTGTGAACAATTTGATAATGGAAGAACACCTACCGGCCAAGTAAAAATCGCATGTGATATTCCAGAGCGTGAAGGATACCAAGTCATTCTTGGAGTATGGGATATAGCAGATACACCGAATGCTTTTTATCAAGTTATTGATGCTAATATAACAGGCAACGGCAATGGTAATGGCAGCGATCACGATCACGGTAGCGATAATGGCAATAGCAACGATGACGATAACGATAAGAAGGATGAACAATATATAACTGAATCTAAGTTATTTAAATCTCAAAAAGATAATGGTAATTATATATCATTTAATTTAGAGGTTAAATCGGATGCCTCTCCTTTTTCAACGCCAGAATATAAATGGACATTACCAAAAGGTGCCGAACAAGTATTTATTGCGGATAATTACACTCGTTTTATAATTAATAAAAAAGATGATATCCAGGAAGATAAAGTTAGAGTGAAAGTTATAGCGGGTAAAGTCTCTCAAGTATTAATACAAGATATTAATGTTCCAGGGTTACTTCAGGAAAGTGAATATGATTATATCTTCCCAGATAATGTTGCATTTTATGCAGCGGGTACGATAGTTTACCAGCCAAAAGATAAAAAACTGTATGAGTGCAAGCCTTTTCCATATAGCGGTTTTTGTAAACAATGGACTATGAACTCAAATCAATATGAACCCGGTGTTGGTTTTGCCTGGGAATCGGCCTGGACTTTGCTAAATTAAAATAGTTGCTTTATTACACATTATCAACTTGATAACCCCACTCAATGAATAAATAGGGTGGGGTTATATACCAGAGCCTGCGTTGTTGTTTCTTATTAACCACAAAATATCATGGTTTACCCACCTCACAAGTTCGCTCAATGCGTAAATTATCGGACGGTAATGAAAGGTCACTCAAAAATGGAAGTGCTGTGTTGTCTGAAACGTTATGCCTGTCGTGAAGTCATCATACTCTAATAACGACTTGACTCTTTAGAAGGACATCTAAGGCTGGCAATATCAAATAATACGATACCGAAAGCGACTGAAAGAGATGAGTTTGACACAAAGTATGTTCAGAAAAGGAAACTGCCAGGAGAACGCGGTGATAGAAAATTTCTTCGGAAGTGGAAATCAGAATGCTTTTATCTTGGTTATTATAAATAATACCCGTGACCTACGTACCGCAATCAATAAGTATATTTGCTATTACAATCATGAAAGCATAAAGCAGAAACTAAAAGGCCTGAGTCCGGTAGAGTACCGAACCCAGGCTCAGATAGCCGCTTAATAAATTGTCCAACTCTAGGGAGCAGTTTAATTCGTCACGGCTTTTTAGAAGCTGAGCTAACAAGTATTACGCCAGATAGCATCTTGCCAGCAATTGTTTTGCCCATTCCACATAGATTGTGGTTTGGTCAACAACAACATTATCTTACAGGTTGAAAGTACCGAAAGAAACGTTCATGTTGTTGAAGGAGTTGATGATTTTATTAATGAGTTTCATAATGGCATCCTAAACATGTGAATTTATTTTCGTGATCTGATGCACAAAATATACACATAATTTTGTATGACATCAACATTTTTGTGATGGGTGTCACAAAAATATTTCCTCATAATACAGAATCCCTGTAATGTATCTGGCGATACCGTTTTGCCGGTTCCCCAGCCAGTCCCTACCGTAAAATAGAAAATATCCCCCACTTTTGCCTGGCGTTGGCTTTTCTGACGATAATAAAAATCTCATATTGGCTAAAAAATTAGATGTAGATCACACTTTAAGCTTGTAGAATCGCCTGAATACTTATAATTAGAGGGGTTTTTTATGCCAGCGACACCGCGTGGTGAATGGGTATCGAAGGGACTACAGGCGGTACTTAACCTGGGATTGATCATGCTTGCTGTGATCCTGATTATTTTCCTCGGAAAAGAGACTATCCATATGGCTGAAGTCTTGTTTGCACCGACGGAACAGGCGAGTAAGTATATATTTGTTGAGGCGCTGGTGGTTTACTTCTTATACTTTGAATTTCTTGCCTTAATCGTCAAGTATTTTCAGTCAGGCTATCATTTCCCACTGCGTTATTTCATCTATATCGGAATTACCGCAATTGTTCGTCTTATCATCATTGATCATAAATCCCCTTCAGACGTTTTGATCTACTCTGGCGCTATTCTGATCCTCGTGATCACACTATGGTTGTGCAATAGCGGTCGACTGAAACGCGAGTAATCGTGTCAGTGCTCTGAGTCAGTCCCAGAGACTATCCATGATGGATAGCCGATTTTTTACTCCTCATGTACTGATGATGCAATTTTTATGCTCGTCTGCCCTGTAAAGGCTATTCTGCGTTACAATACCGCCAGATATCGTAGCGGAGTATATTTTCATGACCGACGCGCTGTCGCCTTTGCGCGCCTTACATTTTTTTGATTCTCTTCCACAGGAGCTAAGTGCAGCCTGGCTTGACTGGCTATTGCTGGAAGACTCGATGACTAAGCGCTTTGAGCAACATTGCTCCCAGGTCACAGTTCGTATTGTGCGGGAAGTATTTATCTCTCAGGATGAGTGTTTACCTGAAGCCAGCCTGCTTCCGCCTTCTGAGCACTACTGGCTTCGCGAAATCATTCTCTGTGGAGATGATGAACCCTGGCTTCTGGGCCGCACAGTGGTGCCGGAAAGTACCCTGGAGGGGCCAGAACTGGCGTTACAGCGACTAGGCAGTACACCGCTGGGGCGCTATCTATTTAGTTCGTCTTCTTTAACCCGTGATTATATTCAAATTGGACGTAGCGAAGCGCTATGGGGACGACGTTCTCGTTTGAGACTGTCCGGCAAGCCGTTATTACTTACCGAGCTCTTCTTGCCGAACTCTCCGTTATATAAAGAGGAAAGATAGTTAATGGAGTGGAGTCTGAGCCAGAAAAAATTATTGGCCTATCACCAGCTGATGCGTACTGATAAACCCATTGGCGCTTTGTTGCTGTTATGGCCGACCTTGTGGGCATTGTGGCTGGCGGCGCCGGGTATTCCACCGCTAACCATTCTGGCTATCTTTATTGCTGGCGTCTGGCTGATGCGTGCCGCTGGATGCGTAGTGAATGACTATGCTGACCGTAAGGTTGACGGCCATGTTAAGCGTACCGCCCAGCGACCCCTGCCCAGTGGGGCTGTAACTGAAAAAGAGGCAAAAATTCTCTTTGTCAGTCTGGTGATACTGGCTTTTCTGCTGGTGCTTTTGCTGAATACGATGACCATTTTGTTATCGATAGCGGCGCTGGCATTGGCCTGGATATATCCCTTTATGAAGCGTTACACTCACCTGCCACAAGTGGTGTTGGGTGCAGCTTTTGGCTGGTCGATACCGATGGCTTTTTCTGCAGTTGGTGAATCTGTTCCACTGACTTGCTGGTTGTTATTTACTGCTAATATTTGCTGGACGGTGGCTTACGATACCCAGTACGCGATGGTTGATCGCGATGATGATCTTAAAATAGGTATTAAATCGACCGCTATCCTGTTTGGTAAGCAAGACCGGTTAATTATCGGTATATTGCAAATGGCGGTTATCGTGATTATGGCCATTATTGGTATGCTGAATGAGTTGAATGGGGCATTTTACTGGTCTCTGTTGCTGGCAAGTGCCTTATTTATCCATCAGCAAAAGTTGATTGCAGGCCGCGGGCGTAATGAATGCTTCCGAGCTTTTATGAATAATAACTATGTCGGATTGGTGCTGTTTTTAGGCATTGCTGTGAATTTCCTGCATTTTTGATGCATCTTGCAAGCCGTCTGTGATAAAGACGGCTTGCGGTTTCATCTGCAAGCGCTGTCCGGCGTCATCTTTCGGGTAAACCACCAGAATAATCCTGCGAGTAAACTGACTGCTGCGCCGAGCAAGCAGACACCCTCCCAGCCTGCATAATCATAGGTGAGTGTGGTACTGATAGCGCCCAGACCACTACCCGCAGCGTAGAACAGCATATAGAGACCAACTATTCGACTGTGTGCCTCAGGTGCAGTTCGAAAGATTAAACTCTGATTGGTAACATGTAGAGCCTGCCCGCCCAGGTCCAGTAAGATAATCCCGATAACCAATGCCCAGAGCGACTCTTCCATCAAGGATAATGGCCACCATGCCAGCAGCAAGAGTGCCAGTGCTGCTGCACTGGTTCGCTGGCTATAACCTCTGTCAGCCCATTTTCCTGCTCTCGCTGCGGCTAATGCACCCACCATACCGACCAACCCAAAAGCGCCAATCAGTGTGTGTGAGAAATGATAAGGGGGGGCACTGAGTGGCAGTACCAGAGCACTCCAGAAAATATTAAATGCCGCAAACATCAGCAATGCGAGTACGCCCCGAACCTGGAGTACTCGTTGTTGACGCAGTAATATCAGCATTGATGTAAGTAAGCGTGGATAGCTCAGGCGGTGTGTGGTGAGAGCCAGAACGGGTAAACGGCGCCATAGCGGTAGGGCGAGAACCAGCATTAAGACTGCGGCAGCGAAGTAAACCCCCCGCCAACCGACAAGATCACTCACTCCTCCGGCGAAGACTCTTGCCAGCAACAGACCAATAAAGACACCGCTCTGCGCAGCGCCGACTACGCGTCCTTGTTCTTCAGGCGCTGCCGCGCTGGCTGCATAGGCTATCAACCCTTGGGTCATTGCAGTACCCAGCAGACCGACGGCGAACATACTGACTAATAGAGCCGGGGCTGATTGCACCACAGCGACCGCAATCAGAGCGACCACCAGTGCTAGCAGTTGTACTGTCATCAGATAGCGTCTGTTGAGACGGTCACCCAATGGAACTAGCAAGACTAACGCCAAGGCACAGCCTATTTGTGTTGCACTGATAACACCGCCGACAGCCGCCTGGCTGATAGCAAAATCTTGCGCCAGAATATCCAGTAACGGCTGGGCATAGTAGACGTTGGCCACACTTAAACCACTGGCTACGGCAAAGAGCCATAGCAGGCTAGCAGGCAAACGCTGGTGCAGAGAGGCATTTTTCATATTGGATTCTCATACAATCAAGTTTCAAAATGAAACTTGTTGAATGTTAGGATAGGGAGTTTTAAAATGCAACTTGTTATTCAGTTGCTATCAGGAGTACTTATGTCCACACCTCAACCGCTACCCTATGAGCCTTGTCCGGTGGCGCGGTCTGTCAGCCTGGTAGGCGATCGCTGGTCACTCCTGATAGTGCGTGATGCACTTGACGGTATCCGCCGTTTTGGAGACTTTCAGCGTAACCTTGGTGTGGCACGTAATATCTTGTCTGACCGTTTGCATAAACTGGTCATCGCTGGAGTGCTGGAAATGCAGGCCGCTTCAGATGGTACGGCCTATCAGGAATATGTACTCACAGCTAAAGGGGAGAGTCTGTTTCCGGTAGTGGTTGCGATGCGCCAGTGGGGAGAACAGCACCTATTCGCGCATGATGAACGCCATTCACAGCTTATAGATAAACAAACCGGTAAGCCGGTGACCTATATGACACCTACGGCAGAAGATGGCCGCATGCTGACAGTTGCGACAACTCAAATACAAAAAATTGATGTGTAATGTGAATGATGGCGTTATAACAGGATAAAAGAAAAAGCGGGTTTCCCCGCTTTTTTATATGCTCAGATATTATGCTGTTGCCACGGAGGCCGGGGTATTATCCTGGGCAGTAGCACTTTCAATTGTCAGCCTGACTTCGGCAGTCACAAGATCTGCCAGCATCTGATAAACCTTGATTGTTTCGACAGGTTCAGCATCACCGGTATCGCTGATATAGCCTTCATCACGCAAGGTTAATACCAGAGAGGTAAAGACCGCTTTATCGAAGAATTCGGGAGCATTGATACCGTGTAATACCGATAACCGTTGTGCGACGGTACGACTTTCACGTTCCAGGGTACCGCGATTAATCGACGGATTGGTACTGAGTAGCCAGAAAGTGATTGCGTAGCGTTGCAAGGTTTCACGAACTCCGGCAGCCAGGAGTTCCAGCACCAGAGCCTGTGAAGTATTAGCATCTATCTTGTCACCATCGATAACGACCAGTTGCTGGCGTACCAGCTCAGCCAGTAAAGACTCCACTTCAGCAGCCAGCTGCTGCTCATCCCAACGCAGGAAGAGTTCCGCCTTCAGCATCGGATAGATAATCGCTATCTGAGCCATTAATGTCTGGCGAGTCATCTGGCTATGCTGCGTAATAATGGCAGCAATCAGCGACGGTAATACCAGCATATGCATAATATTATTGCGGTAGTAAGTCATCAGTACCGCCTGCTCACGTGGCAGAATAATGATGTCGCCGATAGTATCTTTTTCCAGCTCGAACTTATTCATCTGTAGCGCATGATCAATAAGTGCACCTGCTTTCATTGTCGGTGCTGTGGCATCAGGTGAATAAGGGACGTTATGTAGCAAGTCCAGATAACAATTCAGCTGGTCGGTTAACTGCTCTCGCGTCAGTGAACGCTGACGTGAGGCCAGTAGAGCGGTGCAACATAAGTTCATCGCATTCGCTGCACCCGCGTTGTTGATTCTTACCATCAAGTCAGCAGCAATATGATTGACAGTCGGAGTCAGCCATGCTGGACGAATAGATTCGATAGGATCAATCGAGTCACGCCATTCTGGAACATGCTGGTTGAGATAGGTCATCAGCGGTAATGGTTCACCGAAGTTAACATAGCCCTGGCCCAGGTTACGCAGCTTACTCAGTCCGCGAACCATCTGGAGGAAGCTCTCTTTCTCCTTGGTTGCCCCACGCAGTTCGTTCGCATAGGTACCCACTTCCATCACATGCTCATAGCCGATATAAATCGGTACCAGAGTAATAGGACGAGATCCACCACGCAACATCGCCTGGATAGTCATCGACAGCGTTCCGGTTTTAGGATCCAGCAAGCGACCGGTACGAGAACGTCCCCCTTCGACAAAATACTCAACCGAGTAGCCGCGGCTGAAAAGTTCACCCAGATATTCGCGGAATACTGTGGAGTAAAGCTTGTTGCCCTTAAAAGTTCGACGAATAAAGAAGGCACCCAGGCGGCGGAAAATTGGCCCCGCTGGCCAGAAATTCAGATTGATACCCGCGGCAATATGCGGTGGCACAAGGCCCTGGTGATAGAGCACATACGACAGCAGTAAATAGTCCATATGACTACGATGGCAGGGGACATAAACAATTTCGTGGCCATCGTGCGCCAGCTGACGAACCCGTTCAGCGTTGTGGACATTGATCCCTTTATATAAGCGGTTCCATGTTAGTCCCAGTATTCTGTCAGTGAGACGCACGGCTTCATAAGAGAAGTTAGCTGCAATCTCTTCCATCAGTGCAATGGCATTCTGCTGTGCTTTTTCATGAGAGATTTTTTTGCTACGGGCTTCGTCTTCAACTGCACGCGCAATGGCTTTAGAGGCCAGAAGCTTATTAAACAGAGCCTGACGTGCTGGTAGACGCGGGCCGACAGCGGCTAAACGCTGACGAGCAAAATGGGTACGTGCGACACGCGCCAATTTTTGTGCAATCGATTTATCCGTTCCGTGTTCAGTCGCCATACGACGCAGTGACACCGGTGGTGAAAAACGTACAAAGCTATCGCGACCCAGCCAGGAAACAGCAAAAAATTTCTGCGCGCCGTTCAGAGTACGCAAAGGTGGGTTAACTTCCCCTTTCTCACGGCCTGGTGAACGACCAAACATCACTGAAACCGGAACCATTTGTATATCAAGTTCGGGATTGCGATTATGCAGATCTAAGTAGTCATGAAAGAGTTTAATCGACTCTTCTTTTGGCGTGTAGTAAGTGAAGACCCGTGGTCCGCCATGGATAAAGACGAAGCGTGGTAAAGAGACGCCATCAATTTCCAAAGGTACTAAGGGGTCGGGAAGATTATGAGCCAGACATTGGGCGCGCAGCGTTAATATATCGGCCTTAGAGTTATAAGGCAGGACATACATAATCGGACGCGTAGCATCCAGTCCCAGTTCGCAGATAGGATCTGCAGGGATAGACTTACTTTTTACCAATATGCGTAATGGTAAATTCAGTAATTTATAGTAAATTCGTGACCAGCCTGACATAGACGATGTACAGCCTCAGGTTAATAATACAAATACAGCGCAAGGATACCAGAAACTCCAGGGAATTTCTGTGACCGGATCATTTAGAGCCTACTCAGATAGGCTCTTATGCCCGTCATACTTCATGTTGCTTGGGCATTGCTATCAAAAACTCTGCGAATCACATAGTTTATCTATGCTCATCGCCAGAATTGACTCAGTGCTTACAAGCAACTCGAATTATTTTGGGTACAAACTAAATCTATGAGCATTGACGCTCGGAATTTAAAAAGGTTCTTTTTCATGGCGAGTAAGGCAACGGGCATCACACGTATCATTAAAGCAGCAGGTTATTCATGGCAAGGATTAAAAGCAGCATGGCACAATGAAGCTGCATTCCGACAAGAAAGTGTGATGACGGTTATTGCTGTCGCACTTGCTTGTTGGCTGGATGTCGATCCTATCACCCGTATTCTACTGATAGGATCCGTGGTTCTGGTCATGATAGTGGAGATTTTGAATAGTGCTATCGAGGCTCTGGTTGACAGAGTTGGAACCGATTATCACGAACTTTCCGGGCGGGCTAAAGATATGGGTTCTGCCGCGGTATTGATAGCACTTATTTTGGCCGCTGCCACTTGGGGGACGCTGCTTTGGGCGCATTTCCGATAGGTCTCTCAAAACTAACTAAGTTGTTTGTTTTTGCTTAATTTATGGTTTCATATTCGCCATTAGCTGTATATACTCACAGCATAACTGTATAAACACCCAGGGGGCGGAATGAAAGCATTAACTACCAGGCAGCAAGAGGTGTTTGATCTTA
>Ga0302347_1001914_pt1 | contig 22974 bp, 17 predicted proteins | sample PhyWR1_FD_202178 | JGI IMG/M metagenome (GOLD analysis project Ga0302347, IMG submission 202178) | Leaf surface microbial communities from wheat plants in UC Gill Tract Community Farm, Albany, California, United States - DLSL W.R1 (v2)... | ecosystem: Host-associated > Plants > Phyllosphere >...
GCATGCTCTGTTGCCCTGCCTCACAGGGAGAAATCGTGGCAGGAACAGGCTCAACACATTGTGGCTTCGGCAAAACGGGGACGGCTAGTTGATCGATCAGGCCCTGTAGCATTTGCCGCGTTTCTTCGTCCACCACAGAGCCTTGACTAGTGCATATACGGTCTATCATGCAGTGCTAGCCTGAAATTCATGATGTTCCAGACGATAACGCTCATAGCAAGCAACCACCTGACTCACCATGTCTTGGAGCATTTCGTCACTCACCACGCTATCATCCGTTTGAGTCTGTGCGTTTTGGCCATTACTATTAGTTGCTTCCACCATGTTTCTCTGTCTACGTTCTATGTAAGCACTGTGGGCATCGAGTAAGCCACCAATTACGGTCAGAACACTGGTGAGCCCAACCGAGGCCCCCCCTAAATATTCAGCCTGGCTGCCAGATAAATGAGCGGCAGGTAAAAATTGGGGGAGAAGCACGGAAGAAAGAGAAACAGCCGCTCTTATCGTAAAAGAAGCCACGCAACCAGCAAGTTCAACAGAGTCATCCGAGCAACAGTTCTGCATCAGTTTTTTGACGGTGAGCAAAATACAATCATTGCCTGTTTGTAACGGCTCACGATCGTTACGTGCTTGAATCATATTGTAAAATGCACAGCAGGCATCTCCTGCTGCAATAAGCATTGCCGCTCCCATAACCGCCGCAATGGGGATACCCGCGCCACCAGAAAGCACCGTGGCTGCAACAGCCAGCCCAAAAGAGGCCGCGGACATAGCGAAACGGATCACATGCTGGATAAAGTTGGTGGTATCAGCGCGGCGTTTTAGCTGACTCACTTCGCTAAGGATGGATTCAGGCGCGGCTTGTTTAATGCCTGGCAGCATGAGCGTAGGAATAAAATTATCCACAATCCCCATATCAGAAGCTTGGCTGGTACTGTCTGTACTAACAATTGGCAAAACTAAACGGCTAACATGCTCCATTATCAACCTCCAAGCCCATCTCGATATTGGTTAAAGCCCCACAAACGCATGTGCTAGGTGAGAAGTTGAGTTAGCATCAGCTCCGCATGAGCTCGCACGCCGCTGTATGAAGGATCGTCATAGCTCATGGTCAACGCAGTTTGCATTGCCTCCCTTGCCGCTGAGCGTTCCCCCATCGCTTGCAGACACACGCCTATCTGGTAAACGGGTTCAGGATGGCAGGCATCCAGCATCAACGCATAGCCGTAGTAGTTCATCGCCATGGCGTATTCTTTATGCATCATCAGAGCCCCAGCTAAGGCCACATGCGCTCGCCAACTCCACGGTTGAGACATCACTAACCAACTAAAATTAACCAGCGCCTGATCGTATTGCCCCTCTTGCCAAGCCGCATATCCTTGGGCATAAACTTCCTCGGGATCGAGGGCCAAAGCCTGTTTGATGATGGGGTCTTGCCAGATATCCTGATGACTTTCGTGTGATGTTGAATGCATAGCATGCCTCCATAAAATAGATCAAAAACACTGGCGAACGACCTCGTTGGACTGTGTTACCTATGGCGTTCTCGTTGATAAAGCAGCTTAACTGCCGGAATTTCTAACCACTTATCGCCGTCGCGGATTACCGCTACCGCACCAAGCTTGTACATTAAGCTTTCTAATCTGCGACGCTGTACCGCCAATCGCCGATCAAATACCTCCGTGATGACCAGCATTCTTACGTCTTTGAGCCACGGCGAACTGCTAAAAATCCGCCTAAAGATCCCCCATAACCGTGCCAACGACGCTGGCTGGGGGACGCTATTAGGCACTCGACGAAAACTGCATAAAATCAGATGACTACCATCAATTCGATAAATAAGCTGATAGGGGTAAATCTCTACCTGTTGCCCTATCAGCAATCCACTATCGGCTAAAAAAGCAGGCTGTGGATACAGCCCTTCATGACGCAGTAGACTCGTGATTTCATCCATCTTGCCTCCTGAGTACTAGCGCGAGATAGAGCGTAATATCTGGCTGAATACCTCAACCAAGCTGCGTCCCATATCCATCATTTGCTGCATAATTTCTCGCGATTTCACTAGCGTATCATCCAGCGTTTTTGCATAAGACTGCGCCCCTTTGTTTTGCAGATCGGCAATGGCTTTCTCTGCATCGGCGTCACGGGTTTTACCGCCCGCAACCCAGTTGCCGATTCCTCCCGCCATTTGCCCCATGGCATTACCCACCGCCATACCAGCCTCCCCAAACGGTGCGCAGCCCAACATCAACACACCGGAAAAGATGCCACCAATAGCGCTGGACTTCGCGGCCTCATAGCTTTCGTCAATTGCGGTCATGCTTTGTTTTAGCGTGTTAACTTCAAGCCCCCAACCGAGTTCCTGCTTCTTCTGGTTGTAAAATTGCATAGAGTCACGTAGCTGTTTGGCCAGCATGAGCAATTTGCTCCAGATTTCATCAAACAGGCTAAAAAACGCGTTCAGATCCATCGGCTCTTTGCTTTTACTCCCGCTAGTCGCGCTGTTGCCACTGATGGGAGTTTGTTTACCCACTAGCTGCGTTGAGGAAATCTGAGCGCCCGATAAATTGTTGGTATATACATGCCCGATAGGCCATTGGTTCTGGAGCTGTGTGCGATCGGCTATCAGCCATTTTTCACTCAACTCTCCCGCTTCCGGTTGCGAACCGATAGGCTGACTCTGCCCCGAAACCGGCATCATTCCGATATGACTCATACCCCCTCCTCAGGCGCGTGCACCGGCGATATTCGCCAGCACAGTGCCGCAGTTATCAATCATGTCTGAGGCGCTTCTCATCGCGTTTGCGCCATCTTGGTAGGCTTCGTTTAGCCGTTTTTGCTGCGTTTTCTTGCGGTCTTCAGTCCAGCTCTGCATGAAATCAATAAAGCCTTGCTGGACAATCAGCTTTTCAATGGTTCTTTGCAGCTCCGCCGTTCTAATGCCGACGACCGAGAGAGAAATTTTATTCGCGCCACCTACGCAGCTACGCGTGATGATCAAGGCTTTACTGCTACAGTCGCGAATGATGGTTGAAATAATGCTCTGGCGTAGCTCCTTCAAAATCGTGTCACGGAGCTTTTCAGCAACGAGCTCTTCGCCTTTATTGAGTAGTTCTTTACCCGCTTTCTCAACGGCGGTTTTCACCAGCGTTTCAACTCCGGCACGCGTAAAGCTTTTACCCATGCGCGTAACCATGTTCGCTTCGGCCTCAGCGCTATGCGCCGCCGCTTCAATGGCCATATCACCAACCTCAACCATCTCGCGCTCAACCGCCATGCCAAAATCTTCACCAAGCATGCGTCCGACTTCCTGCCCGATCTTATCTGCGAGCACCTTCAGTTCGTCTTCAGCACCTTTGGCAACCGCCTCTATCAGTTGTGTACCTACTTCTTTTTCAAGAACTTCCCCAGTGGCTTTTGTCACCGCACGAGCGGCTCCAATGCCGCGGCCAATCTGCATAATATCCAGAGCTAATGCCACGCCCTCACACGCATTTTGTACGATGCCTGCCACTTTGATGATTTCATTGCAGGTATCTTTATCTGCACCAAGCGCCATCGCCGTTTCTGCACCGGCTTTGACCATACCGGCAACGCCGGCAGCGAGGTAGGCGGCGCCATCAGCCATTGCGAGTGGATCTGCGGTGACAAATCCTTCGACTATTTTCAGCGCCCCGATCACTGCCTCAACGCCACCAATGATCCAATCAAACACCGCGCTGATGAGCCCCGCCTTACGTGCTTGGTCGGCCTGCTCAACAGCTTTGTTGATTTGCTCCTGATATTCCGCCACCTGTTTGTTGCGTAGCTCGGCCTGAAGCTCGGTTGCCCGCTCTAGCTGCTTGCAAATCGAGCTAGCCGTATTACCGGAATTGTTAAGCACCAACTGAGTCATCATCATCGACAACACCATCGGGTCCATCTCCAATACATCACGGATTGTGGGGTTCCGTGCCCCCGCGGCTCCGGTGCCAATCAGCTGCTGTAGCGCAGCTTCAGCCTGCTGCTGACTGACATACTGGTTTTCTTTCAAGCTATAGCGCTCTTCATTAAAGCCGTGTGTTGCGCTAAGACGGTGGCCCAGCGCACCGCAGGAAGTACTCGCGGTTTGTACGGCAATATGGTGCAGAGTTGCATCAAACTCTGTTTTGACATCTGGAACACCGTCAATCTGTATTGAACTTCTCATGCTCACCTTCCGCTTTCACTAAGCCAGCCCGCGCACGTTGGCGAATTTCCGCCTGTCCCATGCCCCCATACTCTTCGCCCCCATACTCTTCGCCATCACGCTCAGTTCCACACACCAGCAACGCTGCGCGAAAGGCTTTGGCCGCCAGCGGACGATTACCACAGGCGAGATAACATTCACCCGCGGCGCAAGGCGCTATCGCCGCTGAAACCCGAATTTGAGCCGAGCGTCCGTAGGCATAAATCGCATCAACCCAAGCCTTATCAGCCTGACAACACACGCCCAGTTCAAACCAATACTCAAACGACCATTCGTCATAAATCGTCAGTACCTTAAACAACCGTGCTGCTGCGCCATATTCACCAACACTCGAGAGCTGCTTCGCGTAACGAAACAACACGTCCAGTTCAGGGCCGACATCTTTGCCCAGCAGCATGCGCAACGCGCCGCCCTGCTGAAAAAATTGCAATATTGCCTGCGTCTCTTGGCTGTCCATAGGCGCCGTCATCCAAACATCTTCTGCGCAATCATGCTGAGTAAATCGCCCCATTTGCTGAGCAACCCGGTCATTTGAGTGATCACCGCATTGATCTCTTGCGTCATTTTCTGAATGCTTAACTGCCCTTGCGTCATCAGGTCGGTATCACGATTTGCGCTGTTATCGAGTGCTGCTTTGACGGCTTGTAAAGACCCTTTATCCAACCCTTCCGCACCACCATGGGTTTTGATGTAATCATCAATCGTCATACCATCAACGAGGATGCCGTTATCACGCATATATTTAACGACTTCGTCCGGTACTTGCTCACGGGTTTTATCATCCCCCTTCGCGGCTTCGGCAATAACCTCATCCATGCGGTTAGACATATCCTGCGTATTACGAGCACGTTCAGTGCTCTGCTTTATATTTCCGTAGAGCGCGTTAGCAATTTGCTGTAATACCAATGAAAGGTCGGTTAAAACTGAATAACCAAAAGCAAAGGGATTGTCCTGATCGTCGTTCTTTCCAACATAAGTATTTCCACTACCCGCCACCGATCGTTTCACTGGATTATTAATATCAACATTAAGGTTATTAAATGTAGATGGAGCAGTGCCCAATATTCCTCTCATAATATGACTCCTCAGCTATTTATCTGAGTTCGAAATAGAATGTTTTAATTGTGACTGCACTTTTTTAAGCGCAGCACTTAACTTTTTCATATCCTGTCTAGCATTCCGCTCCATTCCCTGGATGCCCTCTGGGAGCAGTTCGCCAAGCTGCGCTAGCTTTTTACGCGCCAACGCGTCAGTTTCAGCATTAGAAATTAATTCATCTATCGCATTTTTTAAGCGAGTGAAATCTGAAAAACATTTATCTAGCCGTAAGCACTCTCTTTCTATCCGTTTCTTTTCTACTTCAATATTTAATTGCATAGCGATACCTCATTTATTTAAAAATAATTTTTAATTCGCATTATCTTTATGCTTCCATTTGCAGGCTTATTGCTGAGTGATTACGTTTAGTTATTCATTCATCTTTACTCAACTCAGTGAGTTTTATTCGGTGATTGTGATATCGAAAGTAAATCACATTAATAATATCTTCGGCCTGAATGACCGCTTCCAGCAATAAGGTGAATTGCTGATATTGTTCTCGTGGCATTGGGCCTTGCATTGCTTTCAATAGGCGTGATTTCACCGCCGCTAATGTGATTAAGCGTTCTCGAGTGTGCTCATCAGAATCGCGCAGGCGATCTTCTAAATTCGTCAGCGTAGGGATGGCATTTACCTTTTAAAAATTGAGCGGGAAGTTAATTAATGCCCCTTGGTATTTGAGCGTGACAGCACGATCGTTTAGCTCAACCACTTCACTGCCGTCAGGAAGTAGGCTCTCAACTCGCAATCGCTCACCATCTTCGAGAATGAGGTAGATCCCCTGCCGACTATGGACGATCGCGGCAACGGGTGATGGGAAGTGCTGACTCCCCTCATTTGAGGCAGAAACATTCTGGTAACTCAGCGCTATACCAGGGAACTGTTCACGCAGCTGGGCTAGGACTCGGTTTAAAACTTGCTGTTGCTCAATGTCCAGCACACCGCTGATAACGAACGACTGCCCCACTGGAGTCACGCTGAGGTTTCCCGCTAACCCATTTTGCAGCACCTTATCGATAATGGCTTTGTCTTCAGCTTCGTAAGGGTTGTCGATTTTCCAATGTTTTAACCCCGGTACTTCAGCCAGCTGCGGTTGAACAATAGACCAGCGTTTGCCCATCGTAATATCGGCGGTGATGTGAACTTCACCCGGCACCGAGCTCGTCACCTGCGCATTGGCATATCCTGCCTGCGTTAAAATATCGCTCACATTACGAATAAGCTGATCGGTACACACCACGCTGTCGCGATAAAGCACGCCCCACGATTCCAATTTCAAGCGTGCGGTTTGCAACACGGCGCTGTTTTGGCAATAGCCCGACAGCTGAAGCGTTCCATCCTGATCCCAACGGGCCACGGTTTGTGTTAGCCCTTTTTGTCGCAGCAGCGTATCGACCTGAGCGGTTATGCTTGGAGGCGGCTTAGCGCTGGGGCTGCTCCAAATGACGGCAATGCCCCCCACCAGAATGAAAAACGTTAACACTATTCCCCAGTAAATCGCGGAGAAGCCGGTATGTAGCCGATAGTGCGATAAATTGGCTTCATGGCTACCAAATGCCATTGCCAATCCCATCGTTTGTAATACGCCCTCTGCAGGCAGCGGTAAGCTCGTTTTATGCCTTCGGCCATTGACCCTAACGGTTGCACCACCCGCATCCACAAACATCTGCCCATCCTTGATCGACAATACCACTTGGCCATCGCCGTTGAGCGGTATACAAAGATCGCAGCCGTGCTCACCGAGGGTAAGTTGCCCGCCTTCCAGCCATATTTCGCGGCCATGCAGAGTGCCGCCAATCAAACGAATTTTTCGCTCACTACCCATGGCTGTTGTCGCTGTTAGCCACGGTCGCCTTAATCAGAAACAGCCGGATAACGCTGTTAGTTTGATTGCTATCACTGCGGAACAGATGCCCGATTATCGGGATATCTCCCAGCAATGGAATTTTGTTTTGTACCTGCACCTGTTTATCCTGCTTAAAACCGCCGAGCAGCAAACTTTGCCCGGCCTGCAACGTTGCCTGCGACGCAATCTCTGAGTTTTGTACCTGTGGTAATGGTTCACTTTGGCTCAGCGGTGCGTTTTGCTGTCCATCTTGAATATTGAGACTGAGCATAATGTTTTGCTTTCCATTTTCGGTCAGCAGCCGCGGCGTCACCCTGAGTAATGAGCCCGTGGTAATCGACTCCAATTTAGCCACTTTTTCGCTCTCCAACTTGGTATAAAACGTGACGTTTTTATCCAACACCGCCTGAATATTATTGAGCGTCACCACTGACGGCTGCGACAAAATATAGGCATGGGAATTCTTCTCCAGCGCAACCAAACGCGCCATAAAGCTTGGCGTATTGCTGATAACCGTTGAAAAGCCGCCGCCGGCATTACTATCGGGACCTCTGAAAGAGAGCGAACCACCGCCCAGTGATACCGCCGCGCTCCAATCAATACCAAGCTCGCTGATATCCCCCGCATCAACATCAATGATGGTGACAGAAATTTCGATCATCTGTGGGCGCTGATCGAGCTCGCTAATAAGCTTGCGATAACCCGCTATATTTACCGAACGATCGCGCACGATGACCGCATTTTGACGCGGATCGGCAGAAAACATCGGCAACCCTTGAGTTGCTGGTGAAGAGGATGTTGTAGACGGCGTACTGCTTTGGCTCATATCACGCAGGACGCTGACGATCCCCGGAACAACAACCGTTTGATCGCGGTACTGATAGCGGTCATCCATTGCAGTGGCATATTTCAATGGATAAACAATTAAGCTCACGGCGTCATCTTGGCGCTTCGTCATTTCGCCATCCAACATCTGGGCCAGCTGCGTAATACGTGATAAACAAGCAGGCACACCGCTAACGTCAAGCGCATTCACCTTCGGAACTCGGTGTACCTCACAGCTGTTTTGAGCTGGTACATCACGATCGTGCAAATAACGAACAAATACACTGGCGGGTAACGTATTCAGGGTTACAACACGATGTGTGATTATTGAAGAGGGGTAAATAAAAAGTATATTGCCATCAAGATAAGTGGATAAATGATATTGTGCCGACAAGTTATTCAATATATCAATTGGTGGTGACTCAGAAATCACACCGTTAAATATATCTGTAATGGAAGGATCTATAACAACCTGTGTATCATAATTCTCAGCAAGATTTTGCAATACTGCTGATAGTGGTATTTTCCTTGCCCGCAATGAAAAATCTTCCCCTTTCCATGCCAGTGTTTTCCCCTGAGCTAGAGCACAGAAAATCAATATAGGTAAAATAGTCACGCCATTTATTTTCATGCTATTTATCCTGTTCGATCTTTACGTGGCAAGAGATGACGCTCGCTAAATATCGCGTTAAAGCCAAATGTTTTTCAATCTCCACGGCCATTATCTCAACAGCCATATTTTTGTCGTAATAACAACAAAGCCAGCCGCCTTCAGGAGTTAACTGCAACGCATAATCATGAGTCCCTTGGCACCCAGCCAGCAAAGTAGTGATGTACCTCACAGTTTCCAAAGGGAAATTCTCAATAGTGTCAAGAAAAATAGCCAAAACTATGGACAGCGTACACAAATATCCACGAGCACACCGTTCATCTATTTCCATTAATAGAGAACTATCCCCCGTAGCAATACGGATATTATCGAGCAAAGAGATCTTTTTTAATTTACTCAGCATGATATGACCTCCTAAATAGCGAAGTCATACTCAGTGTAAAACCCTTAGACGTACATCAGTAAAAGACCTGATTCCTATTTACGTCAACGTTGTCATCATATTCACTTACAAATTAATACAAGGAACCCACCAGTATTTATTAGGTTTTTTATATTGATAGTGATTTTGTGTGCTAAACAATAAGAAGAGTGGTGTTACGAAATTCATTCGTTCTCCGAAAAACCTAAGGCATTTCGTTTAAGGCAGCTGCCTAAGGAAAACAATAATGAAAAAAAAACATTCGTTGGTGGGGAAAATAACGCTGCTTATATCCGTTAGCCTGCTTGCTATATGGCTAATTAGTATGATCTCTGCGACCTATTTTTCGTTAAACCAAAGCCGTCAGCGCTTAATTGAAAATCTATCCCATATTTCCGACCTCAGAGTTGGATTGAGTAATCACCGGTTCGAGGGCGCAGAACATGATGCTCAGATGCTGGCACGCAACTATGGCCGATACCATTACGCTTCTATCGACGCACCTGCGACACTCAAAAATGAAAGCCGCTTTATCCCTATTGATACCAGCACCTGTACGCCGCAAAACAGACAAGAGCACGATCTGAGTTTCATTCAAGTTTATGGTACTGCCGGTCAAACTTACTATCTTGATAGCTTTATTCTCGATCGGCGTTATGGCATCTCTTTGCTGCCGCCGCCCGTACACTCGCCTAACTATTTTGCCCGCAGGCAAACTGAACTGGCACAGTTTCCCCGCCGCGCAACCCATGACAATCTGTTTTGGGGTAAACCCGAATATATCGCGGGGGCAGGCTGGAGCGTTCCCATTGCCGCGGCAGATCCACAGGGTGTTCTGGCGGGCTTAACGGTAAAACTTAACGATCTACTGTCGTATGGGCACCCAATATCTAGCAGCGACCTCAGCCTATGGCTGGATCAACACAATCTGATCCTGCCCTTTTCTCACCTACCGGAGAGCGAATCTAAGCAGCTTCAGACCTTATTGCTAGATACCAACCTGCACGATGGCTGGCAGCAGATACCGGGCTATCTGGTACTGCGGAGACAGTTGAAAGGCCCAGGTTGGCAACAGGTTATTTTGTATCCTACTAGCGGCGTAATGAAGCGGGCACTGAGCATTGTGGCCAGCCAACTCCCCTTCGCCCTTACCACTCTGCTGCTGTTAGCAGGCATGTTGTTTTGGCTGCTTCATCGCTACCTGGCACGCCCGCTGTGGGATTTTGTCGATATTATCGAAAAAACAGGACCAAACTCGCTTGCGGTACGATTACCTGAAAATCGACGCGACGAACTAGGCAGCATTGCACACGCCTATAATTTGCTGCTCGATACCCTGCACGCTCAATACGACAATTTGGAAAACACCGTTGCAGAACGAACTCGAGAGTTGACCATTGCTAAACAACAGGCGGAACAGGCTAATAAACGCAAAAGTAGCCATCTCACCACCATCAGTCATGAGTTGCGCACTCCCCTCAGCGGCGCCTTGGGGGCCTTAGAACTGTTACAAATGACGCCCCTGAGCGACAAGCAGTCACAGCTCGTCAATACAACCAGCCAATGCACTCACTCTTTACTCGGAATTATCAATAACCTATTGGACTTCTCGCGTATTGAATCAGGGCAACTTTCACTACACGTCGAAGAAACCGCACTGCTTCCCCTGCTCGATCAGGCGATGCATACCATTCAAGGGCCGAGCCATACCAAGGGTTTAACGCTGAAAACATTTGTCGGCAGCAAAGTGCCGCTGCACGTTGAGGTCGACGGTACTCGCCTGCGGCAAATTTTGGTCAATCTGCTGGGGAATGCGCTGAAATTTACGGAAAACGGCGGCATTTGTCTCACCGTTAAGCGCTGTGATGAACGGCTCATTTTTGCCGTCAGCGACAGTGGACAAGGCATTTCTCCAGCCGATCAAAAAACCGTCTTTGAGCCGTTTTTTCAAAGCCAAGGGCATATTCAAGGTACGGGTCTTGGGCTGACAATTGCGTCTAATCTAGCCAATTTGATGGGAGGGTGGCTTGAGCTACGAAGCTCCCATGGACTAGGAACCTGCATCTCGTTTCTATTGCCTCTGGCCTCCTATCGTGAGCCTGTACCTTTGGTCGGTGAGATTGCGGCGCCATTGGCTTTACATCGACAGCTTTCGGCCTGGGGTCTGCACTGCGAGATAGCGCAACAAGATAATATGTTTAGCTCAGATGAGTTGAATTTCTTACCGGGAAAGCTGCGCGACAGCGTGATTCACGTTTTGTCAGGGGAAATAAACGGTGAAGCCGAGCCGTTGCCAATCCAACCTTGGCGTTTACGTATTCTGCTCGTGGATGACTCAGCCATCAACCGAGACATTATCGGCATGATGCTGGCCTCGTTGGGTCAGGATGTCAGCATTGCGGCCAATGCGAATGAGGCATTAATTCAGGGGCAGCAACAATGTTTTGATCTGGTGCTCATGGACATCCGCATGCCGATGATCGACGGAATGGAATGTGCTCAGCGGTGGCGAAAAGATGCCAATAATCTCGATCCTAACTGCATGATCATGGCGTTATCGGCAAATACCGCACCAGAAGAAATTGCACGGTGTAAACAGGCAGGCATGCAGCATTACCTCACTAAGCCCGTCACGCTGGCACAGCTGGCAGATAAGATCAGTATTGCGGCGGAATACCAGTTGCAGCGTGATATTCCATTGCAAGAACAAGACACCACCAACGATCACCCGCTGTTGTCACTTAATGACGCGGGTATACGGCAAAAAATACAGCGCTATCTTCAGGTACTGCTGTGTGACCTTGAACAACATTTGAATTGCCAAGAGAGAATGTCCACGTTGCTGCATACCTTGAAAGGATGTCTAGGGCAGGCGGGATTAAATCCTTTGGTTTGTATCGTTATTGATATGGAAAATCGGGTACAGCATGGATTGCCATTATCCAAAGAAGAAATTGCAGAGCTACGCCATGCCTTAGATTTGGCGTTGGATGCTTAAATCAGTTTCGGCCAACGCTATTTTTCTCAAGAGGTAACAAAAATGCACGATTATAAAATCCTGCTTGTCGACGACCATGAGCTCATTATTAATGGCATTATTAGCCTGCTCTCCCCTTATCCACGTTTCTGTATTACTGCGCATATTGATGATGGCCTCGAGGTTTACAACGCCTGTCGGATTCATCAGCCTGATATCGTGGTGCTCGATTTAGGACTGCCCGGCATTAATGGCATCGATTTAATTCCACAGCTGGTATGCCGTTGGCCGCAGATGGCTATTTTGGCGTATACCGCTCATATGGAGGAATTTATGGCCATTCGTACCCTTGCCGCTGGAGCTATGGGGTATGTGCTGAAAAACAGCAGCCGCCAAGTACTGCTAGCTGCGCTACAAACCGTTGCCGTAAATAAACGCTATATCGATCCGGCTCTCAATCGTGAGGCTATCAATATTGCCCTAAGTGTTAACCATGAAAATGGCGAAATTCTCACGCCGCGTGAGCGCCAAATTCTGCGGCTTATTGCCGATGGCTATACCAACCGCTTAATCGGCGAACGTCTATGTATTAGCGTGAAAACCGTTGAAACACATCGGCTAAATATCATGAGGAAATTAAATGTTCATAAAGTGACGGAGCTACTTAATTGCTCGCGCCGTCTTGGCCTGACAGATTAAATATTTCGCACCTTCAGCCTAGCACCAAAGGGAAATTTATCCTTTTTTTACCTGATAGTTGCCTGCTTCTCATTCTCATAGCATGTCATTCTCATTAACGTGAAGCTGGAGAACATCATGAGTATGATCATTATTAATAACAAACCAAGCATTACCGAAATGCAGCTACATGCACTGTTAACCGGAGATGTAAAAGGGGCAACTCAGCTGGATGGCTGGGATGCGTTTAAGAATTTCTTCATTAAATTACTTAATCATCTACCCAGGATAAGCTTAGTTGATAAAGAAGTGGCGCTGCACGGTATTTATAACCAGATTTATGGTACAGAAAGCCCTTCAGTATTCGATGAAAACACAAAATCAATTGAGCCCGTCTGGAATGCGTTAGATAAACTTATCCATATGATGGAAAAGGATAAAGTTCAGACGATGACCTTCGGAATTCAGCGCTTTGTTGATACCCATAGCGAACAATTCGAATACCCGCTGCCTAAAATACGAGTAAAGATCACCATTGATGGGCACTCATTAGCCGATATTTTATGTGCTAGTACACCTCTCAATAATAATATGTTAAACAGCATTATAGAAAATTATATGACTGCAAAAATAGGTGATAGCGGCAACACCTGTTATAAGGTATATGAACTTAAGCCCGATATTCTTACCACTGCTGAAGACAACACCTTTTCGTTTAATTCCACAGCAAGAACTGCCAATGATTACGATTTTAACGTTGCCAAAGAAATTGATAAATGCCATTCATTTTTAGCCACCCCCCTCTATGATAATATCAACTCTGAAACCTTTTTTACTGATGAAGTTGAACAAATAAATTGTAACCAACAGCTGGTGTCTGCGCTCAATAAACTAAAAATTGACGAGGATGAGCCAGCCACATGGCATAACACTTTAATAGAGGAAACCATTACTAGACTAGAACAACGCCGAGAGGTGCAGCAAACTTCATATCAAGCAATCAATCACGATTTTGTTGAATTGCTGGTGCAAAAATGGATTAGTAAATTAGAACAAAGTCAGCCGCTATCAAAAGCAGAAATCAGTGCAGATATAAACAGTATGACGACGATCGACTCACGATTGTTAGAGCTGTTTACAGTATCAGATCGTACCCGCCTCGACCAATTACCAAAACAATTAAAAGTGGTTTATCAAATAGCTGATTTAGAAACACAAATGAGTTCCCCTACTGAACTAACTCAGGAATATTTTTCCAACTTAACAACAATCATTACAAACACCACGGCTGGCCCACTAAAAGAGGTCTTAATGACCCATAGCCAACGAATGATTGAAAATAAAGTAAAAAAAGAAGAACAAGAGTCTTTATATCGACAGGTTTTTCAGACGTTAACAAAAAAAATTGATGATTGGACAACACAGGTAAATACACAGCCAATTTCCAGCACAGCCACACCAACTATGACATCACTGTTAACATCGTTTAAAAACGAAATCTCTCAACAAAATCTACTTCAAGAACACAAAACTTGGTTAAGCGATAAAATCGATAAATTAATTATCCAACATGAAACAATAAAGACCATTGAAAACAAACTAAATAGCTACGAAAGCCAAAATACAAAGGCGACTAATGAAGATTTAAAGGTTCTTGTTAATGAAAAAGAAAGTCTGACAGCATGTGCACGGCGAAGTGATATTGGCCTACGGATCTCGGCGTTGATAGCAAAAAATGTTCAATTTGATGACATCAGTTTAAGCTTAGCCAGCGTTAGAAATAGCATTGCAAGTGTGAATAAAAATCTCACTGTTTATTCAGATGAACTCAAAAATCGCCTGGATAAAATTGAGGAACGAGCAAATGCACTGCCACTAGCCGAAGATGATAAAAAACCCATACAGACCAATATCGTCACTGCAAAACAGGAGCTAGCCAAGATTCAACAGCAGGATGAGATATACGCTCAGGTTCGAACGCTACTAAGACCAGACACTTCGTCGACATCAACGCCTTCAGCAAATTGGCATATGGCGTTATCGCAATTGAATCTAGCCGCAGCTCATCTTAAAACACTACCTGACAGCTCACGTAAGTCACAGCTGACGAAAAACTTTAGCGAGGATGTTAAGTCAGCCCTCAATATGTTGGAAGAATTCTGCAAAACAATTCCTACAGACCAAGAAAAAATAGATTATATGAAAAATAGAGAGAAAGATTATATTCTTTTGAGAGACTTAGTTCGCTCAAACGAACTGCCTAACAATACTGAATTAGAAGAAAATATAACCCTCATCAAGCATGCGAATAAATTTAAATCAACATCCTTGATGCAAAAAATCTTAGGCTAACTCTCGCTATTTAAATAACTAAGATGCATTGTAAAAAAACCCGCCAATGGCGGGTTTTTTATCTAAACGAAATCGCGTTATTTCTCACAATGATTGCTGACTCAGCACCGCATCGTCTTCATTCGCAGCTACTTTACCGCCAGCGGCATAGCGCTGTAAGTTGCGGGAAACCGCATCGGTAACGCCTTCACGCAGCGCTTCACGCTTACGGAACGCAGAACGATGCTGGCTTTTAACCGTTTCAATATCGCGCTCTGGCTCGCTTTTAGGCAAGCAGTACCATCCTTGCTTATTCAGCTCACCACCACACTCAAGCCAGAAATTATCGTAGCTCGATTTCAAATGTTGGCTTTTGATATGTGCTTTATTCGCCACGCCTGCGATGGTTGAAACATGAAAATGCTGAGCCAACGCATACAGCGCTGAAATAAGCAGGTTTTTTGGGCGCATACCATGCATCAGCTTGGTCATGCTCTTCACGATTTCTGCGCCGTTTTCACCCGCTGGCCCTTGTAATCCAGAGAGATAAAGCTCGCCTTTTGGCCCAAAAGAAAACGTCAGTCCATAAACATCTTCTTGGTTTTCATTAAACAGATATAGGCCAAGATCTCCCTCGCGAGTAAATCTAGATCGCATGAGTTTTAACTGAGCAATATCGCCGCTCTTAAGCTCAATATCCGCCAGAACAATACCGTCATTATCGACTGAATACAGCGCTTCTAACGCGTTACGTGAGAAAGTATGTTCAATAACATCCAGCGTTTTCATCGCAGTACGTAGTTTCTGTTTTCCAGACCAGTTGCGATTGAGGTACTTGTTGACGGGCCTTTTGATGAAAGGATGCGAAATAGTATTCGTCACGGGGTTCAACAATTGAGCACTGTAATATTCATTGCACATCTTTTTATATTGGATGTACTCAAACGTTGGCAGTGCAGCAATGCGGCAACCAAGCTTAACGGAACCATAGCCCGTGTTTAGTGAACGCCACAGCCCACTTTGGCGCCGCCATTTTTTGAAAAAGCTCATATTGGCCCCAACAAATTAGTGATAGTTAGAGATCTCAGCGGTATAAACCAAACAGAAGGGAAAAACCGAGATGGATTTGGTTACAAGTTTGAGCTATGAAAATTCAACAGAATATAAACGAAAAGAGGTTTACCCGCGTATGCTGCCAATACAGAGGGAAGATCATGAAACAATCCCTTACTGCAGATGAAAATATCGAAACATTCTGTTGTGATTAATATTTCACCTAGTTGAAAGGAAAGCTTAGGGCTCATCCATGAACCCCCGTTCAGGTTATGCCGCAAGCGCCTCTACGATTTTTCTCAGCTGCATTTCCTGCTGCTGGCTAAGTTCGTGAGCCGCAGAATATCCTTGGTTCTGGATAACCATCTCGCTTAATCCCACCAGCCAATCGTAAATATAAAAACCTGTATTGTTCGATGGCGCAGCCGAAAGCTTAGTTAAACGTTGGGATTTGCCCCAGCCCGCCGCATTCATGGCTGGCGGCTTGGCAAAAATCTTTTGCCCGCGATTCACACGGCTATCCGGCTTTTGCGCATCAGAAACGTTATGAAAACCTAGCCACGCTACAAAATCACCTAGCACGCCAAGCACGCGTGATACCTGTCGATCAGCTAGCATCTGATTATCAACACCGGCCAGCTCAGTGTTAAATAACGTTTGCGATAACGATCGCGGGATCTCCATACGCACGCTGCCCGTGATCAACTCTTGCAGGAGAAGCTCTAGCTCTGGTTTTGCAACGCCAAGCAACGTTAATAACGCGCCGTTTTCAGATAGATTACGTAGATGGTTCACCCAGTATTGATAGGCCTGCGTGGCAAAATTACCCTCAGGCAACGTTTGCAGCTCTATCGCGCTCGGTTCACTCACCGCATCCGCCACCAGATCAATATTCATTTCGATACCAAACGGATCGCCATTCATAATCGGTAATGCGTTTTCACCGCTGTTCGCCGCCGACTCAGTGACAAACCGCTGCTGTAGCCGCTGTTGTAAATACAGGCGTCGAAGCTCATCACGCGTTGGCAGCAACCGTTCCAACAGTTCACCATGCACACCGGTACGCGTTTGCAGGGTTTTCAGCAGAGTTTGTGCAATCCGCTGTTTTTCTTGCTCTTCTTGTTGTTCACTTAATAACAGCCAATTTCCTAACAGATTCTCAGCCAGCTCTCGGCGCAACATCTCTAGCTTCGTCGTTAACTGCCTTAGCGTTGCATCACTGTTTGCCTCGGTGGCTAAGTAGTCCACCATGCGGCGCACGCCGCTTTTGTCGGTGACCAACATAGATCCCCAGCTATCACCGGGTAAACCAACATGACGCTGCACGGCCTCATCGTAGTTTTTACCCTGTGTAACCCGCTGGTCGAAGGCGGTTAACGCCCAAATCAACGTCGGCTTGCGCTGTTCGGTGTCGCCGCGCATACCTTTCGCCCAATGAGCCAAAACTTTGCCCGCACGATGGGTCTGAGATCGCACCGTTGCCGCCGTACATACCATTAATGCTGCAATTTGCTGATTATCGGTATAACGCTCAAGTAGCCCGTAAACCTTGGCTTGCTGTAAAACATGAAGCAGCGAGTGCGAGGACTCAAATTCACTTTCAAGCGACTGCCCCAAACCTGGAATATCCAGCACGTCCATTTGCTGAAACTGAGCCTCACGCGGCGTACCTGCCAACGGCAGCGTTATTTCTCGCGCTAACATCGATAGCTCAGAAATGGACAGCTCAACCGGCTTCATCGCTTTCCCTTTAACCACAGGGCAAACCTGTACGCTGAAATCGAGCGGTGAATTAGCGTTGCTTAGCACATCAACGCTGAGCACGCCTTCCGTCGGCAGCTGCATATCATCAACCAGAACGCTGAGCGGAGCGGCAACGCGCTCAACGCTGGATAAGCGCTGCAAGATATGCCCCAAGCCAACATAAGCTGCGGTCAGCTCTTCCTGCTCAGACCATAATAACGAGAACAGGCGGGCACGATTATCCACGCTCAAATACGGCGCGAGCCGCACCGCCAAAGGCCAAAAGTAGCGATCCAGTATTTTCCCTCGTGCGCCAATACGGCGATTCACCGCATCCCAGAGTGCAACAGCATCATCTTCGCTAAATCCGCTAACAGGCTCAGGCAAACATAACGCCGACAAGGCAGAGAGATGATCGGCAATAAACGCTTCGTCGCGTTCTTGGTCAGCCTCTTCCGATGAAAAATCATGAATAAAAGCATCAACCATAACTTTCGCCAGCTCATATTCGGCCAGTATGGCGATCTCGATGGGATAATCATGGTTATTGATTCCCGCTCGATGCGTGAACCTTGTGACCACACCGCAGGCCTGATTCCCTGGATTAATATGGCTATCAAAATCCAGCGTGCGGCCAGCCAGATTCAAGGCTAATTGGCCGGACTCATCCGCCACAAGCGCGCCGATCAAATGGGATTTTCCCGCCTGTGATAGGCCGAAAAAACCGATGCTTGGCAAATGCTGCGGCAGTTCTTGCATCGACGTGGCCTGATACCGGCAGCGATGCAGTTTTACACGCAGGCTATCAGCCTCAATATCTAATCTCGGTGAGTGCTGACGCGTGTTTTCCAGCCAATCAAGCGCCAGATCGACATGCTGCGTGATAACCTGAAGCTGGTTATTAATTTGTTTTGAATTCAATGGTTTCATTGGCTAAATACGCTCCCACTGTCGATCCAATAATGGGTGCTATCCGATAATGTGTTTAGTTTTAGTTTTAAGTGATGCAAAGGAACAGGCGTGCCGTCAGCCAGCGTCACCTCAGCCAGCTTGAAGCGTTCAGGGCCTTGTTCTGGGCTTTCCGCTTCGATCGCTAATCTCACGTTGAGTACGCTCTCGCCCGCCACTTTGCGCGCCAGCTGTTGGTCAGCAATAGATAAGCGATATAGCGGCGATGCAGGCCAACGATCGTTGTCGAGCTGGCGGAAACCCAAACACACGGGGCCGCGCATTTGGAAAGAACCTTCGCTTGGTAGCTCAAAATCAGGATTATCGAGATCGATATCGCTATAACAAACGTCGCTCGTCATTAATGACTGATTACCATCCAGCGTGCCGAGATAGCACACCGTCGAGTAGGGCTGGAAATCTCCGGCTTTGCAGTTGAACGTTGCCAAGCGCAAATTCACCGCCAGCAAGCAGAGCATCGCCCCCACCGCCGCGGTGGATTTCGGGTTATCGATGCGCCCGCGTTTATTAAACGGATACCATTCGCTGGTGTGATAGCCCTCAAGCGGCAAAATGCGGTTAATCGGCAAAGGCTGTAAATGGCGGAACAGCGCCTGAATGCCAGGGAAACGCGAAGGGCGGCCCGTCAGAAGCAGTACATCACAGGAATACAGCGCCACAACTTCGCACAGTGAACGCAGATGCTGCGTGATACGCATGCGTGGCGATAGGAACTCCGCGTGGAGTTTGCTTAGCTTGAGGATCAGTGGAACCTGCAAAATATCAAAAGGCACCGCATCGGCAGGCTGAGCACGCTGTACGTCATTATTAATATATTCCTGCACTTTAATCGTTGGCTGTTGATTCAATAGTTCGCCAAAGGTCGCATCGATTTCAGCGGCGGTATCCAATGGGTCGTAACGTTCATAAGACTCAAGAATAGCGCGCCCAATCGGGCTAAAGATCTGCAATGTCGCCTGCTGACGCAGCGCAGAAATGCCGCCGTCGCCAAATAGCTTGTTCATCAGTTCATCGCTGTCGGCAACGCCCGCCTTTCGGCACGCGTGCTGCAAGGCAGGCAACACATATAAGCGAATGACATCTAACAAAATATCGTCGCCTGCTAGCTTGAAGCCCTCACGGAAGAGCAATCGAGGAATAATTTTGACGTTGCTGCCAGCACCATCGTCTAAACGGTATTGGGTAATCGCTAAATCGGTAGTGCCGCCGCCGATATCAATCGACGCAATACGCAGCGTTTTTCCGGCAACCTCACCTTCCGCCAGCTCACGGTCGGTTCGCGCCTGACTGGCGAAAAACTCTTCGCTACAGCCGCCAAAATTGACCTGAGTTTCGTTATACAGATACACCATCTGCCCACAGGTCGCTTCGTCCCATTCCATCTGCACGTCCGGCACCGGCACCGTACTTTCTGCTCGATCGGCTTCGCTGGAGAAATCATGATCGGCCGGATGCCAGCCCATGCTTTTCCACACCAAGCCAATGGCCTGATACATACGGCGGCGGAAGATTTCACGCTCCGGTTTTGGCATGGCAGACGGCAGGGTCAAAATAATGCTGCGCAGCTGACGAGGCGCTGAGGAATGCGTCATTTTTAGACGCTGGGCGACGCTGTTTATCTGCATCAGTGCCTGAGCCAATAATTCAGATAACATAAACGTCATCAGTGAACTGCGGCTGTAGTGCGCAGAAAATACCGGTAAACGCTCGTCTAATGGCTGGTCGTAAAGTGGCTGACCCTGATCGTTTAATAAAAACGTGAGCGGAAGCGCGGTCGCAGACGGCTCTTGCTGGGCTTGGTGCAGTGCGTTAAAGCGCCAGCCGTGCAGGTACTCTTCTTCGTCCCATAGATAGCGGCGTGGGCTTGAAAGCCCCGTTGAGCCTTCGGTGCCCATTCGCTGCGATGCCATACGGCTGGCTTCTCGGCCAACACGCACAATCGACGGCCAGACAAACGCCTGTTCGCGCCCGCTTTCTACGGAAAAATTACGCTTACCAAACTCGGCCTGAGAAAACTCAACGCGGCTATCAAACAGCTCGTTATACACATAGTGCGGCTGGCTAAGATCACGCAGATTCAGCTCGTAGGTTTGTTTCAGTCCATTAAGTTCATCGAGATGATCTTCAACCAAAATTCCGCAGGTGTGGGAGTTCCCAACATCCATAATCAAATCAACATGAACGGTGGGTTCTTGCAGCGTGCTGGTATTGAGCTTAACAGTGGGCACATTAAGCTGTTTGCCGAGCAGATACAGGATATTTAAGTAGTGCGCCTGATACTCAAACTCGCGTAGCGCGGTTTGGATGCCGACAGAATGCCGATCTTCTTGCTGTATCGCTTGCTGAGTGAAGACCTCGCGCAGCCAGCCATCCACCCAAGTGAGATCGAGAAACTCAGCCAGTTCTTCACTGCGATAGGCCAGCGCGAAACCCGCACCGCTTTTGACGTCGTTTTCGCTGGGTTGCAGGGATTCATTGCTCTGCCCATCGGCAGAAATGGCCGTATCAAACGCCATGCATACGCGATAGGTATTCCCATCACGATCGGGCTTATCTAGCGCTAAAACCTGCATTCGAGCCCAGTTGTCAGGCCCACCTAAAAACGTGCGCGGCGGATTAAAACGGAAAAAAGGCAAAGGCAGCCAGATCCCATCCAGCAATTGCAGCGACTGCTCCAGCGAAATGCTCGATTCCGGCTTCACCCGTTCCGGCGGTGTGCCAGCTGGCGCGGGCAGCCAATAAGTATCGCTTTCAGCATTGTGCAGCAAACGCAGCAGAGGCCCATTCGCCGTTTGGCGTACAAATTTGCCGGGGAGCTCCGCCGTGAAATTGGGCTTGAGAGCAAAATCCAAAAACTGAATGCCGCTGTTCTGAATGAGCGCAACCTGATGCTTGTAATCGGTGATGGTGGCTAACATGGTTTTATTCATCCATTTTTACTGAGATGACTTGCTGATGCGCGTCATATTGATTGGCAAGATAGTGTCGGCGTCATAACGCCCATTGCAGTCGGCCACGCCGTTTTCACCCGATTTACAAATCAACTGTGGGATTTTGTAACGCGAGCCATCGCTGCATTTGGCTTTGGTGCGACTATCGACGACCAAGCTTCCCGAGCTCATAAGCCCCACGGTGACACTGGCGTTACAGCTGATGCCATCGCCATGGATGATTTTCACGCTGCCTTTGCTATTTTTAATCTGATAAACCAAGCTCGGCGGCTTACCAATGCGCGGGGTTTTAATGTCCAGACTGGCGCGCCATTTGCCATTCATAAAACGCGTTGACCCCAATTTCACCGCCTCAGCAGGCATCACCAACGCGTCGGCGGATACCGCTGTTTTTTGAACTTCGACAGGCTTCACCTCCGGCGTTTTTACCACTTCAACTACCGGCGTTGGTGCGGCTATCTGCGCAACGGGTAAGTGCGTTTTTGGTGCAGCGGCACGGGACGGCAGAGCGCGTTTTTCACTCTCAGGGGCGGTTTTCTTTACCGTCTCCGAGGATTTCACCACCGGTTTAGGCGCGTCGCTTTTGGCCCGAATTTGGTAGAAAAGGATCCCCAACACCGCCAGCGCCAGCGGTAACCACCACAGCTGACGCCAGTCTCGGCGGCGTACCACTTTGCTGGGTTCCGTTGCTGCTGTATCAGCATTCTGCGGTGCTTGTTCGGTTGGTTTGAGTGCAGGGATAGCGGGCGGTTTCGGGGTTTCAGTGATTCTAATTTCGCGTGGCGCAGCATCACTCTGTGCGGCTCTCAGACAATCAAAAGCATCGGCTCTGGATTTTTTATCCAGATTCACAAATCCCCAAAAAGTGAGCACCGGTTTGCCATCCACCAAGAAAACATGATTAGCACCGGGGAACTGCATGGCTTTCGCTAACAAAATACCGAACAGGCGCAAAGCCGATTTCTCTGACAGTTGAGCCTTCTGGCTGAGTTCATTCACTGTCTGTTGGCAATGTTCTAACTGGCTCAGCGCAGAAGCGCGCTCTTCATCGCTCGCAGCGATCCACGAGGTTATTTTTCCTGAGATGGGCGCGTACCAATCAATACGATCGCCGCCCTCATTAGGCTGTGGGATCGCCAACATATCGGCGATACTTTGCTGATGACGCAGGCGTAGCGTTTCTCTTAGCTGTAGCGCTGAAGCGTAAACAGGCTGGCCGTTTTCGCCCAACGCGAGAAAATCAT
>Ga0302347_1001915_pt1 | contig 22971 bp, 21 predicted proteins | sample PhyWR1_FD_202178 | JGI IMG/M metagenome (GOLD analysis project Ga0302347, IMG submission 202178) | Leaf surface microbial communities from wheat plants in UC Gill Tract Community Farm, Albany, California, United States - DLSL W.R1 (v2)... | ecosystem: Host-associated > Plants > Phyllosphere >...
GCATCGTCGAGCAGTTCGAGGTCAAGCTTGGCGCAATGCTGTTTGACCCGCTCCAGGGCTTTTTCGCGCAACCCGTGGTTGTGCCATAACCAGGCGCCTGCCGACGCGACCAGCATCAGGACGAAGAGGTTCTCCAGGGTCAACATTTGCGTATGCTCCAAACAGGTAGATCCAGCTTAACTGCGTCCCTGGCCTGTCGTACAGGTGGCAATCGAGTTCATACTGCGTTGCGCACAATTCTTGAAACAGTTTTGGAAATCTCCGCATGAAACGTACCCCGCACCTGCTCGCCATTCAGTCCCATGTGGTGTTCGGCCACGCCGGCAACAGTGCCGCGGTGTTCCCCATGCAGCGTATCGGGGTCAATGTCTGGCCGCTCAATACCGTGCAGTTCTCCAACCACACTCAGTATGGCCAGTGGGCGGGCGAAGTGCTTGCCCCGGCGCAAATTCCTGCGTTGGTGCAAGGCATTTGCAACATCGGCGAGCTGGGCCACTGCGATGCGGTACTGTCCGGCTACCTGGGCAGTGCCGAGCAAGGACGGGCGATTCTGGCCGGCCTCGAACGGATAAAGGCGGTGAACCCGAAGGCGTTGTACATGTGCGACCCGGTCATGGGGCACCCTGAGAAGGGCTGCATCGTGCCGCCGGAGGTCAGCGAGTTCCTGCTTGATGAGGCCGTCGCGAGGGCGGACATCCTGTGCCCCAATCAGCTGGAGCTGGACAGCTTCTGTGGGCGCCGTGCGCAATCTCTGGAAGATTGCGTGAGCATGGCTCGCGGCCTGCTGCAGCGCGGGCCGCAGGTTGTGCTGGTGAAGCACCTGGCTTACCCAGGGCGTGCCGCAGACCACTTCGAGATGCTGCTGGTAACGGCCGAACACAGCTGGCATCTGCGCCGTCCGCTGCTGGCCTTCCCGCGGCAGCCGGTTGGGGTGGGGGACCTGACCTCAGGCCTGTTCCTGGCCCGTGTGCTGCTTGGCGATAGCTGGGTGCAGGCGTTTGAATTCACCGCCGCGGCCGTGCACGAGGTGCTGCTGGAAACCCAGGCCTGCGCCAGCTACGAATTGCAGCTGGTGCGGGCCCAGGACCGCATCGCGCACCCACGGGTGCGCTTCGAGGCGCAACCGCTGGCGCTTTAGATACCGTCGGTTTTCAAGTCCTGGTAGCGTTTTTCCAGCTCCTGGCGAATCTGCCGACGCTGCTGGCCTTGCAGGAACCGGCGCTTCTCCTCGCTGCTGTGCGGCTGGCGCGGGGGTACCGGCACCGGGCGACGGTTGTCATCAACCGCGACCATGGTGAAGAAGCAGCTATTGGAATGGCGCACCGAGCGCTCGCGGATGTTTTCGGTCACCACTTTGATGCCGACTTCCATCGATGTGTTGCCGGTGTAGTTGACCGACGCCAGGAAGGTCACCAGTTCGCCCACATGCACGGGTTCGCGGAAGATCACCTGGTCGACCGACAGCGTAACCACATAGCTGCCGGCATAGCGGCTGGCGCACGCATAAGCCACTTCGTCGAGGTACTTGAGCAGGGTGCCGCCATGTACGTTGCCAGAAAAGTTGGCCATGTCCGGGGTCATCAGGACGGTCATGCTCAGCTGGGCGTTTCCAGGTTCCATAGTGTGCTCACGGTCGGGTTGCGCTGAATCGGGCTTGTGGGGGTTGTACTCTGCAGACATTTCTTTCCCCTCTTTGAATTTGCCTTCCTGATACGGGACGTTGGCAGGCGCCGTGTCGTCACGCTGATGATGCCATCGGAGGCGCTTTAACGGCCGATCTGTTTCTGCATATTGCACCAGCTTTTTGCGGCGGGGTGCGATGTTAACCTGAGTACGCCCATGCAACATGGGCTTTCCCGCATTCAATACCGTGTGTACTTGCTGCTCGCTCGGGGTTGCCTTGGCAGAGGAGCGGTCTGCCCAGGCATCCAGACAAAGACGAGAAAAGGAGTATCACGCCATGCATGCCATCAGCTTTATCCAGGACCTGGCAGTCATCATGCTGGTCGCGGGCGTGGTGACCATCCTCTTTCACCGTCTCAAGCAGCCCGTGGTGCTGGGTTACATCGTCGCCGGCTTCATCATCGGCCCGCATACCCCTCCGTTTGGCCTGATTCACGACGAGGACACCATCAAGATCCTTGCTGAACTGGGGGTTATCTTCCTGATGTTCTGCCTCGGGCTGGAGTTCAGCCTGCGCAAGCTGTTCAAGGTGGGTGCAACGGCGTTTATCGCGGCTTTCCTGGAAATCGTGCTGATGATCTGGATCGGCTTCGAGATCGGCCGCTGGTTCGGCTGGAACACCATGGACTCGCTGTTCCTCGGCGCCATCCTGGCCATTTCCTCGACCACCATCATCGTCAAGGCGCTCAATGACCTGAAGATGAAGAACGAGCGCTTTGCCCAACTGATCTTTGGCGTGCTGATCGTCGAGGACATTCTTGGTATCGGCATCATCGCCCTGTTGTCGGGCATTGCCGTCAGCGGCACGGTCAGCTCCGGCGAGGTGTTCTCCACCGTCGGCAAGCTGTCGCTGTTCATGATCGTTGCGCTGGTCATCGGCATCCTGCTGATACCGCGGCTGCTGGCCTACGTGGCCAAGTTCGAAAGCAACGAGATGCTGCTGATTACCGTGCTGGGCCTGTGCTTTGGCTTCTGCCTGCTGGTGGTCAAGCTGGAATACAGCATGGTCCTGGGGGCGTTCCTGATCGGCGCCATCATGGCCGAATCGCGCCAGTTGCTGAAAATCGAGCGCCTTATCGAACCTGTGCGCGACCTGTTCAGCGCGATATTTTTCGTGGCGATCGGTCTGATGATCGACCCCCAGGTGCTGGTCGATTACGCCTGGCCGATCGTGGTCATCACCCTGGCCGTGGTACTGGGCAAGATGCTGTCCTGTGGCATGGGGGCGTTCATCGCCGGCAATGACGGGCGCACGTCGTTGCGCGTGGGCATGGGGCTTTCGCAAATCGGCGAGTTCTCCTTCATCATCGCCGCGCTGGGCATGACCTTGCAGGTGACCAGCGACTTCCTCTACCCGGTGGCCGTCGCCGTATCGGCCATCACCACGTTGTTGACGCCCTACCTGATCCGGGCAGCCGACCCGTTGTCGCAGAAGCTCGGTAGGGTGGTACCCGGCCGCCTGGCACGGGTGCTGTCGTTGTATGGCGAGTGGCTGCGCAACATCCAGCCGCAGGGCGAGAGCGCGATGCTGGCGGCGATGATCCGGCGCATCCTGTTGCAAGTGGGGGTGAACCTGGCGCTGGTCATCGCCATTTTCTTCAGCGGTGGTTACTTTGCAGGGCGTATCGGCAACTGGCTCAGTGAATGGGTCAGCGATGCCAGCCAGCAGAAAGCCGTGATATGGGGCGCTGCACTGTTGCTGTCGTTGCCATTTCTGATTGCCGCCTACCGCAAGCTCAAGGCGCTTTCGATGTTGCTGGCAGAGATGGGCGTAAAGCCGGAAATGGCCGGGCGACATACCCAGCGCGTGCGTCGGGTAATTGCCGAGGTGATCCCGCTGCTGTCGCTGCTGGTAATCTTCCTGCTGCTGTCTGCGTTGTCGGCGAGCATTCTGCCGACCAATGAGCTGCTGCTGGTGATTGCCGTGGTTGCTGCGGTGGTGGTGGCGTTGCTATGGCGCTGGTTTATCCGCGTGCATACGCGCATGCAGATTGCCTTGCTGGAGACGTTGGAGAACAGCCGCGAGAATACCCACTGAGGGTGAAAGCTCCAGTGCGGCCCTGTTGGTGGGTAAACCCCACACACACAGGGCCGGCACCGGCTGCATCAATTCACAGGTGCTAATCAGCTTTCCAGCCAGACATCCCGCGCCCAGTGCCACACCGATTCCCAACTTTCCTCGCCGGCGATTTCCTCTTCGGCATCCCACAACACCACGGTGCCGTCTTCTTCGACGCAGTAGTAGTTGTCGCCGTCCTGGCACAGTGGAATAAGATCACGCGGCACCCCGGCGTCCCAGGCGTTGGAGGCCACCTCTGGCAGGTAGGTGTGCGACTGCGGATCAGTGACGGTGACCGGCTCCAGGGAGCCGTAGACCACATCGCTGACGGTCAGCAGAAATTCTTTGAACACGAACGGAATGTTGATGAACAGCTGTTCTTCAATCTCTACCAGCTGGTCCTCGTCGGGAAGCTCCAGGGGCACCGGCACCGGCTCATTGGCTTCACGGAGTTGTTCGATCACTTCTTCCACGGTTCACTTCCTCTGACCTAGATGACAACGCTGCGCGTTATACCCTAGTAGCCCACTTTGGCAAAAGCAAAAACCCCGGGCAAGGCCCGGGGTTTTTTGTGCAGCACGCAGCGGTTAGCCGTTCTGACGGATACCGGCAACCAGCCAAGGCTGGTTCTCGCCTTGGGCGCGAACCATGTGCCAGCTTTCGCTGAACACTTCGCCCTGGTCGAAGCGCGAGTTTTTCGACAGGCCACGGAAGGTGAGGGTGGCGTCGGTGCGGTCGGCGCGGTCGTCGAGACCGTCCAGTTGCACTTCGAGGTTGTCGATGTAGGTGGCCTGGAAGCCATCACCCAGCTCAGCGCGCTCGCGCTTGAGGAACTCGAGCATTTGCGGGGTGACGAACTCGGCGATCTTGTCCATTTCGTTGGCATCCCAGTGCTGCTGCAGCGACTGGAAGTGGTTGCGAGCGGCGGCCAGGAAGCTCTGCTCGTTGAACCAGGCCGGGGCGTTGATCACCGGAGCAGCTGCGGCAGCAGGTGCGGCCGAACCACCGAAGATCGACGGCTGGGCAGGCTGGCCGTGAGCCTCACGCTGCATCGGCGCATGGCCTGGCGCGGCCATTTGCGGCTGCTGCTGGCGACGGCGCGCGGCGATGAAGCGGAACACCAGGAAGGCGATGAGCGCCACGATCAGGAAGTCCATGATCTGGAAGCCTTCGAAACCGTCGCCCATGAACATGGACGCCAGCAGGCCACCGGCGGCGAGACCGGCCAATGGGCCCAGCCAGCGCGAAGCACCGCTGGCAGCAGCCGGTGCACGGCCAGGTGCGGTCGGTGCGGCGGCAGGCGTGGTTGGCGTAGCCTGGCGGGTCTGGTGGATAGGCGCGGAGCCCGAGCTCTTGCCACCGCCGAAGCGCTTGGCGTTGGCGTCCAGGCTCAGCGTCAGGCCGACGCAGAGCGCCAGTGCGATGCTAAGAAAACGTTGCATAAATGGGATATCCCCTGTTGTGGATTGCACGCGCGTCATGTTGCACAGGTTCCCGTGCACATGACCAGCGACATAATGTTTCGAGCTTTTGCCTAAGCTTTGCCCAAGTGTTACAAGGCCTCGAGCTTGGCATACCCCAACATCAGCCATTTGCTGCCTTCGGCAAAATTCACCTGGACCCGCGCCTGGGCGCCGGACCCCTCGAAGTTGAGGATCACACCTTCGCCAAACACCGCATGCTGCACACGCTGGCCAAGGCTGAATGCGGTCTGCGGGATGCTCGCATTGGCAAACAGGTTACTGTTGGTGGCCGTCTTCACCCCGCCGAACGGACGGCTGACGCTATTGGACAGGCGCACTTCCTGCACCAGCCCCGGCGGAATTTCGCGTACGAAACGCGACACCTTGTTGTAGGTTTCGCTGCCATACAGGCGACGAGTTTCAGCGTAGGTCATGACCAGCTGGCGCATGGCGCGGGTGATGCCCACGTAGGCCAGGCGGCGTTCCTCTTCCAGGCGGCCGGGTTCTTCCAGGCTCATCTTGTGCGGGAACAGGCCTTCTTCCATGCCCACCAGGAACACATACGGGAACTCCAGGCCCTTGGCGCTGTGCAAGGTCATCAGCTGGATGCTGTCTTCATGTTCGTCGGCCTGGGTATCGCCGGCTTCGAGCGAGGCATGGCCGAGGAAGGCCGACAGTGGCGAGAGCTCGGCGTCTTCGTCGGTGGATTCGAAGTTGCGCGCCGCGCTCACCAGTTCCTCAAGGTTTTCTACCCGTGCCTGGCCCTTTTCACCCTTTTCTTCCTGGTGATAAGTGATCAGCCCTGACTGCTCGATGGTGGTCTGGGTCATGGTATGCAGCGGCATGTCCACGACCTTGGCTGCCAACCCTTCGATCAACTCGATGAACGCCCCCAGGGCACTGGCTGCGCGGCCTTTCAGGGCTTTGCCGGCGATCAGCTGGCACATCGCCTGCCACATCGACAGCTGGCTGTGGCGGGCGTGCTCGCGAATGGCTTCGACGGTTTTTTCGCCAATACCGCGCGGCGGTACGTTTATCACCCGCTCCAGGGCGGCATCGTTGCCTCGGCCTTCGATCAGCCGCAGGTACGCCATGGCGTTCTTGATTTCGGCGCGTTCGAAGAAGCGCTGGCCACCATAGATGCGGTACGGGATCCGTTCGCGCAGCAGGGCTTCTTCCAGTACCCGCGACTGGGCGTTGGAACGGTACAGGATGGCGATTTCGTTACGCGCATTGCCTTGCTTGACCAGGCTTTCGATGGTTTCCACCACGTAGCGCGCTTCGTCGTGCTCGTTGTAGGCCGCGTACAGGGTCAGCGGTTCGCCTTCGCCCATGTCGGTCCACAGCTCCTTGCCCAGGCGCCCGCTGTTGTTCGCGATCAGGGCGTTGGCCGCCTTGAGGATGCCACCGGTGGAGCGGTAGTTCTGCTCCAGGCGAATCATTTCGGCGTCCGGGAAATCGGCGGTGTACTGGTGGATGTTCTCGATCTTGGCGCCGCGCCAGCCGTAGATCGACTGGTCGTCGTCGCCCACCGCCATCAGGCTGTCGCCACCGCGCGCCAGCAGGCGCAGCCAGGCGTATTGCACCGCGTTGGTGTCCTGGAACTCGTCCACCAGCACGTGGCGGAAGCGCCGCTGGTAATGCTCCAGCAGGCCCGGGTGGTCGCGCCACAGGTCCAGGGCGCGCAGCAGCAGCTCGGAAAAGTCGATGACCCCGGCGCGCTCGCAGGCCTGCTCGTAGGCGGTATACACGTCGCGCATGGTGGACAGGAACAGGTCGCCCCCGGCCTGGATATGTTGCGGGCGCAGGCCCTCGTCCTTCTGCCCGTTGATAAACCACTGGGCCTGGCGTGCCGGCCATTTCTGCTCGTCCAGGCCCAACTCGCGCATTACCCGTTTGATCAGGCGCTGCTGGTCGTCGCTGTCGAGGATCTGGAAGTTCTGTACCAGTCGCGCTTCTTGCCAATGGGCCCGCAGCAGGCGATGGGCAAGGCCGTGGAAGGTCCCGACCCACATGCCCGCCGGGTTGATCCCCAGCAGCTGCTCGATCCGCTGGCGCATTTCTGCCGCAGCCTTGTTGGTGAACGTCACCGACAGGATCGAGTGCGGCGATGCCTGCTCCACCTGGATAAGCCAGGCGATGCGGTGCACCAGCACGCGGGTTTTACCGGAACCGGCGCCGGCAAGCACCAGTTGACGCCCGAGCGTGGCCGCTACGGCCTGGCGTTGGGCATCGTTGAGGGAATTCAGCAGGAAGGAGAGGTCGTCTGTGCGCATCGGGCCATTCTAGGGTGCCGCGCAGGAACGGGCAAACGCCTACTGTATGAATATTCACCTGGTTCGCACCATTCATCGCCAGGGTGCCACGAGCGTGGGACGGGGCCGAACTTCTGGTCAGATGTCCTGAGCTGTAATGGTTTTGACAATATTGCAGTCAGGACATTGTCGGCCAAGCTGTTTTAGCGGAAAGCTGATCAGTCTGTGATCATGATCTCGGTGATGCTGGCAATCAGCTTGTCGTCATGGAAGATGTCCACTTTCGGAATAGCGCCGTGATCCCCCGGCATCCGGAAGCTCACCGGCTTTTCGGTAACTACCTGAGGGTAGATACCTCCCTCGGTCTCCTGCGTCAGCTCAAGTGCCAGCGCGTGAGACTTGTCCTGCAACTTGCGTATGCTCAGTCGCGGACTGATGCCGGGGTGGCCGACCATGACATTGCCATAGACACGGAAATTTGCATTTCCCGGCATCCTGTCCTGCTGTGCTACCCAACCATTCGTTTCGATAGACATGTTGCTCATTCTCCAGGTTAGCGCGACGGAATATCGCGTGAGCACATGATTGCGCGCGTAACCCAGGGCCATGCAGTCAGAAAGGGTTCAGCTGTACCAGTGTCTGCCTTGATGGGCGAGCAGCGCGCTGGCCTGTTCAGGTCCGTTGTTTCCCGCGCCATAGTTACGTGGAGGTTGGAAATGTTCTGCCCAGCCCTTGATAATGGGATCGACCCAGGCCCAGGCGGCCTCCACTTCATCGCGACGCATGAACAGTGTCGAATCCCCATCCAGCACATCCAGCAGCAGGCGTTCGTAGGCTTCCCAGCGACGGGTCTGGCTGAAGACCTGGGCCAGGTTCAGGTCCAGGTCCACCGGCTCCAGGCGCATGCCCTTGCCTGGGCTTTTGGTCATCATGCGCAGGCTGATGCGTTCGTCCGGTTGCAGCTGGATCAGCAGCTGGTTGACCTGTGCCCCGCTGAACAGTTCATGGGGCACAGGCTTGAACTGGATGACGATTTGCGACGAGCGTCGCGCCATACGCTTGCCGGTGCGCAAGTAGAAAGGCACACCCGCCCAGCGCCAGTTGTCGATGTGCGCTTCGACGGCGACGAAGGTTTCGGTGTCGCTGTCGTTGTCGACATCCTTTTCGAAGTAATACGCCGGCACTTCCTGGCCACCGATGCGCCCGGCGCCGTACTGGCCGCGCACGGTCTTGTCCTGCACGTCCTGGCCAGTGATCGGCTTGAGCGCCCGCAATATCTTTACTTTTTCATCGCGTACCGCTTCGGCCTCGAACTGTGAGGGTGGCTCCATGGCCACCAGGCACAGCAGCTGCAGCAGGTGGTTCTGCAGCATGTCGCGGATCGCCCCGGCGCGGTCGTAGTAGCCGCCGCGGTTCTCTACACCGAGCGTTTCGCAGACGCTGATCTGCACATGATCGACCTGGTTGTTGCGCCACACCGGCTCCAGCAAGGCGTTGGCAAAGCGCAGCGCCATCAGGTTCTGTACGGTCTCCTTGCCCAGGTAATGATCGATGCGGAACACCTGATTTTCTTCGAATACTGCGCCAATCGCTTCGTTGATGGCAGTGGCAGATTCAAGCGAGTGGCCGATCGGCTTTTCCAGCACGATGCGCGCCTCGGCATCGGCCAGGCCGGCGTTACGCAGGTGGTTGGCAATAGGGACGAACAAGTTCGGGGCGGTGGCAAGGTAGAAGATGCGCGTAAGCCCGCCGGGCTCGCCCAGGTAGCGTGCCAGGCGCCCGAAGTCGGCACTTTGCGAAGCATCCATGGGGAAATAGTCGAGCCGTGCGGAAAACCGTTGCCAGACGTCTTCTTCAAAGTTACTGCGGGCGATCTGCGCCCGGCAGTGGCGCTCGGCCAGCTTCAGGTAGTCGTTGCGTGGCAGGTTGCGCCGAGCCAGCGCGATGATGCGTACGGCAGGGTCAAGACGGGCCTCGCGAAACAGGTGGTAGAGCGCCGGGAGCAGTTTGTGCAGGGCCAGATCGCCGGTGCCGCCGAAGACCAGAATGTCGCAAGGAATAGTCAAACCGCCACTCTCCACGTTCGTTTAACTGGGCGGGTTGGCGTCCATGTAGTATAACTACAAGAAAGCTACAACCCGGCCAGCCGATCATAACCGAGTCCAGCCCGTGAATCTGTTGCAACATATCGCCCAATCGCGCCACCTGCTGCGCAAATCGGAACTGAAAGTGGCCGACCACGTGCTGCTGGACCCGGCTGCCGTCATGCACAGCTCGATGGCCGACCTGGCGCACAACGTGGGTATCAGCGAGCCGACCATCGTGCGTTTCTGCCGGGCTATCGGTTGCTCGGGCTTCCAGGACCTCAAGCTGAAGCTGGCGCAAAGCCTGGCCGCCGGGGCCAGTTTCGGCCAGTTCGCCATCCATGAAGACGACTCGGTCGCCGACTACAGCCTGAAGATTTTCGACACCACCCTGCACACCCTGATGGAGGTGCGCGAGCACCTCGACCCGCAGGCGCTGCAGTTGGCGGTGAGTGCCATGGCCCAGGCACAGCGTGTGGAATTCTATGGTTTTGGCGCATCGGGTGCGGTGGCGGCCGACGCCCAGCACAAGTTCTTCCGCTTGCTGCTCAGCGCGGCAGCGTACTCCGACCCGCACATGCAGGCGATGTCGGCGGTTACCCTGAAACCTGGCGATGTAGCGGTGTGCATTTCCCAGTCGGGGCGGTCCAAGGACCTGTTGATCACTGCCAACCTGGTACGTGAGAGTGGCGCCAACCTGATCACCCTGTGCCCCAGCCAGACGCCTCTAGCCGAGCTGTCGACCGTCAACCTGGCAATCGACGTGCACGAGGACACCGAAATCTATACCCCGCTGACCTCGCGTATCGCCCACCTTGTGGTAATCGACGTGCTGGCCATGGGCGTGGCCATGGCGCGCGGGCCGAGCCTGGTCAACCACCTGAAGAGCGTGAAGCGCAGCTTGCGCAGCCTGCGTTTGTCGCCCAAGTCGATCAAGGCTACCGACGACTGATCAATGGCCCGGCAAGGCAGATTTCACTGTTTTGTCACCATTTCACAGCCAAAACGTCAACCTCCATTGCCAGTCTGAAGCCTCCGCACCCTATCTGGGAGACAGGCAATGGCTCGTGACTTCGACGGTACGTACCAACCCAACGCCAAGGCTCGCAAGCAGCAGGAAAAGGATCAGCGCCGCATGGAATACCGCCGGGCGATCGAGAGCTATTGCGACCAACGTCAACTGCTGCGCGACCTGGTGGACTACCCTGAGCTGCAAGAGCTCACTGTGTGGCAGGCGTCGGCAGCAACTTCCCCGAAAAACGCTCAACAAGCGCACTGATCAATGCACGTTCGCCGCGGATGAATGCCAGGAAAGCCAAGGCCACCGGTGACTGCCGTTTGGCCTTGGCCTGTACCACGCACCAGCTGCGGTACAGCGGCAGTTCTTCCACCGGCAGCTCCTTCAGCGCCCCGGTGGCCAGTTCCAGGTTGACCGCATGGCGGGTCAGCAGGGCGAGACCAAGGCCTGCGATCACGCACTCGCGCTGGGCATCGGCCGAGGCCACTTCCAGAGTCTGGGTGAAGTGCACGCGCTTGTCCTTGAAGTACTCTTCGCAGGCTTTGCGTGTGCCCGAGCCTTGCTCGCGGACCAGCAGGGTATGAGGCTCCAGGTCCTGCAGGCGCAGCTGCTCCAGCTTGCAGAGCGGGTGCTCGGGCGGGGCCACGGCAATGATCGGGTTATTCAGAAACGGCAAAAATTCCAGACCCATGTCCTGCGGCACCATGGACATGATGATCAGGTCGTCGCGGTTGTCGGACAGGCGGCGGATGGCCTGGGCGCGGTTGACCACCGTCAAGGTCAGGTTGACCTCCGGGTGACGTTGCTTGAAGGCGGCGAACAGGTGTGGCACGAAGTACTTGGCACTGGACTCGATCGCCAGCTTCAGCTGCCCTTGCAGTGAGCCCTGCATGTCCGACAGTTGCATGTCCAGGCTCTCCAGGCGCCCGAAGATGTCGCGGCTGGCGCGCTGCAGGGCCTCGGCCGCTTCCGTCAGATAAAGCTTTTTACCGATGTACTCGAACAGCGGCTGGCCGATCAGCTCTTCAAGCTGGCGGATCTGCAGGCTGACGGCGGGTTGTGTCAGCGCCATTTCCTCCGCCGCGCGGCTGTATGAGCGCAAATCGCACACCTCGTTGAAGATCTGCAATTGACGCAATGTCATACGCATCAAGGACTTACGCATTTTTTTCAGCTCATTGGCAACACCCTGTTACCGAACTATAAGCTTTTGCTAATACAGCCCCTAACAAATATTGATTTTTGTTTATCGACCTACAGCGCTAGGGTGAATACGCGACTGGCCAGCAATGCTTGGTCACGCGCCGACCGGTAGAACCGGCTCGACTGTTCCTACGGCTTTGGGAAGACTCCAGTGATAAAAAAAATCCTGATCGCCAACCGAGGTGAAATTGCAGTTCGGATCGTGCGTGCCTGCGCCGAGATGGGCATTCGCTCGGTAGCGATCTATTCCGACGCCGACCGGCACGCCCTGCACGTCAAGCGCGCCGACGAAGCTCATAGCATTGGTGAAGAACCGCTGGCCGGTTACCTGAACCCGCGCAAGCTGGTGAACCTGGCTGTGGAAACCGGCTGTGATGCCCTGCACCCTGGCTATGGTTTCCTGTCGGAAAACGCTGAACTGGCAGAGATTTGCGCCGAGCGCGGGATCAAGTTCATCGGCCCGGCCGCCGACGTCATTCGTCGCATGGGCGACAAGACCGAAGCACGCCGCACCATGATCGCCGCCGGTGTGCCGGTTACACCAGGTACCGAAGGCAACGTTGCCGACATCCACGAAGCCCTCAGCGAAGGCGAGCGCATCGGTTATCCGGTGATGCTGAAAGCTACCTCCGGGGGTGGCGGCCGCGGTATTCGTCGTTGCAACAGCCGCGAAGAACTGGAACAGAACTTCCCGCGGGTGATATCCGAAGCCACCAAGGCCTTTGGCTCGGCCGAAGTGTTCCTGGAAAAGTGCATCGTCAACCCCAAACACATCGAGGCGCAGATCCTCGGTGACAGCTTCGGCAATGTGGTGCACCTGTTCGAGCGCGACTGCTCGATCCAGCGCCGTAACCAGAAGCTCGTCGAAATCGCTCCGAGCCCACAGCTTACCCCCGAGCAGCGCGCCTACATCGGCGACCTGGCGGTGCGTGCGGCCAAGGCGGTCAACTACGAGAACGCCGGTACCGTGGAGTTCCTGCTCGCCGATGGCGAGGTGTACTTCATGGAAATGAACACCCGGGTGCAGGTGGAGCACACCATCACCGAGGAAATCACCGGTATCGACATCGTCCGCGAGCAGATCCGCATTGCCTCGGGCCTGCCGCTGTCGGTGAAGCAGGAAGACATCCAGCACCGCGGCTATGCGCTGCAGTTCCGCATCAACGCCGAAGACCCGAAAAACAACTTCCTGCCCAGCTTCGGCAAGATCACCCGTTACTACGCCCCCGGCGGCCCGGGCGTGCGCACCGATACGGCGATCTACACCGGCTACACCATTCCGCCGTTCTACGACTCCATGTGCCTGAAGCTGGTGGTGTGGGCGCTGACCTGGGAAGAAGCCATGGACCGCGGCCTGCGGGCCCTGGACGACATGCGCGTGCAAGGGGTGAAGACCACCGCCGCGTACTACCAGGAAATCCTGCGCAATCCGGAATTCCGTAGCGGCCAGTTCAACACCAGCTTCGTTGAAAGCCACCCTGAACTGACCAACTACTCGATCAAGCGCAAACCCGAAGAGCTGGCCCTGGCCATCGCCGCCGCCATCGCCGCCCACGCAGGCCTGTGAGGAACCCCATAATGTCCAAGAAAATTCACGTAACCGACACGATCCTGCGCGACGCCCACCAGTCCCTGCTGGCTACCCGCATGCGTACCGAAGACATGCTCCCGATCTGCGAAAAGCTCGACAAGGTCGGCTACTGGTCGCTGGAAGTCTGGGGCGGCGCCACCTTCGATGCCTGCGTGCGCTTCCTCAAGGAAGACCCATGGGAGCGCCTGCGCAAACTGCGTGCGGCGCTGCCCAACACCCGCCTGCAAATGCTGCTGCGCGGCCAGAACCTGCTGGGCTACCGCCACTACAGCGACGACGTGGTCAAAGCCTTCGTTGCCAAGGCTGCGGTCAACGGCATCGATGTGTTCCGTATCTTCGACGCCATGAACGACGTGCGTAACCTGCGGGTAGCCATCGAGGCCGTCAAGGCTGCCGGCAAGCACGCCCAGGGCACCATCGCCTACACCACCAGCCCCGTGCACACAATCGACGCCTTCGTGAACCAGGCCAAGCAGATGGAAGCCATGGGTTGCGATTCGGTCGCGATCAAGGACATGGCCGGCCTGCTGACACCATTTGCCACTGGTGAACTGGTCAAGGCGCTGAAAGCCGAGCAATCGTTGCCGGTGTTCATCCACTCCCACGACACCGCCGGCCTGGCTGCCATGTGCCAGCTGAAAGCGGTGGAAAACGGTGCCGACCACATCGACACCGCTATCTCCAGCTTCGCCTGGGGCACCAGCCACCCGGGTACCGAGTCGATGGTTGCCGCGCTCAAGGGCAGCGAGTTCGACACCGGCCTGGACCTGGAGCTGCTGCAGGAAATCGGCTTGTACTTCTATGCCGTGCGCAAGAAGTACCACCAGTTCGAAAGCGAATTCACCACTGTCGACACCCGTGTGCAGGTCAACCAGGTGCCGGGCGGGATGATTTCCAACCTGGCCAACCAGCTCAAGGAGCAGGGCGCCCTCAACCGCATGAACGAAGTGCTGGCTGAGATCCCGCGCGTTCGCGAAGACCTCGGCTTCCCGCCGCTGGTTACACCCACTTCGCAGATCGTCGGTACCCAGGCGTTCTTCAACGTGCTGGCGGGCGAGCGCTACAAGACCATCACCAACGAGGTGAAGCTGTACCTGCAAGGCGGTTACGGCAAGGCTCCTGGCGTGGTCAGTGAACAGCTGCGTCGTCAGGCGATCGGCAGCGAAGAAGTGATCGATGTGCGCCCGGCCGACCTGCTGAAGCCGGAAATGACCAAGTTGCGCGGCGATATCGGCGCCTTGGCCCGTTGTGAAGAGGATGTGCTGACCTACGCCATGTTCCCTGACATTGGCCGCAAGTTCCTCGAAGAACGCGAAGCCGGCACCCTCACCCCGGAAGCCCTGCTGCCGATTCCGGAAGCTGGCGCGGTGGCTGCCCCGGGCGGTGAAGGCGTGCCGACCGAATTCGTCATCGACGTGCACGGCGAAACCTATCGCGTCGACATCACCGGTGTGGGCGTGAAGGCCGAAGGCAAGCGTCACTTCTACCTGTCGATCGACGGCATGCCGGAGGAAGTGGTGTTCGAGCCACTCAACGAATTCGTCGGCGGCGGCGGCAGCAAGCGCAAGCAGGCCAGCGCCCCGGGCCATGTGACCACCAACATGCCAGGCAACATCGTCGATGTCCTGGTCAAGGAAGGCGACTCGGTCAAGGCCGGCCAGGCCGTGCTGATTACCGAAGCCATGAAGATGGAGACCGAAGTGCAGGCAGCCATTGCCGGCAAGGTTGTGGCCATCCACGTGGCCAAGGGCGACCGTGTGACGCCGGGTGAGATCCTGATCGAGATCGAGGGCTGACAGAAGCCTTCATCTACAAGCGGTTTACCTCTGGGGAGCGAATGCTCCCCTTTTTTTTCGTGCTGATGCATTTTATTGCAGATTTGATACTGATGGTTGGTTTACATCTGCATTAAAATGCAGAAATTTTCCCGGATGCAGTGATGAATCACCCGGCGATTGCGCTGGGCAAGCTTGAGCGCCGAATGGCGGAGTGGGGGTTGGCATGACGGTTTCCATCGACGCCCGCGGGCTGCTGATCGATGGCGTGCGCGAAGGTATCGCCGAGGGGAGCCTTGAGTTGGGGGCAGCCGTGCGACGGCTACGCGTGGAGGTGGCGAAAATGCAGCAGACTCAGTTCGCGCGGATGTGCAAGGTTTCAGTGCGTACGCTGATTCAGATCGAGCAGGGGGATGGTAACCCCACGCTCAAGTCATTGAACGCTGTATTCAAGCCATTCGGTTTACAGATGGGCGTGGTCAGGCGCGCCACCAAGGTCAGGTAATATCTTCATACCGATCACAGGCCTGCTGGCCCGTGATCCGTGGTCAATATCAGCCTATCCGGCATGCCTCAAGGGTGTGTACCTGACCTTCAGGCCGCTGGTTGGCATCGCTCAACCACCGCTCGAACCCTGCCGCCACCTGCGGCCACTCATCATCGGTAATCGAATACCACGCCGTATCGCGGTTATGGTCCTTGACCACCAGGTGCTTGCGGAACACGCCCTCGAACTCGAAGCCAAACCGCTCCGCCGCCCGCTTGGAGCGGGCGTTGGCGTTGTTGCACTTCCATTCCAGCCGGCGGTTACCCAGTTCGAAACCCAGCTTGCCCAGCAGGTACACCGCCTCGGTGCCCTTGGGCGTACGTTGCATGGCGGCGCCGAAGGCGATGTGGCCGATTTCGATGCGGCCATGGTCGGGCACAATCGACATCAGGCTGAGAATGCCCTGGGCCTGGCCGGTGGCGCGGTCGATGACGGTATAGAACAGCGGGTCGAGGCCGGCGGCATTGCCTTCCAGCCAGCGGTCGAAGGCGCCACGCTCGGCGAATGGGCCATAGGGCAGGTAGTCCCACAGCACAGGGTCGGATGCCGGCCCCTGCAGCGCCTCCCAGAGGTCGTCGCCATGGCGCACAGGGTCGAGCTTTTCCAGGCGAATGAAGCGGCCCTCGATGGGCTCGGCTCGAGGTACGGCAGCGGGTTTCCAGTGCAATGCGTCAGTCATGTTCGGCTTACAACCCTTTGCGGAATTGGATGAAGCCCGATCGCTCGGCAACCTGCTGATACAGGCTGATGGCGGTGGCGTTGGTCTCGTGGGTCAGCCAGTGCACCTTGATGCAACTGTCGGCCTTGGCAGTGGCGTAGACGTGCTCGATCAGCTGGCGGCCGATACCCAGGCCGCGCTGCGTCTCGTCCACGTACAGGTCCTGCAGGTAGCAGGAATTCTCGATGCTCCAGTTGGAACGATGGTAGATGAAGTTGACCATCCCCACCGCCTTGCCATCCACCCAGGCCAGGGTCGAATGGGTTGGTTCGTTCGGGTCGAGCAGGCGTTGCCAGGTGCTCAGGCTGACCTCATCGGCCAGCTCGGTTGCATAGAAATGCAGGTAGGCCTGCCACAAGCCGAGCCAGGCAGCATGGTCTTGGGCGGTAACGGGGCGCAGGGTAACGCTGGGCATGGGGCTATTCCTTCAGAGCTGGCGCATGTGCGCCGCGAGTTGGTTGTCCAGTGGATCGGGGCTGGCGCCGAGGCCTTCGCGTACACCGGCGATGTCTTGCCCGGCGCGGTTCTGGCTGAGCTTGCGTGCACCTTGCAGGCGGGTGATGGGCAGGCGGATGCCGACGATGGCGCGAAGCATGCCGTCAATATAATCAGCAGGGGCGTCGGTGACGCTCCACGGGGCGCTGCGGCCTTGTTCGTGGCGATCGGTCAGGCGGCTGACGATAGCCAGCAGCGGCGCGGCATCATGGATCACTTCGGCCGGGCCATAGGCGTGCACGGCCAGGTAGTTCCAGGTTGGCACCACCTTGGGGTTCTCGGCCTTGCTCGGATAGTAGCCGGGGCTGACGTAGGCATCGGCACCGGGGAACACCAGCAGGGCTTCGCCACCCTGCGCCAGGTCCTGCCACTGGCGGTTGGCCCGCGCCAGGTGGGCATAGACGGTGCCGTATTCGCCTTCGGCGGTGTCGACCAGCACCGGCAGGTGGGTGGCCAGCAGGCCCTGTTCGCCTTGGCTGACCAGAACCGCCAGGCGGGTGTCCAGCATGTGCTGGTGCAGGCGACCGAGGTCGTGTTCCTGGTGCGGCTTGCTGTTGTACATGTGTCGAGTCCCTTGTCGAATGGCTCTATCCTAGGCAGGCTATTGGTTCTGGGTAAGAGCCATTACTGCCTGTTTTGATAGGTCCAATGCCATGAGCGAGCGCCCCCTCATACTGCCTTTCGACCCTGCCGGGATTGACTTGGATCGCCGCCGCGGGCTAAGCCAGCAGTTGTACCAGGCGCTGCGTGCGCGGGTACTGGACGGGCGGCTGAGCAGCGGCACGCGGCTGCCGGCCAGCCGGGACCTGGCCGCGATGCTGGCGCTGTCACGCAACAGCGTGGTGCGTGCCTATGACCAGCTGTATGCCGAGGGGTACATTGAAAGCCGGGTAGGTGACGGCACTTACGTCAGTCGCCTGCCGAAACTATCCACACAACTATCCACAGGGTTATCCCTGGGTTTATCCACAGGGTTATCCACATTTAACCCGAAAAATACTGAGTATTTATCCAGCAATAGACGCATCAGCGAGCCGTTGCAGCGTCTGAAAAATCATCATTTACCTCCGCCGAAAAGCGCTGCCCCGCGTGCTTTTCGCGTCGGCATCCCCGCGTTCGACCTGTTCCCGTTCGATGTCTGGGCCAAGCTGCAGGCGGGTTTCTGGCGTAATCCGTCACCAGCGCAGCTGGGCTACGGTGACCCGGCAGGTGAGCCTGCGTTGCGCGAGCTGATCGCGGCTTACCTGCGCCGTTCGCGGGGGCTGAGCTGCACGGCTGAGCAAATTGTGATCACCAGTGGCGCGCAGCAGGCCATCAGCCTTTGTGCACAGCTGCTGCTGCAGCCTGGCGACGGGGTGGCTGTGGAAAACCCAGGCTACCGCGCGGCCGGACACGCCTTTGCGCTGGTCGGTGGCAAGTTGCATGGCGTGGCGGTGGACGAAGACGGCATGGACTGTCGCCAGCTCGCGCAGCTTGAAGATTGCCGGCTGGCCTATGTCACGCCGGCCCACCAGTATCCGACCGGGGTCACCATGAGTCTGGCGCGCCGTCTTCAGCTGCTGGCATGGGCCGAGCAAAGCGATGGTTGGATTATCGAAGACGACTACGATGGCGAGTACCGTTACAGCGGCGCTCCCTTGGCCCCGCTGGCGGCTCTCGACCGACATGGGCGTGTTTTATATGTTGGCACCTTCGGCAAGATCGCCTTCCCGGCGTTGCGACTGGGCTATCTGGTGTTGCCGCCGCGCCTGGTGCAGGCATTCAGCCAGGGCAAAGCGCTGGCGGTGCGGCATTCGGAGGTCAGCAGCCAGTGCGTAATGGCCGAGTTCATGGCCAGGGGGCACTTCCAGCGGCATATCCGCCGTATGCGCAAGGCGGCGTTGAGCCGGCGCAATGTGCTCAAGGCGGGTTGGCCTGAGGATATTCCGGGGTTGGGCGGCATGCCGGAAGTGGCGGCCGGGCTACATGTAAAGGTTGATGTGGATAACTTTGCGCGGGAGCAGGAGTTGGTGGCCCAGGCGGAAGCGATAGGGGTGGAGGTGACGCCGCTGAGCAATTTCTGGTTGGCGAACAGCGATGTGCCTGTGGATAAGCGCGCGGGGCTGGTGCTCGGGTTTGCCGCGGTACCGGAGGGGGAAATTGCCGAGGCCATGATGAAATTGCGCAAGGCTTGGCGGCCTCTTCGCGGGTGAACCCGCTCCCACAGGTACTGCGCCGGCCTCAGACGCGACGCAGATCCTGTGGGAGCGTGTTCACCGGCGAAGATCCAACTCAGGTCCCGGATTTGATCCGCGTCCAAGCCCGAGTCCTGGCCCGCTCTGCATCCCGCGCCAAAGGCTTGAGGGTATAAAGCTTGGCCATCGCCTCTGCCGTCGGATACAGGTTGGGGTTGTTGCGAATCGCCGGGTTCACCTTGTCGGTCGCATCCTTGTTGGGGTTCGGATACCCGACAAAGTCGCTGATCGGCGCAATCACCTCGGGCCGCAGCAGGTAATTGATGAATTCATGGGCATCTTCCGGGTTGGCCGCGTTCTTCGGAATCGCCAGCATGTCGAACCAGATCGGTGCACCTTCCTTTGGCAGGCGCATATCGACTACCACGCCATTCTTGGCTTCGCGGGCACGGTTGGCGGCCTGGGAGAAGCTGCCGCTGTAGCCCACCGCTACACAAATATCGCCATTGGCGATGTCTGCCATGTACTTGGAAGAGTGGAAGTAGGTGATATGCGGGCGAATCTTCAGCATCAACGCCTCGGCTTGCTTGTAGTCTGCCGGTTTGTCGCTGTTGGGCGGCAAGCCCAGGTACTGCAACGCCAGTGGCAGAATCTCCGAGGGTGAGTCGAGCAGTGCCACACCGCATTGCTTGAGCTTGGCGATGTTCTCTTCCTTGAAGATCAGGTCCCAGCTGTCCACCGGGGCGTTGTCGCCGAGCGCAGCCTTGACCTTGGCCGGGTTGAAGCCGATCAGCACGGTGCCATACATGTAGGGCACCGCAAATTTGTTGCCGGGGTCGTTGGCCTCGATCAGCTTCATCAGTGCCGGGTCCAGGTGTTGCCAGTTGGGCAGCTTGCTGCGGTCCAGCGGCTGGAACACCCCGGCTTCGATCTGCTTGGCCAGGAACACGTTGGACGGCACCACCACGTCATAACCGGAGTTGCCGGTCAGCAGCTTGGCTTCCAGCGCTTCGTTGGTGTCGAAGATGTCGTACACCAGCTTGACGCCGCTGTCCTTCTTGAAGTCGGTCAAGGTCTGCGGGGTGATGTAATCGAACCAGTTATATACACGCAGGGTGCGCTGCTCGGCCTGAGCGTGCAGGGCACCGGTGAACAGGGTGGCAGCGATGAACGGGGTGAGCAGACGCTTGAGTCGGACCATTACCGGGCTCCTGGCTGGGCGCGCTGGAAACCGTCCAGCACATTGACCGCGTTGATACCGATTTCTTCCACAGCGTAGCCGCCTTCCATCACGAACAGGGTCGGCTTGCCGAGCTCGGCGATGCGCTTGCCCATTTCCAGGTAGTCCGGGCTGTCCAGCTTGAATTGCGAGATCGGGTCGTCCTTGAAGGTGTCCACGCCCAGCGAGATCACCAGCACGTCGGCGTCATAGCTGGCGATGCGTTGGCAGGCTTGCTCCAGCGCAGCGCTCCAGGCCGCCCAGTCGCTGCCAGCGGGCAAGGGGTAGTTGATGTTGAAACCTTCGCCGGCGCCTTCGCCTGTCTCGTCGGCGTAGCCCAGGAAAAACGGGAACTCGGCCTGCGGGTCGCCATGGATCGAGGCGAAAAACACGTCGTTGCGCTGGTAGAAGATGTCCTGGGTGCCGTTGCCGTGGTGATAGTCGACGTCGAGGATGGCGACCTTGTTCCGGCCCTGGTCGAGGAAGGCCTGGGCGGCGATGGCGGCGTTGTTCAGGTAGCAGTAGCCGCCCATGACTTCGCCAGCGGCGTGGTGCCCTGGCGGGCGGCACAGGGCGAAGGCCGAATGCGCGCCTTGCTCGATGGCCGCCTGGGCAGTGAGGGCTACCTGAGCAGCGCTGTAGGCGGCCCGCCAGGTACCGGCGGTGATCGGCGCGCCGGCATCGAAGCTGTAATAGCCCAGTTCACCGTGCAGGCCGGTAGGTTTTACCTGGCGCAGGGTGCGTGCTGGCCAGGTGAACGGCAACAGGTCGCCCTCGTGGCCGAGTGCGGCCCAGCGTGCCCAGGCGCCTTCGAAGAAGTCCAGATAATCTGCGCTGTGGACCCGCAACAAGGGCGAGCGGCCAAAGTCGGTGGGGCCCTGGATATCACCAAGGTTGCGCTGTTTCACCTGCTCCAGCACATGGTCGGCGCGCGAAGGCATTTCGAAGCAGGGCATCAGCTTGCCGTCGATCAGCTCGCAGCGGCCGTGGTGCAGGCGATGGTCATCGGAATAGATCGTCAGCATTGTTGTTCTCCGGTGGGTACTGGCGTGGGCCCATTGTCATGTGCCGGTCAGTTATGGAGAACGACGCAAACGGCCAAAAGGGGATCGATGTGGCCAAGCGCTGTGGCCGGATTGTTGTTGACCTGTACTGGCCTCTTCGCGGGTGAACCCGCTCCCACACGGTTTGGTGCCGCACCCAAGGCTGGTGCAATACCTGTGGGAGCGGGTTCACCCGCGAAGGGGCGGGACAGGTCAACCGCGGAAGTGGCTGGGTGCCACACCACTCCAGCGCTGGAAGGCATGCCGGAAACTGGCCGTCTCGCTGAACCCCAAAGTCTCGGCAATCCGGTAGATCGGCATCTGCTCATCGGCCAGCAACTGCTTGGCCCGCTCGAACCTCAGTTCATCCAGCAGCTGTTGATAACTGCTGCCCAATGCCTGCAAATGCCGCCGCAGCGTGCGGGAAGAACAATTCATCTGCCGCGCCAACCCTTCCAGCCCAGGTGCGGCGTCCAGTTGCTGCGCCAGCAATTGACGAATACGCCCCAGCCAGGCCTGGCGGCCGGTGAACTCAAGGTTCAGCCGCCGGCAACGTTCGCTCATGGCCTTGTGGGTAATCGGGTCGGCCAGTGGCAGCGGCATGTCCAGCCAGCGCCGCTCGAAGGCGAAGGCATTGTCCTCTGCGTCGAAACCGATCGCGCACTGGAATGCACCGTCATAAAGCGCGTGGTAGCCGGGCCGCGCGTGTTCGAAACGCGCACCCAGCAGCGGCAGCGGGCAGCCAAGCAGGTCGTCGCAGATGATTTTCAGCGACACCAGGCAGAATTCGGCGTTGAAAGCGCCAAGCGCTGCGCTGTCGTGGTAATCGCTGGCGCTGAACCAGACGCGCTGGCCATCGTCGAGCAAGCGCAGCTTGAAAACTGTTCCCAGCAGTGCCGGATACTGCAGCGCCAGGCGCAGGGCGTCACCCAAAGTGGCACTGGAGAGCAGGGCGTAACCGAGCATGCCATAGCACGACACATGCATGCGCCGACCCAGCTCCAGGCCGATGTCCTCGCGCCGGGCCACGGCGTTGGCGCACACCTGCAGCTCTTGCTGGGTGGTGATGCGCGCATCGGCGTGGCCAAGGTCTGCCGGGCCTATGCCGCTGCCGGCCAGCAGCGCCGAAGCTTCGCAACCGTCTGCCTGGAAGACGTTGAGGATCAGCGAAACTGCGTTGAGTGTGGTCAGGTGGCTGTGCAGCATGCTGGGTAATCCCGTTGGACTGGGATGCATTATGGAGCAAGTTGTGTGCCGATACCCGGGGCTGGCAAGCGGCCACAAATTCATCAGGCAAAAAAAGGCCCGAGGCATAGGCTCGGGCCTTGAAAGGTTGAGAGGTGTCTAGTCCCTTAACCTGGTGAGACTGTTTGCAGCAGCCTGGTTACGCCTTCAGCGGAACCAGACGTGGAGCGATCATGTTTTCCGGACGCAGGATGTCGTTGAGCATCGCTTCGTCCAGCAGCTGTTCCTCGCGCACCAGTTCCAGCACGCCGCGGCCGGTTTCCAGGGCGACACGGGCGATACGGGTGGCGTTTTCGTAGCCGATGTACGGGTTCAGGGCGGTGACCAGGCCGATCGAGTGCTCGACCAGTTCACGGCAGCGCTGTTCGTTGGCAGTGATGCCGACGATGCAGTGCTCGC
>Ga0302347_1001917_pt1 | contig 22904 bp, 22 predicted proteins | sample PhyWR1_FD_202178 | JGI IMG/M metagenome (GOLD analysis project Ga0302347, IMG submission 202178) | Leaf surface microbial communities from wheat plants in UC Gill Tract Community Farm, Albany, California, United States - DLSL W.R1 (v2)... | ecosystem: Host-associated > Plants > Phyllosphere >...
TTACGCTAAAACGTGATGGTAAGGTTGAAAGTGCCACTATTGAGAAAGGTGACGCGGACTCTTGCAAAATATTGCTCACGGCTATCCATCAGGCCAGCATTCCTGAAGCCCCGGATGAGCAAGCATGGCAAAAGTATCGTAAGATCTCTGTCGACCTTATCCCCTATAAATAAAATGATATTGATAAAATGATCTCACTGAGATAAATAATAAGGGGTAAAGGAATGATTCGAAGGATATCGCCATGGCAACATTCACGATTCTTGCAATACCCTTTTTTATCCTCGCTATCTTAATGTTAACCCTTGCTGCTGCACAGAAAAAATCCACTTATCTGATCCCAGGTGGCGTATTTATGACGTCAAGTGTTGTCAATGCTGTCCTGGGGCTGACCTACCAGGCATAGGAGGGAAATATTTTTCTGCAACTGAACAGGCTAATTACATCAAACCGTCATATTTGTGATGAATTGTATGATCTGTTTTCTATTACTCTGATTGATATACGTCCTGAAGCTATCGCCGATTAATAATCTCCGGAAGGTGACGTTATGAAACTGATTAATCGTAGTAAACACTCATCAGCAGGAAGTCGGGCATGCGATGCAGCCCTGGCCACTCACCATGCAAAATTCGGGAACTATGGCAGACAAAAGTCGCGCACTAATTACACAGTATCGGTAGACGGTATGAAAATAACCGTTGAAGTTATCAATCGCTCATCCAGTTACGTTGCCACTGCAATGAATGGATTCCGCAAACTCCAGAATCTACCCGCCCATACCAGCTAGTATTAAAAATAGCTCAGACAATAAGGCCCGGGTAACCATTGAAACCCGGGCTTCTAAAAATAACACGCGACTAAAATCCCCCGATCCTAACCGTATAAGTATTTACGTCATTCAGCGCCACTAAAAACAGTAAAAAACTTAATATCGCAGTCATTATCGAGAAAAATACTTACCTCTGATGCGGTACTCTTTTAGCACTCGTTACTCTCGCGTAAACATCATGTCTGAACACCAGAATCTCTCATTTATTGCTGCTTTTTCCGGAATGTTTTTCGTACAAACCGGCGCGGCTTTTGCTAAAACACTTTTTCCGGTTGTCGGCAGTGAAGGCGTCGCGGCTTTGCGTATCGGTTTAGCGGCTATTATTTTATTGTTTATTTTTCGACCATGGACCTTATTACGAACCTCTATATCCTGGCCTTCGCTCGTTCTGTATGGCGTTATTCTGGCGCTAATGAATCTGCTGATTTACCGGGCATTCGCTTATATTCCCGTGAGCATTGCTATTTCAATCGAGGTCATGGGGCCACTGATTGCTGCCCTGTTAACTTCGCGACAAAAATCTGACTTGCTTTGGATAGGTCTTTCAGCACTAGGAATGGTGTTACTTGCAGCGGGAGATATCGACGGAAATATCAATCTTCCTGGTGTGGGATACTCTCTTGCTGCCGCATTTTTTTGGGGACTTTACGTCATCGTGGGTAAAGGGATATCGCTGGGAGGAGGAAAATCGGTCGCTGTGGGAATGGTCATTGCCGCAATGATTGCCGTTCCTCTCGGGCTGGCTCAGGCAGGCACGGCGCTCTTTTCCCCAGCCATTCTGTTAACGGGCCTGATTGTCGCGATTTTATCCAGTATGCTGCCTTTTTTGCTGGATATGTACGCTATGCGATGGCTTCCACCTCGCGTATTTGGCGTATTGCTCAGCGGCTCCCCAGCCGTCAGTGCTATTGCGGGATGGTTTGTGCTGCATGAAAAACTGAGCCTGATGCAGTGTGGTGGCGTGATGAGTGTCATGGCTGCCTGTGCTGGCTGCGCGCTGTTCTCAAGGCCCAGAAAAGGTGCCTGATTTGCTTTTATTCATCATCAAACCCAAAAAGAGGAATATTCAAGCCTGATTTCACCTGATCCAGCACGATTAATGTCCGGTAAGTCAGAATATCCTGATTATCAGCAAAGTGCTGTCTTATCAGTTGTTCAAAATGCTGTAAGTCTCGAGAGATCATAATAATGATAAATGACACGCCGCCATTAACGAAATAACACTGCTGGATCTCATCAACGTTACGGAAATAACGTTTTGCCCTATCCATCACAATACTACGGTCTTCGACCAGACGAGACTCAATAATAGCCGTGACGGGGTTACCGACTAATGTTGGCTCCAGCACCGCAATATTCGCCCTGATAACGCCCTTTTCTTCCAGTTTGCTAATACGGCGCTGAACCGAAGGCGTGGATAATCCGACCTTTTCGGCAATGGTCGCATGCGGCAGCCGATTATTGTTCTGAAGGATATCCAGAATTGAGAGGTCAAAGCTATCAAGCTCTCTGGCTTTAATTTTTCGATTCATTATTTATAACGTCATTCCGGGTTGGGGTCGGGAAAAGCGGAGTAAGAGTAATCTTATTTAACAAGTCTGTCACGAAAGAAACACTATTAAACGTGCAAGTGAGGAGAGTGAATATCTGGGATGAGGATCCCTACTTGCAGGGATCCTCACACTACTTTTTACGCTATCGTCTTAGCGGTATTACTATTACTGTCACCAGCAGGTTGCGAGATCTCTAATACAACCGGAATGTTTTTATAGGCAGGTATGCCGCTTTGTGGGTCAAAATTATTCAGTGCAATCAAATTATTTGATTCAGGAAAATAGGTTGCCACACAACGTGAAGCCATATCATGAATAACAATCTGAAGATTATCGACACGGCGATGTGTTTTATTTTGCTGTTTATCCAGCGCAATCACGTTAACTCGGTCACCTGCCACCAGCCGCTGTTTTGTTGCCTCATCCTGGCTGATAAACAACACATCACGCTGACCAAAAATACCCCGATAACGGTCATTTAAGCCATAGATGGTCGTGTTGTATTGATCATGACTTCGCACCGTCGCCAGCACCAGTTCACTGGCATTTGCCGATTCAGGATCTTCAAGCAACCCTTCGGTGGTGAAAAAGTTTGCCCGGCCTGATGCAGTGGCCCATTTGCGCTCAGATGCCGAGTTGGTCAAATGAAAACCACCGGGCTGGAGGATCCTTTCGTTATAATTATCAAATCCGCTTAATACCGCCTCCATCGCATCGCGTATCTGGTTGTAATCATCCACCATTCCTTGCCAGTCCACTTTGGTATTTGGCAATGTCGCTTGTGCCAGGCCAGCAACTATCGCGCACTCAGACTTCAGGTAAGGACTGGCAGGCTTTAGCATGCCTCGGGAAGCATGTACCATCGACATAGAGTCTTCGACAGTTATCGCCTGTTCGCCACTTTTCTGCAGGTCACGTTCAGTACGGCCTAAGACAGGGAACAGGAATGTGTTACGTGCGGTTAGCAGATGAGAGCGGTTTAATTTGGTACCCAGATGCACAGCCAGATCGAGTTTTTTCATCCCGCTGAAACAAGCATCCTGATCCGGCATGGCTACCGCCAGGTTGCCACCCATGCAAATGAGAGCTTTTGAACGCCCTTCCGATATGGCCTGCATACTCGCCACGGCAGCATGACCAAATTTCTCTGGCGGAGTAAAACCAAAGCGCGCTTCAAGTTTTTGTAAAAAGGACTTGCTCGGTTTTTCGGTGATCCCTACGGTACGATCCCCCTGAACATTGGAATGGCCTCGCAGGGGACAAATTCCGGCACCTTCACGACCAATATTGCCTTTAAGCAGCAATAAATTGACCAGTTGCTGAATATTTTGCGTACCGTGCTGATGCTGGGTAATCCCCATGCCATAGCAAATAATCGTATTCTTCGCTTCCGCGTAAACAGCAGCAATTTGCTCAATATCTTGCTGAGTGATACCGCTGTGTTTAACGATATCTTTCCATGACGTGTTTTGTACATCCTGTTTAAGCGCTTCAAAACCCGCGGTATGCTCTTGAATAAACGCATAGTCTAATAATGCGGGTTTACCTTCCTGGCGCGCAAGATCATCCCATCCAATCAGTATTTTCATCACCCCTTTCATTAAAGCGGTGTCACCACCAATACGGACTTTATAGTAGTAGGTCGCTAATTCTGTCGACTCTAAAGTCAGCATCTCAATCGGGTCTTGCGGGGCGGTAAAACGCTCCAATCCTCTTTCTTTAAGGGGATTTATGGCAATGATCTTTCCGCCACGTTTAGAAACCTCACGCAGTGAGGTTAGCATTCGGGGATGGTTGGTTCCCGGATTGTGGCCTATACAGATAACCAGGTCAGCCTTATCAAAATCCTCTAACAGCACGGTGCCTTTACCTATTCCTATTGCAGCGGCAAGGCCAACGCTTGTCGGTTCATGACACATATTTGAGCAATCGGGGAAATTATTTGTGCCATATTCACGAGCGAAAAGCTGATAGAGAAAAGCCGCTTCGTTCGAGGTTCTTCCTGAGGTATAGAATTCCACCACATCAGGATCGTCATAACTTGCCAGTCGCTGGCCGATTTGTTTAAACGCCTCATCCCAGCTGATTTCTTCATAGTGGTCAGTCTGTTGATTGTACTTTAATGGATGTGTTAAACGGCCTTGGTTTTCAAGATCATAATCAGTCCAGGACAACAGCTCGGTAACCGTATGTTCAGCCAAAAACTGAGGAGTGGTTCTCTTCTTGGTACTTTCCCATGCCATAGCCTTCGCGCCATTCTCACACATGTCGAATGATGCGCTGTGTTTAGGATCGGGCCATGCGCAGCCAGGACAGTCAAATCCCTGAGGTTTATTCATTTCGAACATGGCAATCAGGTCATGTCCCTCATTCATTTGCCCGCGAATGGCTTCAGCAACTGCCTTAAGCGCTCCCCAGCCTCCAGCAGGACCGGTATAGTTTTCTATTTTCTTATTCATTCTGCTTCCTTAATTTTATAATTAAGTGAGTCAACCGACGACTTGCAACACAAAAAACATCTCTACTTAATACTATATCCAAAACCATGAATTTTGCAGGGTAATATTTTTATTTTTGACAGAATGGATAAAAGAGATCAATTTAAGTACAGACAATATCACTCAGGTATAATGCTAACGGACGCAGTCGCAATCAATGGGGGAAATATGCTACAGGTACTTAAAGTCACTATCATTATCTCGATACTGGCAGGCTGTCGCTCCAGTGAACCACCAGAACCTACGGAAACCACACCCGCTTGCTATAAATATCAGTTAATGATGACTGCCCCCATGCCAGAAGAGGCGATGCAAAGGCTGGAAAGGGAATGTAAGGATTCTCATTAAGATTGAAAATATCTATTTTAATGCTCAATACCTGAAGATAATATAATAGCACTGAAATATATTAATAATGTGCGGTAAGGATAAGTGATGCAACAGACAGCTAATTCAATAGCCCGTATATTCCACATGCCATCAGAAGAAATTATTTACCTTCATTTTAAAATTAAAGACAAAGCTTTCGCTCTTTACGAGCAAGGATACAATCAAGATAACCTCGACTGCGCCATTTGGTTATCTGAAAAAGCAGTAGAGATATCCTCACTTGTCATGGCAGCAATGAAAAATAAGCACAAAGATAACTGTGATGAGTATCTACGGGTCATAGGAATGCCATATCCGGGTACAAAATTCTATTATCCGACCCACCCAACAGCAGAAAAACTCATTGCTATATTAGAGCGTCAGGGCAAAATTTTGCAGGCTGAATATATAGCAAATAAAGTGGCATCTGAGGGCTGGGGAAGCGGTACATATATTGAATTATCAGATATGTAACTGGAATCCCCGACACCTTTTAAGACTTATTTCAGTTTGACGCTACTCGCTGCAAAGCGCTTATTATCAGAACCGTAAACATTAAAAGTCAGCAGCTTACCGTCATCGGAGCTGATTATCTTTATGTCGCCTTTGCCGCCATCGATATTCTTCATGGAAAAGATGGTCGCTTCTTGCTCTGCTGATGTATCAGTATCAAAATCAGCTAAGTTAAATACTTTGCCATCAATAACCATATCGGCTTCACGGCCCTTATACAGAACCACCGTTGTATGATGCCATTTCCCCTGGTGAGTCAGGTCTGGGGTAAGAAATTCACAGTTAAGCGCGAACTCTCTCTTATTACATTCAGAAGTGATATCTTCCTTACCTTCAGAAATCATTTCAGCAATAGTGAGTAAGTTTTTCGAAGAGGTAGTAGTCGTCACTTGAGACTTATTGTCACACCCGGCAAGCAACGCCACACCAGCGACAATCAGCAGTATTTTTTTCACATCCCACCCTCACATGTAACAGTATGTTTCTATGTTACCAGAGAATTGTGACAAAAAAACATGAAAAATTTAGTTTAAGGGGCTTCGGGGTAATACGGAATATCTATGTAGGCCCCGAAAGATAATGGCGCTGTAAGCCGCGCCATTACTGGATTTCGATGGTGTCACCACAGGCAGGAAAGAGCAAGTCGGTTATTTGTGATCAACGATATACATCGTCCGGCTATAAGCAATATCCTCTGGATTATTAATGGGATAACCTTTTAACCACGGCTTAATCAGGCGCCCATTGGTATATTGATAGATTGGCGCGATTGGCGCTTGTTCCAGCAATATTTTTTCTGCCAGGTTATAGTCCTGATTACGCGCTTTAGCGGTTGTTTCTATTGCTGCCTGGTCCAGTATTTTGTCATAGGCGGGTGAGTTAAATCGTGAAATATTACCGCTATGCGTTGATCCCAGCAGGGTTAAGAAGGTTGAGGGCTCATTATAATCCCCTACCCAGGATGCCCGAATAACGTCAAAATTGCCGGTGTTACGGCTGTCGATATAGGTTTTCCACTCCTGATTCTGTAACTTGACGTCTACGCCCAGATTTTTCTTCCACATGGCGGCGATGGCGATGGCTATTTTCTGGTGATTCTCTGAGGTGTTGTACAGCAAAGTCAAATCAAGCGGCTTATCCGGGCCATAACCTGCTGCACGTAACAGCATTTTCGCCTGGGCATTTAGCTCTTCCTGGCTCATCTCTTCAAAGGGTGAAGGCTCCGGGATAAAGCCAGCAGTGACTTCCGGGGTAAAACGCCAGGCGGGTTTTTCACCCGTTCCGAGCACTTTATCGGCCATTAATCGCCTGTCTATCGTCATATTCAATGCCTGACGGACTCTGACATCTGCCGTCGGTCCCTTCTGAGTATTGAACGCATAGTAATAGGTGCCAAGCTGTGGCGGCGTATAAACTTCACCCGGAATATCTTGCTTCAGTTTTTGATACAAGGCTTTAGGGAATGACTCTGTGATATCTATGTCCCCTGCCAGATAGCGCTTTGTCGCAGCAGATTCCTGATTAATGGGAACAAAGGTGACTTTATTCAGCACCGTTTTATCGTTATCCCAGTAATTCGCATTGCGTACTGCGACTAATTTTTCATTAACGACGCGATCTTGTAACGTATAAGCCCCGTTACCCACCAGTTTTCCCGGTTTGGTCCACTCAGCGCCATACTGTTCAATCACATGACGGGGAACAGGATAAAGAGAAGCGTTGACGGTAAGGCTTGGGAAGTAAGGAACCGGTTTATCAAGCTGAATACGCAGGGTTTTATCGTCAACGGCTGTCACACCCAGTTTATCGACGGGCATTTTACCATCGATAATCTCCTGAGCGTTCAGAATACCCGCGAGTGCGGCAAACCAGGCAAAGGATGAGGTATTGGCGGGATCGACCAGTCGTTGCCAGCTGTAAACAAAATCCTGTGCGGTCAGTGGGCTACCATCAGACCAGCGGGCATTGTCGCGTAAGGTGAAAATCCACGTACGGTTATCATTGCTTTGCCAGCGTGAAGCGACTCCCGGCACAATCTCACCTTTCTCGGTTTGGTTGGTCAGGCCTTCAAACAAATCACGTATTACCTGAATTTCCGGTAAACCCACTATTTTGGCCGGATCAAGGCTGGCGGGTTCGTCTTTAATATGACGGACAACCTCCTGGCGTTCGGCGAGCACAGTTCCGGCAGGGACATCCGCCGCCCAGACGGGCTGAAGGAGCGCAGTCAGAGCTAATGCGCAACAACTAAACCGAAGAGTTCTTTTCATTATTTTTCTATCCGTATCAGAGTTATGCGCAAAAAATCAAGTGTGGGTTACTGTACCGTAATTGGTTAATTTAATTCCAGGGAAACTGTCACATCTCGGAAAATAGCCGTCGTTTAAAAAGGTATTTGCAGGTTGATTTTTGTATCCTGGACTTGCTCTCGGACCTTTTCTGGTAAAACATGGTAATGATATGAGACATCAGCAGGTTATTCATAAGGACGATTATGACCCTCACCCGACCACGCCATCAACGCGGCCATTTACCCGCAGGCTGTAAGCAGTACGGAAACTCAGTATTAGGTGCGCCATTACTCTACTTTCCGGCAACCGCCATCAGTAGTAACGCCGGGCTCATTATTGCTGGCACACACGGTGATGAGAATGCGGCAATGGTGGCACTCTCTTGCGCATTACGTACACTAAAACCGGGTACGCCTCACCATCACGTGGTGCTGGCTGTCAATCCTGATGGCTGTCAGCTCGGGCTACGTGCTAATGCTAATGGCGTTGATCTGAATCGTAACTTTGCCAGTACTAACTGGCAGGCAGGTGAAACGGTTTATCGCTGGAATAGTCAGGCCGCAGAGCGGGATGTCATTCTCTCTACCGGTCAGACACCCGCTTCTGAGCCGGAAACACAGGCTCTGTGCCAGCTGATCGATACCTTACAACCTGCATGGGTGGTTTCATTTCACGACCCCCTTGGTTGCATTGACGATCCTCAGCACTCTGAGCTGGGACAATGGCTGTCCGACCGTTTTCAGTTACCGCTGGTCTCTGATGTCGGCTATGCCACACCGGGTTCTTTTGGTAGCTGGTGTGCTGAGCGGAACCTGCCCTGTATTACCGCCGAGTTTCCGCCCATCTCGGCAGATGAAGCCAGCGAACGCTATCTCGATGCCATGATCGATCTGCTACGCTGGACAGCCTGCTAAAGCGAAAGCCGGCCGCAGGAAAAGGCCAGACCGGGCTGCACATCGTTCAGCAGCCAGGTTGGGCCATCAAGGTCAGCAAAACGCGCACTGACCGCCAGAGGCAGTACCGCATTGATCGCCCGAGAACTACAGAGCATGCAGCCGACCATAATCGCAAAACCCTGCTCACGAGCAGCGCTGGCAAGCAGTAAAGCTTCTGTCAGCCCGCCGGTTTTATCCAGTTTAATATTCACCATTTCATAACGACCGACCAGCGCGTTAAGGCTGGCGCGAGTATGACAGCTTTCATCAGCACAAATCGGTAATGGATGAACAAACTGATCCAGCGCCTCATCCCGCTGCGCGGGTAGCGGTTGCTCCAGCATTGCCACTTTTAATTCAGCCAGCCGCTGACAACGTTCCGCAAGTCCTTCAGGCTCCCATGACTCATTCGCATCCACTATCAGAGTGGCTTCAGGCACCGCGCTGCGAATTGCCGTCATCCGCTCATTGACCTGGTGGTTATCCAGTTTTATCTTCAGTAACGAAGCACCGTTTTCCCATAATCGGGCAGCAGCTGCAGCCATCTCTTCCGGGCTATCAATACTGACCGTCTGGGCCGTCTTCAGTTGTGACGGCAAACTGACTTCCACTAACGCGGCCAGGCTGGTTCCCGCTTTTGCCGCTTCCAGACTCCATAACGCGCTGTCCACCGCATTGCGCGCTGCTCCGGCAGGCAATAGCCTTTGAAGCTGTTCACGACTAATGCCTTGTTCCAGTGCTGGAATGACACCTTGAATTTGCTCCAGCACGCCCTGCTCACTTTCGCCGTAGCGGGGATAAGGCGTACACTCTCCCATACCAGACAGACCGTTTTCTGTGATTTCTACCACGACCACCCGAGCTTCACTTCTTACACCCCGGGCAATAACAAAAGGGGTATGCAGGGGAAAACCTTGCGGATAACATTTTATTGTTCTCATGCGCCCTCTTTGAGCGAAAAAATGGCTAATGGCTGAAGTTTTACCGATTACGCGAGTTTTTTATATTCATTCATTGAATCCTGGAATACACTGCCTCAGGTGTTAATTCAATGTAAAAGGAAAAGTTGACATGTCACAAACAGTTCATTTTCAAGGCAACCCGGTAAAAGTTTCTGGTCAGATCCCACAAACAGGAAGCAAAGCAGCTGCCTTTACCCTGGTCGCCAAAGATCTTTCCGACGTTTCCCTGAGCCAGTACGCTGGAAAACGTAAAGTCTTGAACATTTTCCCAAGCATTGATACCGGCGTTTGCGCGGCATCAGTACGTAAATTTAATCAGCTGGCTACCGAACTGGATAATACCATTGTTCTGTGCATTTCTGCTGACCTGCCTTTCGCTCAGTCTCGCTTCTGCGGCGCTGAAGGTCTGAGCAACGTGATCACGCTGTCCACCCTGCGTCATCCTGACTTCCAGCAAACCTACGGCGTAAGCCTGGAAGACAGCGCGCTGAAAGGTCTGACTGCTCGTGCGGTTATCGTATTAAATGAGCAAGACGAAGTTATTTTCAGCGAACTGGTAAATGAAATCACTACTGAGCCTGACTATACAGCGGCTCTGGAAGCGCTGAAAGCGTAATGCAAAATGCCCCGTATTAACGGGGCATTTAATTGTTGACAAAAGGGGGCGAAATTTAATTCGCCCCCTTTTTGCATCATCGGCTTATACCCAAAATAACTCGAGTAGCTTGAAGTATGACGGGTATATTACTCTTTTACTCTTTTACTCTTTTACTCTTCGGCCTTTTTCTGGCTAAGCCCATATTCCCGCAGTTTATTCGCCACCGCAGTATGAGAAACACCTAATCGTTTTGCCAGCTTGCGCGTGCTCGGATAGCTGCGATAAAGCTGCGTCAGGACAGAGCGTTCGAATCGGCTAATAATATCATCCAGCGATCCTTGAACCGCCTCTTCACCGACGGCAATCTGTGCCGCATCAAAGTCGGGTAAAACAATGTCCTGAGTCCGTAATTCATAACCATTCAATTGCGTCAGTGCCCGATAAAGCGTGTTCTTTAGCTGACGAACGTTGCCAGGCCATCCGTACTGGGTAAGCATGCCGCTTAAATCATTGGCCAGTCTCGGACGTTCCACCCCTTGCTCATCCGCAAAGCGAGCCACAAAGAGCTCAGTCAACGGCATGATGTCCTGTGGACAATCGCGCAGAGGCGGCAGCACCAGAGTTAACACATTGAGTCGATAGTATAAATCTTCGCGAAACAGTCCTTTTTGCACCAACTCGACCAGATTTTTTTGGGTGGCACAAATCACCCGGACATCGACGTTAACCTCATGATCTTCGCCGACACGGCGGAAGGTGCCGTCATTCAGGAAACGCAGTAATTTCGTCTGCATTCGGGGTGACATTTCACCGATTTCATCCAGTAATACGGAGCCGCCACTGGCCTGTTCGAAAAAGCCTTTTTTACCTTCCAGCGCGTTAGCATAGGCTCCCGCGGCATGACCAAACAGTTCACTTTCAATCACATCATCCGGGATAGAACCACAGTTGAGTGCAAGGAACGGCTTTTGTGCCCGAGGGCCACTTTTATGGCAAGCATGAGCAAATAAATCTTTTCCGGTACCGGTATCACCGATGATCAGCAACGGCGCATTAAGCAAAGCGAATTTACGCGCTTGCTCAACGATATGACGCATTTTGGGACTCACCGCAACGATTTGGTTAAAAGCGTCCATATCGTAGTGCGACAAGGTCTGAAGCTGGCGCCCCATTCGTACAGTGGAACGAAGCATCACCACAGCACCAATCAGGACAGGTACTCCCGCTTCATCGTCGAGATTAACCGGCGTAATTTCCATCAGGAAGTGCTGCCCGTTAATAATCTGATGTTCAGTATGAGAGGCTTGCGGGGAGCTTTCCAGCCAGCGGGAGAAATTAAAATCATGGATCAGGGTCGTTATCTGGCTATTACACAGACGTTCTTCTGACAGGCCAAACAACGTACTACTCGCCGGGTTAGCACGCTCAATTCGGCTTTTTAAGTCCAGAGACAGGACCGGCTCTGGCAGCGCTTCCAGCAAGGCGCTCAGAGCGCGATGTTCCAGCTCCGACGGTAGCCAGGCGCTGGTACGTACATCCGTTACGCCTGGAATTCGGCGGATTTCGGCCATTAGCCGACTGAAAGATTCAAAATCAAGCGTCGAGAAATTAAGGTATATACGCCCAATTGGATCGATTTCAATACCACGGAGATCAATACTACGCAGCACTAATAAATCAAGTAACTCTCGAGTCAAACCAAGACGATCCTGACAAAAAACTTCCAGACGCATGCAGGTGACCTTATTTCATACTAAAAATAGTTTGGATTTACTGATAATACTCCAGAACACGCCGCGCAAAAAGCGGCGTGTCATGAATTGTTGACAGCAGACTGGAAATCAACCTATCCATCATAAAATCCTATGCCTGTTTAGCGAGGGACCTTTTCTGCTGCCGCCGTATCTTTGACCTTGGTTTTGCTGAACGTTTCTTTTATCTGTCCCAGCAGCTGTTTACGGAAGTCACCCATTCGTGGCTTATCATTTTCAAGCCAGGGCAACGGACGGCATAACTCCATCGCTTTGATGCCCAGACGTGCGGTTAACAGCCCGACGCCCAGACCTTGCGCTGCGCGGGTTGATAGCCGTGCGGTAATATCCTGGGACATTAAATCCATCCCGGCATCAGCCACGAATTCACTGGCACCCGCAACCGCAATATTCACCAGTACCATCCGAAACAGGCGAATACGGCTGAAATAGCCCAGTTCAATGCCATACAGCGAAGCAATGCGGTTTATCAGGCGAATATTACGCCAGGCAATAAACGCCATATCCACCAGCGCGAGCGGGCTGACCGCAATCATCACCGCAGAGGCTGCAGCAGAACGACTGATCTCCCGGCGCGCCTGTTCATCCAATACCGGCTGAACCCACTGAGCGTAAAGTGTGACCACTTCCCGATCGTTATGGGTTTCATGCAGAGCACTCTGCCAGCGTTGCAGAGCCGGATGCCCCTGATCCAGACCTGCCTGCCGAGCCAGTTTTTCGCAAAACTGACGCCCTTTGCCGATCCCCTGGCTATCAAGCAGCTCGCGCGCTTCGTCTCTTTCATCCGCACGCTGACGTAAGCGCCACAGTCGACGCCACTCGCTCACCACTGAACCGACACCGGCAACCACGATGAGGCCACCTGCAGCACCCGCACTCAGCGCAATCCAGTCCTGAGCTTCCCAGGCACGATAAAGCCATTGCCCACCCTGAGCGACAACACTGAGACCAAATAATGCCAGACCACAGATAACCAGACGCCGCCAGAGGCTCCGTTTTGGCCGCAATGCCGACACGATAATTTCTTCGCTCCGGTTCTCATCCACTTCAGTCTGGAGCTCTTCGGCGGTGAAATATTCTGACTCCTGCTCGCTAAACGTACGGGCAGTTTTTCCGCTTACCAGAGGCTCGTCATTCTGAGTCACTGGGAAGTCAATACGCGGTTTAATAGGCTGACTCATCGCAACTTATCTCCGATTAGAAATTCCAGCGCGGCATCCAGGCGGATATGCGGTAACGGGGAATCAAGTGTCATGACTTGAGGGCGAAACTCTTCAAACTGGAATTGCTGAGCTTGCCAGAAATCTGCCCCGGGTAAACGAGGTGGAACATCTCCAGGATAGACGGTTAAGGGCATACCATCAGACAGTCGTTCCCCACGTAAAGCGGGAACTTTCTCTCCGTCGACCGTCACTATGCCACTTTTCGTCGCCTGGACCGAAGCCAGCCCCATACAATCCATACTGATCCCTTCAAAAGCCGCATGCTGGCGCGCCTCTTGTACCAGCTGCTGAAGCAGTGAAACCAGATTGCCATGTTGATCTGCCGTCACATGATCGGCTTTGGTCGCTGCAAACAGCAATTTGTCGATAACCGGTGAAAATAGACGTCGAAGCAGGGTCCGCTGTCCGTAATGAAAACTTTGCATTAACTGGCTCAATGCCAGCCGCATATCATTGAATGCCTGAGGGCCACTGTTAAGCGGTTGCAAACAGTCCACCAGAACAATTTGTCTGTCAAAACGGACAAAATGATCTTTATAAAATCCTTTTACGACCTTGTCGCAGTAATAATTAAAGCGGGCATTTAGCATGCCAAAGTTGGTATTTTTATCCGCCTGGGCCAGTTTTGCTTCGCCTGTCTGGTCAATATCGGGCCAGGGGAAAAATTGCAGCACCGGCGCTCCGGCTAAATCACCGGGTAAAATAAATCTTCCCGGTTGAATAAAGTGCAAACCTTCATTTTTACAGACCTGAAGATAATCGGTCCAGGCCTCGGCGATTGATGCCAGCTGGCTCTCGTCTGCGGGAGCAAAAGGATCCAGTTTCTCACATCGTGACCGCCACTCGGCACTCCACTCAACGCGCGTTCCCTGGATCATTTCGGTCATCTGGCGCGACCAGCTTAAGTAATCCTGAGCCAGCATCGGCAAATCAAGCAACCATTCGCCAGGATAATCGACGATTTCCAAATACAGCGTTGATGTCTCTTTTATATGCCGCAATACGCTGTTTGCTGAGCGATAACGTATTGCAAGACGCATCTCACTCACGCCGCGCGTGGCTGTTGGCCAGGACGGCGGCGAGCCATAGAGCTGCGCTAATCCCTGATCGTAGGTAAAACGCTGTAAGCCAAAATCACGCTGAGCGACCCGCTTAACGCCAAGCAAGCGCCCTTCCCGCGCAGCGCTGAGCAGAGGCAGCCGAGCGCCGGTATGTGTATTTAATAGCTGGTTAACCAGTGAGGTAATAAAAGCCGTTTTACCGCTGCGACTTAAACCCGTCACCGCCAGGCGTAAATGCCGGTCGACGCCACGGTTAACCCATGCACTGAGTTCGTTTTTGATTCGGTTCATCGCTATCCCGGTTATTAACAGACTTAATCGTCAGGTGATTAATTGTAATCAAAGCCGAGCCAGGCAACCATGAGATTATTAAGGGAAACGGACTGAAAAGCGCTAACGCGTCAACAGGGAATGCTGACGCGCTATTTTTGTACATTCAGAGCTTACGAAAATTACTGCGCAAAGTGTAAGTATCGGAGGTCACATAACGCTCCATCGTTCGCAGTCTCTGCTCCCCAGCAGCCAGTTCTTTGTCGATTGAGTTTAATAATTCACGGGCACTGGGGTGACTCTTTTGTGGCTGACAATCCGCGGGCATCGGATCGAGTAAAAATGTCAGTGCGATATATCCGACGATGACAAAAAACGCGAACCCGAGAAAAAACGCCAGAATAGTAATCAGTCGCACCAGGTTCACCGGAACATCGAAATACTGGGCAATACCGGCACAAACGCCTTTAATTTTTCCCTTTTCCGGGATACGCCATAACTTTCGGCCTTGAATGGATGTTCTCATCAATTATTTCTCCAGCCAGCATGTTCGGTATCTAAAATCTGCTCCAAAGACTGAATACGCTCGCGCATTTGTCGTGCTTCATCAGTCAGCTGCGCCAGTTTCTGTCGTTCACCGGAAGACAGCTGGCTGCCTGCAGAGCGATTGCTGTAGTGTAGCCAGAGCCAGAGCGGAGCAACAAAAAGCAAAAATATAGTCAGTGGTATCGCAAGAAAAAGCGCGCTCATAAGTACTCCTTACTTGTCAGTCTGACGGTGATGCGCATCTCCGTCAGACTGAATAAACTTCATTATTAGTCGCGATCAGCATTCATCTTAGCTTTCAACGCCGCAATCTGAGCGCTAATTTCGTCGTCCGCTTTCAGTTCAGCAAACTGAGTATCCAGTGACGTTGGTTTACCAAAACGCTGGCTTTCAGCTTCTGATTCCATTTGGTCAATGCGACGTTCAAATGACTCGAAACGGGCCATCGCCTGATCCAGTTTGCCATTATCTAAATGACGACGGACATCGCGGGAAGACGAAGCTGCCTGGTGGCGTAAGCTTAGCGCTTGCTGGCGAGCACGTGTTTCAGTCAGTTTATTCTCCAACTCACCGATTTCCAGCTTCATTCGCGCCAGAGTTTCGTCAACCTGACTGACTTCCTGTTCCAGTACTGCAATTAAATCTGTCAGTTTCTGTTTTTCAATCAGTGCCGCGCGAGCCAGATCTTCTTTGTCTTTGCGCAATGCCAGTTCGGCTTTATCCTGCCACTCAAGCTGCTGTGTCAGCGCTTGTTCCACCCGGCGCACCAGTTGTTTCTTTTCAGCCAGTGCTTTAGCGGATGTGGAACGGACTTCCACTAAGGTATCTTCCATTTCCTGAATCATCAGGCGAACCAGTTTTTGTGGATCTTCCGCTTTTTCCAGCAAATTATTGATGTTGGCATTCACAATGTCGGCAAAGCGAGAAAATATACCCATGGTGTTATCTCCTTAATCTTTCTTGTCTGTCGGTCATCAGTTCACTAAGGAACTACATGACTTAGATATAGCAAAGTGCGTGCCAATTTTTATTTATTTGATTTTAAACAAAATATTAAAATTGACCCTTTTCAGGAAGCTGATACATTAGGTTAATTACACTAACCATTGGTTAATTTAACTATGCGACAGGTAAAAGATAATCTGATAGGCGAAGCGAATAGCTTCCTGGAAGTTCTGGAGCAAGTATCCGATCTTGCGCCACTCAACAAGCCCGTGCTGGTCATTGGTGAGCGTGGCACCGGCAAAGAGTTGATTGCCAGTCGCCTTCACTTTTTATCTTCCCGCTGGCAGGGCCCTTTTATCTCGCTGAATTGTGCCGCGCTAAACGAAAACCTGCTGGACAGCGAGTTGTTCGGCCATGAAGCGGGCGCTTTTACCGGCGCACAAAAACGCCATCAGGGGCGTTTTGAACGTGCTGAAGGTGGCACTCTGTTCCTTGATGAACTGGCCACCGCCCCCATGCTGGTACAGGAAAAATTATTACGTGTCGTGGAGTACGGTGAGATTGAACGGGTCGGCGGCAGTCAGTCGTTACAGACTAATGTCCGCTTGGTCTGCGCCACTAACGCCGATCTTCCTCTGCTGGCCCGGCAAGGAAAGTTTCGCGCCGATTTGCTCGACAGGCTGGCATTCGATGTGGTCATGCTGCCGTCATTGAGCGAGCGGCAGTCGGATATTCTGTTACTGGCGGAGCATTTTGCCATTCAGATGTGTCGTGAATTAAATCTGTCGTTCTTTCCCGGTTTCAGTGAACAAGCCAGCCAGACTCTCTTACAGTATTCCTGGCCTGGAAATATTCGTGAACTAAAAAATGTGGTGGAACGTTCAGTCTATCGTCACGGCAACAGTGAAGAGGTACTGGACAGAATTATTCTTGACCCCTTCGCCAGTGTAACTGCACGTTTGCGGCCCCTGTTTCCAGAACCAGTATCAGACGAGCAGCCCATTTCATCACTGCCAGAACTACCTGTGGATTTGCGTCAGTTTCAGCATCAGCAAGAACTGACCCTATTAAAACAAAGCTTACAACAGGCCTTATTTAATCAGCGTCGAGCCGCTGAACTCTTGGGGGTCACCTACCATCAGTTACGCGCTATGATGAAAAAACATCATTTACAGCCGGAACAGCTCAATTAATCAGCATTTTTTCCATTATCTATTGCTTCACTGACAGGAATTTTGGGAACCCAGCCAGAGTAAGATACAATTTGGTTTATCACCCGATAAAACATAAACCTTATGCGCGCAATACTGTCCTCTCTGTTAGTAAGTTTATGCTGTCTGCATGGCGCAGCCAAGGCTGCTGTGCCTGATGAAAAAACAGCTGATATCCGCGATAGCGGGTTTATTTACTGTGTGAGTGGTCAGGTCAATACCTTTAACCCCCAGATGGCTAGCACCGGACTCACGGTGGATACCCTGGCGCCACAACTCTACGATCGCTTACTGGATGTTGATCCTTATACCTATCGTCTGGTGCCTGAACTGGCAGAGCGCTGGGAGGTTCTGGATAACGGCGCAACTTATCGGTTTCATCTCCGCCCTCAGGTTAAGTTCCAGAAAACTCCGTGGTTCACCCCCACCCGACCTTTGAATGCAGATGATGTCGTCTTCACTTTTCAGCGCATTTTCGATCGTAATAATCCCTGGCATAACGTCAATGGCGGCCATTATCCCTACTTTGACAGTCTGCAATTTGCCGAGAGCATCAAAAGCGTTCGCAAACTTGACCAAAATACCGTTGAGTTTCGGCTGAACCAGCCGGATGCTTCCTTTTTATGGCATATGGCGACGCATTATGCCTCGGTGATGTCTGCTGAGTATGCAGACAAGCTCACCCGGGAAGATAAAAAAGAACAGATGGATCGCCTGCCCGTAGGAACCGGTCCCTTTATGTTAGAGGAGCATCGCGCCGGGCAATATATTCGTCTGGCCCGTCATGCGGAATTCTGGCGAGGTGAACCCTTGATGCCGCAAGTGGTACTGGACCTCGGTTACGGTGGCACAGGCCGATTATCAAAATTACTTACCGGTGAGTGTGATGTTCTGGCCTGGCCGGCAGCCAGTCAGCTTAATATTTTACGCGATGATCCTCGTCTGCGCCTGACGCTACGTCCAGGGATGAATATTGCCTATCTGGCTTTTAACACCAATAAGCCACCGCTTAATAATCCTGAAGTTCGCCATGCGCTGTCGCTGGCTATCAATAATCAGCGTCTGATGCAGTCGATTTATTACGGAACCGCTGAAACCGCAGCATCTATTTTACCCCGCGCTTCCTGGGCTTATGATAATGATGCCCGGGTGACGGAATATAACCCCGCTAAAGCGCGTGAGCTACTGGCGTCGCTGGGAATTAAAGATCTTGAGTTACAACTGTGGGTGCCGACCAGTTCTCAGCCCTGGAACCCCAGCCCGCTTAAAACGGCAGAACTGATTCAGGCTGATATGGCTCAGATTGGCGTCAAAGTGACGATTGTTCCTGTTGAAGGCCGTTTCCAGGAGACTCGATTGATGGATATGAGTCATGACTTAACGCTTGCTGGCTGGTCAACGGACAGTAATGATCCCGACAGTTTTTTCCGTCCTCTGTTAAGCTGTGCCGCCATCGAGTCACAGACCAATTTATCTCACTGGTGTGACCCTCAGTTTGATGCGGTGCTGCAAAAAGCACTTTCATCTCAGCAGCTGGCGTCCAGAATTGAGGCTTATCATGAAGCTCAGCAGATTCTGGCAGCTGAAATGCCCGTACTCCCTTTAGCCTCGTCGTTACGTTTGCAAGCCTATCGCTATGATATTAAAGGACTGGTATTAAGCCCATTTGGCAGTGCCTCGTTTGCGGGTGTCTCTCGTGACAATGTCGAGGTGAAAAAATAATGATAATTTATACCTTACGACGGCTATTACTATTACTGGTCACACTGTTCTTTCTGTCGCTGGTCGGTTTCTCACTGCTGTTTTTTACTCCCCATGCACCGCTACAAGGCGTTTCGCTGTGGAATGCCTGGACCTTCTGGTTGAACGGTCTGATGCACTGGGACTTTGGGGTATCAAGCATTACAGGCCAGTCGATCAATGCGCAATTGCATGTGGTTTTTCCTGCCACGATGGAATTGTGCCTGCTGTCATTCTCACTGGCATTACTGATAGGCATTCCTGTGGGGATCCTGGCAGGAGTGATGCGAAATCGCTGGCAGGATAAATTAATCAGCGCCCTGGCTCTGCTCGGTTTTTCGATTCCTGTCTTCTGGCTGGCCCTACTGCTGATCCTGTTTTTTTCACTCACGCTCGGCTGGTTCCCGGTCTCCGGTCGCTTTGATTTGTTATACGAAGTGAAACCCGTGACAGGCCTGGCACTGGTAGATGCCTGGCTTTCCGAGTCACCTTATCGACACGAAATTATCGCCAGTGTAGGTCGCCATATGATATTGCCAGTGGTGGCATTAGCGGTGGCTCCGACTACCGAAGTGATCCGCCTGATGCGCATCAGTACTATCGAAGTCATTGAGCAAAATTACATCAAGGCAGCCACTACTCGAGGTTTATCGCGTTTTACCGTTATCCGCCGCCATGTCCTGCATAATGCCATACCACCGGTGATCCCTCGTCTGGGACTTCAGTTTTCAACCATGCTCACGCTGGCAATGATAACGGAAGTGGTCTTTAACTGGCCGGGGCTGGGACGCTGGCTGATTAATGCTGTTCGCCAGCAGGATTATGCGGCTATTTCTGCCGGCGTGATGGTGACCGGCTCGCTGGTCATCGTGGTTAATATTCTTTCTGATATTATCAGCGTGATGGCGAGCCCGTTTAAAAACCAGGGATAACAGAGCGTGTTTCCTGTCTGTATATCGCGCTTCGTCTGACCGGGGTAAACAGCAATTATAAAAGGTGGCCTGCGCCACCTTTTTAATTAACAACATCGATCACAATGCCGTGAATAAATATTAGCTTTTACAGGACTGCCCCTGTTTTTTCACTATCGTCCCAAAATCATTACGCGCATCCAGTTTACTCATATTTCCGGGCGCGCCCTGCTGAACGGGGAGTTTAGGATCCATCTGCCAGGCATTCCAGCCTCCGTCATAAACCTGGCTATGTTCCCAGCCTGCTAACTGCGTGATAAACCAGGAAACGCTTGCCCGCCAGCCCGTTCCGCAATAAAAGGCAACGGCGTCAGTGGGTTCAATACCCTGACTTTTCCAGAGTGCAAAGATCTCATTGGGGTTACGTAGCGTCCCGTCCGGATCATAATAATCAGACATATCGGAAGAATCTTTTCCCGCAAAGCCCCAGATTGCCCCTTCGGGCTCACCAGCAAGTGGAATGTAATCATAACCGCTGGTTTTACCGGTATATTCATCCCATGAACGGTTACTGATGAGTTTCAATCCGCTGGCCTGTTTTTCTAATGCCTCTTCAGGCATAGAGATATTGATTTGTGGGTTCACTGGGATCGCGGCGCCAAAATCTTCAATCGGCACAGGAATATTTACGGTGGTTTCAGTCGGCAATTCTGCATCAACCCAGACATTTAAGCCGCCGTTCAGGTAGCGTACATCTTCAACGCCCGCCCATTTTAGCGCCCACAATACCCGCAACGCGGCCATTTGATTAGCCGAGTAAACTACAACTGGCGTATCTTTACTGATACCATTTTTCAGTAAATTCGCTTTAATGACCTCGGGAGAAGACAGATTCCAGAGTGGGCCATTTTCTATCCAGTCGGTATTAAAGTGGTAAGCGCCTTTGATATGAGTATCGTAAGATTTTGAATCTTCAATCTCACCCCATGACACCTCGAAAACGACCGGTTTTTTATCGCTGGTGTAACTTTCAGGTTTTTCACCCTTCAATGCGGCGTTAAGCCAGTCAGGTGAGACGCTCATCCAGTAGTTTGGGAACTTGTCTAGCGGGTAATCAGAATTTGCATAATGAATATAATCATTATAGGCCCGAACATTATACCCTTTTGCAGCAAATTCAGCGGTCACTCGCTCTAAGTCATCTTGATTGGTATCATAAAAAACCAGCGTTTTGTCTTTGGTTATTCCTCGGTTATTCACAAAACCATCAAATTTATGACTTTCGATAAAGTCTAACCAGCCAGTGGTAAATTGCATCGCACCTTTAATATGCCCACCTCTGTTAGCCTGGTTATCTTTAAAACCAAAATACAGACTATCAGGGCGCGTATCGATAATAACAAAATCAGGGTTATCTAAATTTTTCACCAGATCATCAGTGCTGATATTTTTGACAACAGTTTGATCACAGCCGGTTAATATTATTGTCAGAAGCATCAGAGTTAATTTATTCTTCATTTTTATATCCAGTTTATAACCTAAATTTTACATTGTGTGGTTTTAACAAAATAACTGACAAACCAAACACCCACCATAATGGCAAAGGTGGATATCCATCCTTGCCAGGAAAAATATGCCGTGGCAACCAGTGAATTAGTCACGGTACATCCGCCAGCAAGCGTTGCACCTATCCCTAAAAAGAATCCACCGACTAAACGTTTAACGGCAGTGATGCCATCCAGAGGTAGCGTTAATGAAAATTCACCACGAATTCTGGCACTGATCATGGATCCAATTAAAATGCCAGCCACAAATACACTTCCCCAGTTGAAGTAGCGCTGCTGTCCGGTGACAAAATATTGAATGACGTTGGCTGAAGGGACCGAAATGCCAAAACCGAAATTACGTCCGTTCATCGCACTGGCTACCCAGGCAACAATACCGAGCAGACCAATCAGAATGGCGACAACATTAAGCGGGATCCGCTTAAATTTACCTTCCGCAGGTGGGCTGTAGCGAGGATGCTTACGCTGATAACATAGCAACAGAGTGGTTATTAACACGAGTACGGCAATCAGAGACCAGGGCGAGATATTGAACGTACTGTAGATGGTATCCATTTGGGTGGGCTCGATAAATAGTGGCTCCAGCACCTGTTTCAGGCTACCTTTCTGGGCTGCCGCCAAGGTTATCACAAAGCTCAGTAAAGCAAGCCATGTACCGATGCGACCTTCCCCTGAGCGGAACCAGGCACCACTACCACAACACCCTGCGAGTACCATCCCACCACCAAAGAGAAATCCCCCTAATACAGTCGCTATAACAGGTAGATTACCCTCTGGGATCTGTAACAAACCCAGCGCTTGCAGACTATAAAAACCGATGGATTGAATAGTGACCGCAATCATGAGTGCAGTGAAAAAACGTGGGTTTCTTTGATAGAGAATGTTGCGAAAGCCCGAAACAAAACAAAATTGTCCGGCTTGTAGCAGGCCCCCGAACAATATCCCTATAATTAAAGCACTAATCATAAAGAGCCTATTTTATCAGAAGATGAATAACATCAATATTATGAAAGAAAACGCTGCCCAGAGAGACGTGTCGGAGGTGAAAACAATAAACATTAGCATTCAGATAAAATGTGATAGCATCTTTATTGCCGTGTTTATTGTGT